>Ga0207691_10001365_pt1 | contig 24338 bp, 18 predicted proteins | sample KBSM13metaG_FD_184327 | JGI IMG/M metagenome (GOLD analysis project Ga0207691, IMG submission 184327) | Miscanthus rhizosphere microbial communities from Kellogg Biological Station, Michigan, USA - KBS M1-3 metaG (SPAdes) (version 2) | ecosystem: Host-associated > Plants > Roots > Rhizosphere >...
ACCACGTAGGACATCAGCATGGTGTCGTCATACGGTGTGAGCTCGATGTCGCGTAGCGCGAAAATCTGCAGGTCGTACTTCAGGTCGTTGCCGATCTTGAGCACGCCCGGATCTTCCAGCAACGGCTTCAATGCCGCGAGAGCGATGCTCTCCTCGATCTGATCGGGCGCGATGGGGCCGGCGAACAGGCCGCCGGTTCCACCGTCGCCGCCGGTGCGATGGGCGAGCGGGATGTAGCAGGCCTCGTTCGGGGTGACCGCAAGCGAGAGGCCACATAACGTGGCCTGCATGGGATCGAGGCTGTTGGTCCGGCTGTCGAGCGCGACCAGACCAACAGCGCGCGCCCGCGCAATCCAGGCGTTGAGGCGCTCGAGGCTGCGTACCACCTCGTAGCGGGAGCGATCGACCTTGGCGTTGCGGGCCGCGTCGGCGCGGGCGGTGGCGAGCGCCTGCGGCGTTAGTTGAATTTCCGCGGCGCCGGCTCCCGGCCGTTCCTTGCTGGGCCGTGCGGGATCGTCCCCGAGCGGCAGACGCGGAGCAGGGAACAGATCGCCGGTCGCGCTGCCCCCCGCCGATTTTGCTCTGGCGGCGGAGCCTGAAGACAGCTGGCCGTCCGCATCGATCTGGGCGGCCTCGATGCCGGAGAATTCCGCCACCCGCCGCGTGAGAGTGCCGAACTCCATCGCCTTCAGAAAGGCAATCAGAAGCTTGTAGTCGGGCTCGTGCACCGCCAAGTCGGCGAGAGGCACGTCCAGCGCGACGTGGGCATCGAGAGTGACGAGCCTCTTCGACAACCGCGCCCGCTCGGCATTCTCGATCAGCGCCTGGCGGCGCTTCTCCTGCTTGATCTCGGACGCACGCGCGAGCAGCGTTTCAAGATCACCGTATTCGCCGATGAGCTGCGCCGCGGTCTTTACCCCGATGCCGGGCACGCCGGGCACGTTGTCGGTCGAATCGCCGATCAGGGACTGCACCTCGATCACCTTCTCCGGCGGCACGCCGAATTTCTCGACCACCTCCGGGATGCCGATCCTGCGATCCTTCATCGTGTCGTACATGAGGACGCAGTCGTTCACGAGCTGCATCAGGTCTTTGTCGGAGGACACGATGGTCGCGTTAGCGCCGGCCTCGCAGGCGAGCCGCACATAGGTCGCAATCAGGTCGTCGGCCTCGAAGCCGATCTGCTCCAGACAGGGCAGGTCGAAGGCGCGTACCGCTTCGCGGATGAAGGCAAACTGCGGGCGCAGGTCGTCTGGCGGCTCCGTGCGATTGGCCTTGTACTCGGAATACATCTCGTTGCGGAACGTCTTCTCCGATTTGTCGAACACGACCGCCAGGTGGGTTGGCCGCTCCTCCGGCTTCATGTCGCGCAGGAGCTTCCACAGCATGTTGCAGAAACCCAGCACGGCGTTGACCTGCAAGCCGTCCGATTTCCGGTGAAGCGGCGGCAATGCGTGATAGGCGCGGAAGATGTAGGACGATCCGTCGACCAGGAAGACGTGGTCGCCCTTCTTCGGCGGGCGGGCCTGGACGGCGGGTGCGGCAGTTTTGGCGCTGTCGGCGCGTTTTTCGGCTTTGGCTGGCATGCTTCCGACTTAACACTTGAGCGGTGATTTCGCCACCGGCCAAGCCGCGCTATGCACTTGTCTTGCACGCGTGTTTCTTCGACAGGGAGAGGTCGGCCGAGTGTCCAGATGAGCGAGCATGCACAGGCGCTTCCGATCGATGCGGTGCTGCCAGAGCTGACCGGCGCTCTCCGCGCGCACAATGCTGCGGTTGTGGTCGCGCCACCGGGTGCCGGCAAGACCACTCGGGTGCCGCTCGTGCTCGCGGACGAAGCCTGGGCGGCAGGGAAGAAGATTCTCGTGCTCGCTCCGCGCCGACTCGCCGCCCGGGCCGCGGCCGCCCGCATGGCTGCGACCCTGGGCGAGGCGGTCGGCGCGACCGTCGGCTACCGCGTTCGTTTCGCCGCCAAAGTCTCGCGGGCGACGCGGATCGAAGTCGTGACCGAGGGCGTATTCGCCCGGCTTGTCCTCGACGATCCCGCTCTCACGGGCGTCGCCGCCGTTGTGTTCGACGAGTTCCATGAGCGCTCGCTCGACGCCGACCTCGGGTTGGCGCTCGCGCGCGACGTGCAGCTGGGTCTGCGCGAGGATTTCAAGCTCCTGGTCATGTCGGCAACGCTCGACGGCGCGCGCGTCGGTAGGCTGCTCGACAATGCGCCTGTGATCGAGAGCGCCGGCCGCGCGTTTCCGGTCGAGACGCGCTACCTCGGGCGCGACACGGAGCAGCCGGTCGAGCGGCAGGTCGCCGATGCGGTGGTGCGCGCGCTGCGGACCGATGCCGGATCGCTGCTGGTCTTTCTTCCGGGCGCCGCCGAGATCCGACGTACCGAAGCTTTCGTGCGTGAGCGAATAACGGATTCGGAAATCGATGTGGTGGCGCTTTACGGTGCGCTCGACGCCGACATTCAGGATCGCGCGATTGCGCCGGCGCCGCCCGGCCGGCGCAAGGTCGTGCTGGCGACGTCAATCGCGGAGACCTCGCTCACCATCGAGGGGGTGCGCGTGGTGATCGATTCCGGGCTCGCCCGCGTGCCGCGCTATGAGCCGGACGTGGGGCTGACCAGGCTCGAGACCGTGCGGGTATCGCGTGCCTCTGCGGACCAGCGGCGGGGACGGGCCGGACGCACCGAACCTGGCGTGTGCTACCGGCTGTGGGACGAGCCCCAGACCGCCGCGCTCGAGCCCGCCAACCAGCCGGAAATTCTCGCCGCGGATCTGTCTGGCTTCATGCTCGATCTCGCCTTTTGGGGCGTCGCGGATCCCGCGGCTCTTGCCTTCCTCGATCAACCGCCGGCGCCGGCGCTGTCGGAGGCAAGGTCCTTGCTCCGCGCGCTCGGCGCCGTCGATCACGACGGACGTATCACCGACGAAGGACGAAGGCTGCGTCGCCTGCCGTTACCGCCGCGCCTGGCGCGCATGGTGGTTGATGCCGCCGACCTCGGCGAAGCCGAACTTGCTGCCAAAGTCGCCGTCGTTCTCACCGAGCGCGGTCTCGGCGGCAACGACGTCGATCTCGCCCACCGTGTCGACGCGTTGCATCGGGAGCGTTCCCAGCGAGCGCGCGATGCGCTGGTGGTTGCGAAGAGGTGGACCCGCATCGCGGAGGATACGCACTCTCCGCGGGGAGAGGGGGACCAGAGGGAGGTATCGCGAGGGCGGGGAGGGGGAAAGCTGTCGGTCGGCTCACTGCTCGCACTCGCCTATCCCGAACGCATCGCCAAGAACCGTGGCTCCGGGGGCGCGTTCCTGCTGGCGAACGGACGTGGTGCCAGCGTCGATCCGACATCGGCGCTGGCGCGCGCGCCGTTCATTGCCGTCGCCGAAGTCACCGGTACGGCCGGGCAGGGCCGCATCGTGCTGGCGGCTGCGCTCGATGCGAACGAAATCGAAGCGCGGTTCTCCGACCGCATCGAAAGCCGCGAGGAGATCGTGTTCGATGCCGCGAGCGGGAGTCTGCGGGCACGCCGCCTGCGCCGCCTCGGCGCGATCGTGCTTGCCGAACAACCGATGCCGGTGGCGCCTAGCGAGGAGACTGCACGCGTGCTGGCGGATGCCGTCGCTCGGCTGGGCGTCGACCGGTTGCCGTGGACGAAGTCCCTGCAGCAATGGCGTGACCGCGTCGGCTTTCTGCGCCGCGTGGATCTTGCGGCTACGCGAGAGCGCCAGGTGGCGGGTTCGACGTCGGCCAACGACGACGGCAACGAATGGCCGGACCTTTCGGATGCCGCGCTGGCGGCGAGTGCAGCGAATTGGCTCGTTCCGGCCCTTGCCGGCAAGACCGCGCTCTCCTCGCTGCAGAGCGACGCGCTCGCAGATGCTCTGCACGGTTTATTGCCGTGGCGTTTGAGCCGCCGGCTCGACGCCGAGGCTCCCACCCATTTCAGCGCGCCGTCGGGCTCGGTGGTGCCGATCGACTACGCGGCCGAGGAGGGACCCAAGCTTGCCATCCGCGTGCAGGAGCTTTTCGGCCTCGACCGCCATCCCACCATCGCAGCCGGGCGGATCGCGCTGGTGGTGGAATTGCTGTCGCCGGCGCAGCGGCCGGTGCAGGTGACGCGCGACCTGCCGGGGTTCTGGCGCGGCAGTTATGGCGCGGTCAAAGCCGAGATGAAGGGGCGCTATCCGCGTCATCCCTGGCCGGATGATCCGCTTACCGCCGCGCCGACCCGCCGCGCCAAACCGCGTTCCGCGTAGCGGCAATCCGGGCCACCGTGGCGTGCGCGCGGAGCTGATGGAAAAGCTCGCCTACACCAGATCGAGCTCGCGGATCGCAGCCCGTTACCGATGGGCCGCCGCCTGACGCGTGCGGAACCATGAGCGACGGCCTATTTGCTTTTCCCTCTGCGACGCATGGGCTATGTGGCTGGTGCGCATCGCCGCGCCGGTAGGATCCGTGATGTTCTCCAAGCCCAAACCCGCGCTCACTCCCAATACCTATGCCTACGAATCCGAGCCAATGGTGAAACCCACCGGCTTTCGCGAATACGACGCGCGTTGGCTCCTGGGGACGGAGATCAACCTCATGGGGGTGCAGGCACTCGGTATCGGCCTCGGCACCCTCATCCACCAACTCGACGTGAAGCCCGAGATTGTGACCGGCCACGATTTTCGTGCCTATTCGGCTTCGGTGAAGACCGCCTTGATTTCGGGGCTGATGGCCGCGGGGTGCAATGTGCACGACATCGGCCTTGCGGTCACGCCCATGGCCTATTTCGCCCAGTTCGACCTCGACGTGCCGTGCGTGGCGATGGTCACCGCCTCCCACAACGACAATGGCTGGACCGGTGTGAAGATGGGTGCCAATCGCCCGCTCACCTTCGGTCCGGACGAGATGACCCGGCTCAAGCAGATCGTGCTCGAAGCGCGCTTCGACATGCGCGGCGGCGGTTCCTACGCCTTTGTCGAGAACTTCCCCGCGCGCTACATCGCCGATCTCACCAATCGCCCGAAGATCAAGCGCCGCCTCAAGGTGGTCTGTGCCTGCGGCAATGGCACGGCCGGGGCGTTCGCGCCGCAAGTGCTCGAGGCGGTCGGCTGCGAGGTGGTGCGCCTGGATTGCGACCTCGATCACACCTTCCCGAAATACAATCCCAATACCGAAGACATGAAGATGCTGCACGCCATGCGCGACGAGGTGCTGCGCGTGAAGGCGGATGTGGCGCTCGGCTTCGATGGCGACGGCGACCGTTGCGGAGTGGTCGACAACGAGGGTGAGGAAATCTTTGCGGACAAAGTGGGCGTGATGCTGGCGCGCGACATTTCGGCGCGACACAAGGGCGCGAAATTCGTCGCCGATGTGAAGTCGACCGGGCTGTTCATGACCGATCCGGTGCTGCGCAACAACGGCGCCACGACCGACTATTGGAAGACAGGCCATTCCTACATGAAGCGGCGCGTCAACGAGATCGGCGCGGTGGCGGGCTTCGAGAAATCCGGTCACTTCTTCTTCAACAAGCCGCTCGGTCGCGGCTACGACGACGGCCTCATCTTCGCGCTTGCGGTCTGCGACATGCTCGACCGCAATCCGGACAAGAGCATGGCGGACCTCAGGAATGCACTGCCCAAGACATGGTCTTCACCAACCATGTCCCCGCATTGCGCCGACGAGATCAAATACCGTGTGGTCGACGATGTGGTGAAGCATTTCGAAACGGCCAAAGCCAAAGGGGAGAAGGTCGCGGGGCAACCGGTGCGCGATCTGGTGACGGTCAACGGCGTGCGCGTGACCGTCGAGGATGGCACCTGGGGTCTCGTGCGTGCTTCCTCTAACAAGCCCGAACTGGTTGTGGTTGTGGAAAGCCCGGCGTCGGAGGCGCGCATGCACGACATGTTCAAGGCGCTCGATGCCGTGCTGCGTACGCACCCCGAGGTTGGCGAATACAACCAGACGATCTGACGCGGCGCGATATCGGACTGAGGCGAGAAGCGGCCCTCGTTGTCGCGTCACCGATTTCGGCGCCGAAGCGCACAAAACGGCAATCACCGAGGTGCGGGGGAGCGCGCCTCGCGTGGCTCCGCTTTGGTTTTCGAGGCATTCGCGCGCAATCGAGGCTTGCCGGATTTGGGTCCCTTGGATCTGCCGATGGCGGGAAGCGGCGAGGTCGCCTGCGGACGGCCGCCGAAGCTTTGCATGGCGGCGTTTCCAACCTTCCGCCGCGCGACCGGGAGCGCGTTCAAGTCCGCTCCTTCCGTAAGCACCTCGATCAGGGCGGCAACCTTGGGCGAGACGGCACCCTTGCGCCTGATGAAAACCGTCGGAGCGACATTGAATTCCGATGGCAGGGTATGAACACTCAGCAGCTTCACGTCGGGGAAAGTCTTGAGGACGATGCGTGGAACCATCGAGATCCCCATGCCTGCCACCGCACAGCCGAGTATCGCGTGATACGAGGAGGTCTCGATGATGCGATCTGACATCTCACCGCTGCTGGTAAACCAGTTTTCCATGTATTGGCGATAGGGACAGCCGGCTTCGAAGGCGAGCACGGGCCGACCACTGACATCGCTCGGGGATTTGACCGGAGGATGGTTCGCGGCCGCGATGATGACCAGTTCTTCATCGTAGAGCGGTATTTTCTCGAACGGCGCATCGGGGATGGGTTCTGCCACCAGGGCGGCATCGAGCTCGCCTTCGCGCACAGCGGCCGCAAGTTCGCGCGGGGTGCCGATTCGCAGTTCCAGGGTCACCTCCGGATAGCGTGACAGATACTCGTTCATGGGCACCGGCAGGCGCACCGACGCGGTACTTTCCATGGAGCCGAGACGCAGCAACCCCCGCGGCTTGGCATCGTGCACGGCCTCGCGCGCTTCCCTGGCGAGATCGAGCAGCCGATCCGCGTAATCGAGCAGCAGCCTTCCCGCGGATGAGAGGTGCAGCTTCTTGCCGTCGCGGACAAACAGTTCGACCCCCAGGTTGGCCTCAAGCTGGCGCACGCGGGTGGTGATATTGGACTGCACCCGGTTGAGCCTCTCGGCAGCGCGCGTCACGCCGCCGGCTTGCACCACGGAGCGGAAGATGTGGAGGTCGCCCAGATCCATCGTTCTCATCCTGAGATGGATATGATCATAATTATTCATTTTACGTGATGCCTGCCTCTTCGTAAAGCCTCCTACCGACCGATGGAGCGAGCCATGCGCAATGACAGCTATTCCGACAACCGCCGGCTGACGCCGGAACAATGGGCCGAGCTTTCGCACCGCGTCGCGCGCGAAGCGCACGCCGCCCGTGCGCAAAGCCTGCGGACCTCGTTACGGGCCTTGTTTGGTTTCTTGCGGAGGCCCGGCGTTCCGGCCCGGCTGGTGGCCGCCGCGGCGCGCGAATGGTGGACAGCCTATGGGACTTGGCGGGAGCGCAGGAGAGCGGTCCGTGCCCTCGGCGCGCTCGATGACCGCTCGCTCAAGGACATGGGGCTGCACCGCTCCGAGATCGAATCCGCGGTGTTGGGACAAAGCAGCACGCCGCCGCCGCGCAGCGCTGTTCCCGTCTCAGTTCAGGCACATCAGGGCAAGAGGCAGGGCAGCGTCGCCCGTGAACCCAAGCGACTGGTTCATTGCCCCGCCGCCGCCTGATTTGCGGCTGCGTGCACCGCACGCCGCACCGTCCGACTGGATGTCAGTCGATCGATTCCGCGAAGGTCCTCCGGAACGGGTGCGCCGGATAAACCCCCAGGATCTTCATTTCCTTGGAGTAGAACGCAAGCTCCTCGAACGCGAAGACCAGGTTGCGCTGTTCGGGGTGGCCCTCGACATCGGCGTAGAACTGGGTGGCGAAGAAATTGCCCTCAATCATGTAGCTCTCGAGCTTGGTCATGTTGACGCCGTTGGTGGCGAAACCGCCGAGCGCCTTGTAAAGCGCCGCCGGCACGTTGCGCACCCGAAACAGGAAGGTCGTGACCACCGGCCCGTCGTTGTCCCTGGCCCACCTTGCGTCGCGCGAGAGCACGATGAAGCGGGTGGTGTTGTGGGCTTCGTCCTCGATGTCCGGCGCCAGGATGTCGAGGCCGTAGATGTCCGCGGCCAGGCGCGTGGCGATGGCGGCACGCGTCTTGTCGTTCGCCTCGGCCACTTCGCGTGCCGAACCCGCGGTGTCGGCGGCTACGACCGGCTTTATGCCGAGTTTGCGGATCACCTTACGGCACTGACCCAGCGCGTGGACATGGCTTTCGACGGTCTTGATGTCCGCCAGTACCGCGCCCTTCGGCGCCAGCAGCTGATGCCGCACCGGCATGAAATGCTCGGCGACGATATGCAGCCCCGAGTGCGGCATGAGGTGATGAATATCGGCGACGCGGCCAGCGACCGAGTTTTCGACCGGGATCATGCCGAGGTCTGCTTCGCCGCTGCTGATTGCGGCAAAGGCATCTTCGAAGGTCGCGCACGGCACTGCCTCATAGTCCGGATAGACTTCGCGCGACGCGAGGTGAGAATTCGCCCCGCGCTCTCCCTGGAAAACGATCTTCTTGGCGGCCGTCATGACCGTTCCGGTACGCACGCAGACCGTCCAAGTCAACGGGCTCTCAGCTGCCTCCCCCGTCAGGCCGGACGTTTGTGCCTCCTCACCGTGGTGATGCCGCGAGGATCGCGCGCGCACGATCCAGGTCTTCGGGGGTGTCGACGCCCAACGGCACGCTGTCGACGAGGGTCACATCGATGCGCATTCCCGCTTCGAGGGCGCGCAATTGCTCGAGCTTTTCCCGCCGTTCGAGCGGGGAGGGGGAAAGCTTCACGAACCGGGCGAGCGCGGCGCGACGGAAGGCGTAAAGGCCGATGTGGTGATAAAGCGGGCCGTCGCCGAACGGCGCGATGGCGCGGGTGAAATAGAGTGCGCGCAGCCTGCGCTCGGCAATCGGCGTACCGACGACCTTGACCACGTTCGGATTGATGCGCTCCTCCGGCCGGACGATTTCGGCTGCCAGCGTGGCGATGTCGACGGCCGGATCGGCTAGCGGCGCGACCGCGGCGGCGATGTCCGCCGGGGCGACGGTAGGAAGATCGCCCTGGACATTGACGATGATGCCGGCGCGGCGTTGCGGGTCTGCCGCGGCGAGCGCCTCGAAGATCCGGTCGGAACCGGAGGCGTGATCGGCCCGGGTCATCACGGCGCGACCACCGGCCTTCTCGATACAGGCCGCGATTGCCTCCGAATCGGTTGCGATCACGACCGGGCCAAGCCGGGCGGTTTGCGCCCGCCGCATGACGTGAACGATCATCGGTTCGCCCGCGATATCGGCGAGCGGCTTGCCAGGAAGCCGTTGCGAAGCCATGCGGGCTGGAATGAGAATGAGAACGTCGGCCATCGCTCTGCCTTGGCGGTCCGTCCGGGCCGCTCCGGCCCGCGCCAAAATGCATCGTGGGTTGGCCGGTTATACGGGTTGCCAGAGGCGAGGCAAACCGGCTATTTGTGCGCCGCCGCAACCTGCGGCGGCCGCTGGAGCGCGGTCGGCAAAAGTGGGGCTTCCCGTCTTGCTTGCAAATGCGCGCCAACGGCCCGAGTCAGCGTTGTTTACCTGTACCGGGTTAGCCCGGACAAACGTGCCGCCCTCGATCCACTTCCTTCCGCGCGAGCCTTGAGGCGATGGACTCCTTCGAACTCAACAAAATCCTTGGTGCGGTTCTGGCCACGTGCCTGGGCGTGCTGTCCATCAACATCGCCGCCGGCGCCATCTTCGCGCCCGGGAAGCCGGCCAAGCCCGGATATGAAATCGCGGTTCCGGAACAGGCGCCGAGTGGTGCAGCCAAACCCGCGGAAGACAAGCAGGAGCCGATCGAGCAACTGCTCGCCAAGGCCGAGGTTGGCCGCGGCGAGACCTCGGCCAAGAAGTGTGCGGCCTGCCACACCTTCAACAAGGGCGGCCGCCCGCTCGTCGGTCCCAACCTGTGGGGGGTTGTCGGACGCCCGAAGGCGTCGGAGGCCGGGTTCAACTATTCCGCCGCGCTGAAAGCCAAGGGCGGCAATTGGTCGATCGACGACCTGAACCAGTTTATCAACAATCCGCGCGGCTACGTGCCGGGCACCAACATGAGCTTCGCCGGCATTTCGCGCGGGTCCGAGCGCGCCGACGTCCTCTCCTACCTCAACACCCTGTCCGACAATCCGGCGCCGCTTCCCAAGGCCGCGGAGGCTACTGGCGCTCCCAAGGCGCAGTGATCCCCATCCGTCGTCCGGATAGTCGCCGCCGGCCGTGACGTGCGCCTGCCGCAATTCAGGCGGCCAAGCCGGCTAGACCGCATGTGCCGCCCGGAGCGCGCACTTTAAGATTTTGTAATGAACGCGTGCGAGTGCACTGGTCCATTGGCGCAGGCGTTGTAGCCGTCCTAGCTATAAAGTGATGGTGGTCGCGCACATGTCAGTGCCCGGCCATCCAAAATGGGACATAATCCCGCGAGCACGTGCGTAACTGGACTTATGGCTCCGGAGGTTTCCTTGCGCCTGACCCGTCGATCCCTCGTTCGCACTGGCGTTCTCACAGCCCTTTCCCCCATCCTTGGCAGCGTCGGGGTCCCTTTCGTCGGCAGTGCAGCGCGGGCCCAAGTGCCCAGTCCCGCGGGGAATGTCGGACGCGATTGGAAGCACGGGCTCTCGCTGTTCGGGGAACTCAAATATCCGCCCGGCTTCAAGCATTTCGACTACGTCAATCCGCGAGCGCCCAAGGGCGGTGCCGTGCGCATGGTCGCGTTCGGCACCTTCGACAACTTCAATGAGGTCGTTTCGGGCCTGAAGGGTTCGATCGCCATGGGCGTCGGGATGACCTCCGACACGTTGACAGTGTCATCGCTCGACGAGGTCTCGACCGATTATGGGCTCATTGCCGAATCGGTCAGTCATGCGCCGGACTTTGCGTGGGCGAGCTTTCGCTTACGCACAGCGGCCCGCTTTCACGACGGCAAGCCGATCACAGTCGACGACGTGATCTTCTCCATGGAGGCGTTCAAGAAACACAGCCCCATGATGGCAGCGTATTATCGGCATGTGGTGAAGGTCGAGCAGACTGGCGAGCGCGAGGTCACCTTCATATTTGATGCTCCGGGCAACCGCGAAATGCCGGTGATCCTTGGTCAGCTCAACGTGCTGCCCAAGCATTGGTGGGAAGGGACCGACGCCGCGGGCAAGAAGCGCGACGTCGGGGCGACCACGCTCGAGCCGCCGCTCGGCAACGGCGCCTTCCGCGTCAAGGAGTTCGTGGCTGGCCGCACCGTCGTCTACGAGCGGGTGAAGGACTACTGGGGCAAGGATCTCAACGTCAATATCGGGCGCGATAATTTCGACGAGATGCGATTTGAGTATTTTCGCGACCAGACGGTCGCCCTCGAGGCCTTCAAGGCGGACCACGTCGACTGGCGCACCGAGAATAGCGCCAAGAACTGGGCGACCGCCTACGATTTCCCTGCCGTCAAGGACAAGCGCGTCCTGCTCGAAGAATTCCCGATACGCGACCGGGGGATCATGCAGGCGTTTGCGTTCAACACCCGGCGCGACAGGTTCAAGGATCCGCGGGTGCGTCGCGCGTTCAACTTCGCCTTCGATTTCGAAGAGATGAACAAGCAGATCTTCTTCGGCCAGTACACGCGGATCAACAGCTATTTCGACGGCACCGAACTGGCGTCGTCCGGTCTGCCGCAAGGACAGGAACTTGAGATCCTGGAAACGGTGCGCGACAAGGTGCCACCGGAAGTGTTCACGACGCCGTACAGCAATCCGGTCGGCGGCAACCCGGAAAACGTGCGCGCCAATCTGCGGGAGGGAATGCGCCTCCTGAAGGAGGCCGGCTACGAGGTGCGCAATCAGAAGCAGGTCAACACCAAAACCGGGGAGCCGCTCACCGCCGAGATTCTCGCACAGACGGCGGATCCCGGGGCGGAGCGCATCATCCTGTTCTACAAGCCGTCCCTCGATCGTCTCGGCATCAACGTCAATGTGCGAAGCGTTGACGACATCCAGTACGAGAATCGGCTGCGCAATTGGGATTTCGACATCATCATTGCTTCATGGCCGGAATCGCTGTCGCCGGGCAATGAGCAGCGCGACTACTGGGGTTCGCCCGCCGCGGACACCGCCGGGTCGCGCAATTACGTTGGCATCAAGAACCCTGCAGTCGATGCGCTGATCGAACGGGTGATCTTCGCCAAGGACCGGGCCGAACTGGTCGCCGTCACCAAGGCGCTTGACCGTGTCCTGCTCTGGAACAATTACGTCGTGCCGCAATTCACTTATGGCAAAAGCCGAACGGCGCGGTGGGATCGATTTGGCCGACCGGATCCGCTACCGAAATATGCCTCAGCGGCGTTCCCGACGATATGGTGGTGGGACGCGGAAAGAGCGGCCAAGGCCGGGACGCGGCAGTGACGGATTTCCGCGATGTGACACGCCGCGAGACGCTCGTCATCGCCGCTGGCGCGCTTGCATCGGCGATGGCGGGGCCCGCGCTGGCGTGGGAAGGCCCCGAGCGGCACGGCATGTCGGCGTTCGGTGACCTCAAATATCCGGCGGACTTCAAGCATTTCGAGTACGTGGACCCGAATGCGCCCAAGGGCGGCACGTTTTCGCATATCGGGCCGAGCCGCGCCTTCAATCAGAACTTTCTCACCTTCAATTCGCTCAACAGCTTCATCCTCAAGGGCGATGGCGCGCAGGGCATGGAGCTCACCTTCGCGGGCCTGATGGCGCGCGCCGCGGACGAGCCGGATGCCATGTACGGCCTCGCCGCCCGCGCGGTGCAGATATCGGATGATAGACTCACCTACCGCTTCCTCATGCGGCCCGGCATCACGTTCCACGACGGCAGCGCGCTCACCGCGCACGACGTCGCCTTCTCGTTGAAAATCCTCAAGGACAAGGGACACCCGATCGCTCAGCAGTTGCTGCGCGATTTCGCCGGCGCGGACGCGGTCGATGACGCCACCCTGGTGGTGAAATTTGCGCCGAACCGGGCCCGCGACGTGCCGCTGTTCGTCGCTTCGCTGCCGATCTTCTCCCGCACCTATTACTCCGGCCGTCCGTTCGACGAGACCACGCTCGAGCCGCCGCTCGGCTGCGGTCCTTACAAGGTCGGACGGTTCGATGCCGGGCGCTTTATCGAGTACGAGCGTGTCAAGGACTGGTGGGGCGCCGGCCTGCCGGTGTCGCGCGGAATCAACAATTTCGACGTCGTCAGGTACGAATTTTACCGCGACCGCGATGTCGCCTTCGAAGGATTTACCAGCAAGAGCTATCTGTTCCGCGAAGAGTTCACCTCGCGCATATGGGCAACGCGCTACGACTTTCCGGCCATGCGAGACGGACGCGTCAAGCGCGATGTCATTCGCGACGATACGCCCTCGGGCGCGCAAGGCTGGTTCTTCAACACGCGACGCGAGAAGCTCAAGGACAAGCGCCTGCGTGAAGCCTTCATCTACGCCTTTGACTTCGAATGGACGAACAAGACCATTATGTACGGGTCGTATGATCGGACCCATTCGGTCTTCCAGAACTCGCCCATGATGGCCATGGGCAAGCCCGACGCGGACGAATTGGCGCTGCTGGAACCGTTCCGCGGCAAGGCTCCCGACGAGATGTTCGGGGAACCGTTCGTGCCGCCGGTCTCCGACGGATCGGGACAGGATCGCGCGCTCCTGCGCAAGGCGAGCGCGCTATTGCAGGACGCCGGCTACGTGATCAAGGACGGCAAGCGGGTGACGCCGCAGGGCGAACGGATCAGTGTCGAATTCCTGCTCGATGAACCTTCGTTCCAGCCGCATCACATGCCGTTCATCAAGAATCTCGGCATGCTGGGGATTGAGGCGACTTTGCGCATTGTCGATCCCGTGCAATACCGCAAGCGGGTCGACGATTTCGATTTTGACCTGGCGATACAGCGCTTCAGTTTCTCGAGCACTCCCGGCGATTCGCTGAGAAGCTTCTTTTCTTCCCAAGCCGCGGCGCTCAAGGGCTCGCAGAATCTCGCCGGCATTTCGGATCCGGTCATCGATGTGCTAATCGAACGGGTCGTCGCCGCCAACGACCGGCCCAGTCTGGTGGTCGCCTGCAAGGCGCTCGACCGAGTGATCCGGACCGGCCGCTATTGGGTTCCCCACTGGTACAAGGCCTCCCATTGGCTCGCGTATTGGGACATGTTCGGCCGGCCGGCGGCAAAACCGCGCTATGCACGCGGTATCCCCGAGACTTGGTGGTATGATCGCGACAAGGCTGCCAAGCTCGAGCAGCGGGGATAGAGCGTGGACGACCGCACGATATGAGCGCTTATATCATCCGGCGCATTCTGTTCATGATCCCGACGTTGCTCGGGATCATGCTGGTCTCGTTCGTGGTGGTGCAGTTCGCGCCGGGCGGACCGGTCGAGCGGGTGATCGCCCAGCTGTCGGGCTCCGACACCGGCGCCACCTCGCGCATCTCGGGCTCGCCGGGCGGTGACCTCGGCATGCGTGGGCAACCGGGGGGCGCCTCCAGCATCGATGCGGCGAATTCCAAATATCGCGGCGCCCAGGGGCTCGACCCGGAATTCATCAAGAGCCTGGAGAAACAGTTCGGCTTCGACAAGCCGGCTTATGAGCGCTTCTTCCTGATGCTGTGGAACTATGCGCGGTTCGATTTCGGCAAGAGCTATTTTCGCGACACCACTGTTCTGCAACTCATCAAGGAGAAACTGCCGGTCTCCATTTCGCTCGGTATCTGGCTGACGCTTCTGACCTACCTCATCTCGATCCCGCTCGGCATCCGCAAGGCGATCAAGGACGGCTCGCAATTCGACGTCTGGACATCGGGGGCCATCATCATCGGCTACGCGATCCCGGGATTTCTGTTTGCAATTCTGCTCATCATTCTGTTCGCCGGCGGCTCGTTCTTCAATCTTTTTCCGTTGCGCGGCCTGACGTCCGACAACTGGGAGCAACTGTCGCTCTCCGGAAAAGCACTCGATTATTTCTGGCATCTGGTGTTGCCGATCACATCCATGGGGCTTGCTGCATTCGCCACCATGACACTGCTTACCAAGAACTCGTTCCTCGACGAAATCCGCAAGCAGTACGTACTCACGGCTCGGGCGAAAGGTTGCACCGAGCGCCAAGTGCTCTACGGCCACGTCTTCCGCAACGCCATGCTGATCGTGATCGCCGGCTTTCCCGGCGCATTCGTGCACGCCTTTTTCTCCGGATCGCTGCTGATCGAGACGATTTTCTCGCTCGACGGCATCGGCCTGCTGGGGTTTGAGAGCGTGCTCAACCGCGACTATGCGGTGGTGTTTGCAACGCTTTACATCATGTCGCTGGTTGGGTTGCTGGTGAACCTGATCTCTGACCTCACCTACACCTGGGTTGATCCGCGCATCGACTTCGAAACGCGGGAGGTGTGAGCGTGGACGACCGAACGACCATCACGGTCCCGGAGACGACAGCGCAGACCCCGATGGGGCTCGCCGTCCTGCCGGAGCGGCATCGCTTAGCGATTTCGCCGCTGAACCGCCGGCGTTGGCTGAACTTCAAAGCGAACCGGCGCGGCTACGTGGCGTTCTGGATCTTCATGGTGCTGTTCGTGATCTCGCTGTTCGCCGAATTCATCGCCAATGACAAGCCGTTCTATGTGAGCTTCGAAGGGAGGTCCTATTTTCCCGCCGTGATCACTTATCCGGAGACCGCGTTTGGCGGCGATTTCGAGACCGCCGCCGACTATCGCGATCCGTACCTGCAGAAGCTCATTGCGGAAAAGGGCGGCTTCATGCTCTGGCCGCCGATCCGCTATTCGTACAACACGCACAATCTCGATTTGCCCACACCCGCGCCTTCGAAGCCGACCTGGCTGTTGACCGAGGAGCAATGCAAAGCGGTGGTCGAACGCAAGGGGCTCTCGGGCTGCAGCGACCTCGAATACAACTGGCTCGGGACCGACGATCAGGGGCGTGACGTGGTGGCGCGTCTCATCTACGGTTTTCGCCTGTCGGTGCTGTTCGGGTTGGCGCTCACCATCATTTCGTCGATTGTCGGCGTCGCCGCCGGCGCCGTTCAGGGCTATTTCGGCGGCTGGACCGATCTGCTGTTCCAGCGTTTCATCGAAATCTGGACATCGATTCCGTCGCTTTATCTTCTACTGATCATCTCATCGGTGCTGGTCCCTGGCTTCTTTGTGCTGCTCGGGATCCTTTTGCTGTTCTCGTGGGTGTCGCTGGTCGGGCTGGTGCGGGCCGAGTTCCTGCGCGGGCGCAATTTCGAATATATTCAGGCCGCGCGCGCGCTCGGCGTGTCGAACCGTACCATCATGTTCCGGCATCTCCTGCCCAACGCGATGGTTGCCACCATGACGTTCCTGCCCTTCATTCTGTCCTCGTCGGTGATGACCCTCACCGCGCTCGACTTCCTCGGCTTCGGGCTGCCGCCTGGATCGCCCTCGCTGGGAGAAATGCTGTCCCAGGCGAAAGCCAACATCCAGGCACCCTGGCTCGGCATCTCCGGCTTCCTGACGGTCGCGACCATGCTCTCGCTCCTGATCTTTATCGGCGAGGCGGTGCGCGACGCCTTCGACCCGCGCAAGACGTTCGGGTGAGCGCGATGGAAGCCAGCTATCAAAAGCTGCTCGAGGTCGCGGACCTCTCGGTCGGTTTCCGCCAGGGTTCGCGCGACACCCTTGCGGTGGATCGGGTCTCGTTCGAGATCAAGAAGGGTGAAACCGTCGCACTGGTCGGCGAGTCGGGCTCGGGCAAATCGGTCACCGCGCTGTCGGTGCTGAAGCTGCTGCCTTATCCCTCCGCGCACCATCCATCCGGATCGATCCGCTTCAAGGGTCAGGAGCTCCTGAACTTGCCGGAAGACAAGATCCGGCACGTGCGCGGCAATGACATCACCATCATTTTCCAGGAGCCGATGACCTCGCTCAATCCGCTCCACACGATCGAGAAGCAGATCGGCGAGATTCTGTTGTTGCATCGGGGCCTGACAGGCGAGGCCGCGCGCGCCCGCACGCTCGAGCTCCTGACCCAGGTCGGCATCCCCGAAGCCGAGACGCGGCTCGGGAGTTATCCGCACCAGCTGTCAGGCGGCCAGCGCCAGCGCGTGATGATCGCCATGGCGCTGGCCAACGAGCCCGACCTCCTTATCGCCGACGAGCCGACGACCGCGCTGGACGTGACCGTACAGGCGCAGATTCTCAGCCTCCTGAAGGAGCTCCAGAAGCGTCTCGGCATGGCGATGCTCTTCATCACCCATGATCTCGGCATCGTTCGCAGGCTCGCCGACACGGTCTGCGTGATGAAGGAGGGCAAGATCGTCGAGAGGGGACCTGTCGAGCAGGTCTTCAGCGCGCCGGAGCACCCTTACACCCGCGCGCTCCTCGCCGCCGAGCCGAAGCCAGATCCCGCTCCGATCAATTCTGACGCTCCGGTCGTGGTCGAGACCAGGGACCTCAAGGTCTGGTTCCCGATCAAGCGCGGCGTCATGCGCCGGGTGGTCGGCCACATCAAGGCGGTGGACGGGGTGAGCATCGGGGTCCGCCAAGGTGAGACGCTGGGTATCGTGGGTGAATCGGGCTCCGGCAAGACGACGCTGGGGCTGGCGATTCTTCGGCTGGTCTCGTCGGAGGGGCCAATCGTTTTCCTCGGCAGCACGATCACCGGGCTGACGTTCCGGCAGATGCGACCGTTTCGGCTCCACATGCAGATCGTGTTCCAGGACCCCTACGGCTCGCTCTCGCCCCGCATGTCGGTATCCGACATCATCGAGGAAGGCCTGTGGGTGCATCATCCGAAGTTGACGCGAGCGCAGCGCGAGGAGCGCGTGGTGCAGGCATTGCGCGATGTCGGGCTCGATCCCGAGACCCGCTTTCGCTATCCGCATGAATTCTCCGGCGGTCAGCGGCAGCGCATCGCGGTTGCCCGCGCCATCGTGCTGGAGCCCACTTTCGTCGTACTCGACGAGCCCACGAGCGCGCTGGACATGCTGATCCAGGCTCAGATCGTCGAGCTTTTGCGCGCGCTGCAGAAGCGCCGCAATCTCACCTACATTTTCATCTCGCACGACTTGCGCGTGGTCGCGGCGCTCGCCAGCCGGCTCGTCGTCATGCGTCATGGCAAGGTGGTGGAGGAGGGGCCCGCCGCCGAACTTTTCGCCCGTCCCACGAGCGACTACACTCGCGCGCTGCTGGCCGCCGCTTTCAATCTGGAGACGGCGCCCGTGGGCGTGGTGGCGCAGTAAGGACGCCGCATGACGCGGCTGGTGCTCCCTGCCAATCCGATCGCCGATGATCGAGCGGACCTCTTGATCGCCGGCCGCGAGGTGCTCGCGGAGGGTTTCCGTCGCTATGAGCGTCTGCGCGTTCGCCGGAGCGGCGAGAATGTTCCGCGGCCGCTCGATGTCCTGCGCTCCGGCCCCGCGGCGGCGGTGCTGCCGATCGACCCCGGCCGAGACGAGGTCGTGCTGTTGCGACAGTTTCGCCTTGCGGCCCACCTCGCCAATGGGAGGGGAAATCTGGTCGAGATCGTCGCCGGTCACGTCGAGGCGGACGAACAGCCGGCCGAGGCTGCCCGCCGCGAATGCGTCGAGGAAATCGGCGTGGCACCCGGCCTGTTGGTCGAATTGTTCACCTATCTGACCTCGCCCGGCATGTCGGATGAGGAGATCACCTTGTTCCTCGGGATCGTGGACGCATCAGGCGTGCCGGAGCGTGCAGGTGCCGCTGCCGAGCACGAAGAGACCGTGCCGATGCGCGTCCCGATCGATGCGGCGCTCGCCGCGCTTGCCGCCGGCACCGTGCGCAACGGCCCGCTGATCATCGCGCTGCAATGGCTCGCGCTCAACCGCGGGCGACTGAGCGAGATCGTGCGCATGGGCTCCATCACACGCTGATGGGCGCGATCCTTCTCGCCGTCACCGGGCTTGATCCGAAACCCTGGGAGGAGCGTTTTCGAACGCTTGGCCCTCAGCGCGACATCAGGATTTGGCCGGACCGCGTTGGCGAGCCTGCCGAGGTCGCCTATGCGTGCGCTTGGCATGCGCCTAACGGGTTGTTCGCGCGCTTTGCGCATCTCAAGGTGATCTTTTCGCTCGGCGCGGGTGTCGACCATGTCGTCGCGGATCCGCACCTGCCGGATGTGCCGGTGGTGCGGATCGTCGACGCTGACCTCACCATGCGGATGACGGAGTACGTCGTGCTGCATGTGCTGATGAATCACCGCCGCCAGCGACTCTACGATGCCCAGCAACGCGCCCGCGTTTGGCGCGAGCTTGAACAATCGGCGGCGAACAAGGTTGCGGTCGGCGTCATGGGCCTCGGGGTGCTCGGCCGCGACGCGGCATCGGCGTTGCGACGGCTCGGCTTCCGTGTTGCCGGCTGGAGCCGGACGCCGAAGACGCTGACCGACGTGGAGACATTTGACGGGCAGGATGGGCTTGATGCCTTCCTTCGGCGCACCGAAATTCTGGTGTGCCTGTTGCCGACGACGGCCGCAACGCGTGGCGTGCTGAACCTATCGCTCCTGCGCAGGCTTAAGCGCGATGGTGCGGCGGGCGGCGCGTACTTGATCAATGCCGGGCGCGGCGCCCTGCAAGTCGATGCGGATATCCTGGCCGCGCTGGAGGAAGGATCGCTCGCGGGCGCCACGCTCGACGTTTTTCCGACCGAGCCGCTGCCAGCGACGAGCCCGCTTTGGACGCACCCGAAGGTGACAATTACCCCGCACAATGCTGCGGCTTCTGACCCACACGCATTGGTCGCAAACATTTTGCGTCAGATCGAACGCTTCGAGGCCGGCTTGCCGCTGGAGCCGGTACTGGACCGGTTGGCCGGCTATTGACGACGGAGCGGAGACGGATCGTATGTGTCGCGCGGATATTCGATAAGTCTTGGTCCGACCGCGAGTCGCGCCGCCGTCGTTCGCTATTCCACGACGTCCAGCTTGACCTTCGCGACACCTCGTCCGGAAATTCCAAGCGTCTCGGCAGCGGACGACGAGATGTCGACGACGCGTCCCGGGATGAACGGACCGCGGTCATTGACCCGAACGGTCACCGACCGGCCGGTGGCGACGTCGGTGACGCGCACCTTGGTACCGAACGGCAATGTGCGGTGAGCAGCTGTCAACTCCTGCGGATTGAATTTTTCGCCGCTCGCGGTCCGCGATTGATGCCCGTAAAAACTGGCAAGACCATACGAGCCGCCGGACGTCTCGGCTGCCTGTTTATCGGTCGTTTCGCCCGCCGCTGGAGCGCGTTTCTTCGTGGCGACGGTCATTCGTCTGTTGTTTTCGAATGATGAAGGTTTGTCGGCGACCACAGGCGCCTGGGCACAGGCCGCCACCATTGCCGTGGTCAGCGCAACAGCCAACAAGCGCAGAACGCCACCGATGCCAGGGCGGGACACCGTCGACCGACCAGGACGGGCTCGATTGGCGCCGATGCCGACGCGCGAAGCTGCAGCGCAAATAATGGAAGACAAGGTCGCACTCCCCACCGTGTTCGTCCCGGTTTGAGAGTGGAACCATGGCCCGAAGACGGCGAAACCCGCCGCAATCGCGACAATCAGTTAAGGTGTGGTTAATTAGCCACACACACCAACGAGAGGAATGGGCGCTTTCCCGGCCTGAAACCCCCTCGAACCCTGCCATCGCCACGTCGTCAGGCCACGCTCGGCGCCGTTGCTCACACCGCGACACGCCTCGCGCTGCCGCCGGCCTTATCGGGAACCGGTGCAGGTGCAGGGCCAGCATGTGCCTGTGGGTCGGCGCACGGAGGCGTCAGCGCGCCGACTATCCGAGTTGCGTTGGCCGCTCGAGGCGCCGTACGCTGGTCGGCTCATTGCCGTCAGCGCGAAGGCGCCCGATTGCCTGTGACATGGGTTCGGACACCACCGCCATATGGAAGGCATTGGCATGAATGAGCGTCGCCGGATCACGCACGATGGCGACGTGACCTTTCCAGAACAGAAGATCGCCGCGCCGCAGCGCGGAAAAGTCGGATGCGATCAATGTCCCGAGCGCGTGTTCCTGCATGTCGCTGTCGCGCGGGCAAGGCACTCCGCAGGCGGTGAGCGCAAGCTGCACCAGCGCCGAACAGTCGAGGCCGAGATTGCTCTTTCCGCCCCACAGATAGGGTGCGCCCAGGAAGCGCTCGGCAACCGCGACGAAATCGTTTTCATAGCTGTCGATCGGCACCAGGTGGCGTGCCGGCACATAGCCGCCGGTGGAGGTGACCGCGAACGGCGGCTGGTCGCGGGCGACGGCGAGCCGGCATCCGAGCGACAGCCCCTCGATGGGGGGAAGCTTGATCGACGGGCCAGGAAACACAAGTGTGCGCAGTACGGAGACCTTGTGCGTCGGCGGCGAGCCGGGATCGCGGAGTGCGGCGGCGGGAACGAAACCTACATAGCCATCGGCATCGAGCTGACCCCAGGCCCAGCCTTCATCGCTCGTCTCATACACGGTCACGCGTTCGCCCTTAAGCGCTTCGGTGTCGAGCGGCGCATCGGGGGAGGGCGCATGGCGCAATGGCGCCGCGGGGTCGGCCACCTCGCAGACTCGGCCCTGGTCGGCTTGCGCGGCTACGCTCGGCTGTCCATCCGGCCCAGGCCGCAGCGGATTAACGCGCGGATCCAAGGCTCCGCCCGGCGTCCATCGCTCAGCCATAGCGCGATACCAGCAGCGCATAGAGCGCGCGCGCCGCCTGGCACTCGCCGCCTTCGGGTCGACCGGGTTTCGTCGTCAGATTCCAGGCATAGATATCGCAATGCAGCCACGCTTTGGCTTGTGAGGCGAACCGGCGCAGGAACAGCGCAGCGGTGATGGATCCGCCGAAGCCGCCGGAGGCGACGTTGTTGATGTCCGCGACCTTCGACTCGAGCAACTGCTCATAGGGCCGCCAGAGCGGCATCCGCCACAGCGGATCGTTCTCGCTGATCGCGCAGCCGGCAAGCGTCGCAGCCAACTCGTCGTCGTCGGTATAGATCGGCGGGATTTCGGTCCCCAACGCAACGCGGGCCGCGCCGGTCAGCGTCGCCATGTCGGCGATCAATTCCGGCTTCTCCTCGTCCGCGAGCGCGATTGCATCGGCGAGGATCAGGCGGCCTTCGGCATCGGTGTTGCCGATCTCGACGGTGAGGCCGTTGCGCGAGCGATAGATGTCGCGCGGGCGAAAGGCCGAGCCGGAGATCGCGTTCTCGACCGCCGGGATGAGCACGCGCAGCCGGATCTTCGTACCGCGGTCCATCAGCATGTGGGCAAGCGCAAGCATGCTGGCCGCTCCGCCCATGTCCTTCTTCATGTTGAGCATGCCACTCTCGGGCTTGATATCGAGCCCCCCGGTGTCGAAGCACACGCCCTTGCCGACCAGCGTGATCTTGGGATGGGTTGGATCGCCCCAGGAAATGTCGATCAGGCGCGGCGCGCGGGCGGCCGCGCGACCGACCGCATGAATGAGCGGGAAATTCTCCTGGAGAAGGTGGTCGCCGACAATCGCGTGCATATCGGCGCCGTGGCGCTGCGCGAGCGTGCGCGCTGCCTCTTCCAGCTCGGGCGGCCCCATGTCGTTCGCCGGCGTGTTGATGAGATCGCGCGCCAGGAAGACCCCTTCGACCATGCGGGAGAGGTCTTCGCCATCGACATTGCCGGGCAGTTCCAGCTGCAGTTCCTTCGCGTCCTGTTTGCGGTAGCGGGTGAAGCGGTAGGTACCGAGGGCGAAAGCGAGCGCCGCGAGCTTCGAGTCGTGTGGCGCATTGGCGAAGCGGTAGGCGCCGGCCGGCAGCAAGCCGGACAGTGCCCCCGGCGCAAACGGGTCCCTATGGGCGGCCCCGGCGGCTTCGAGCGCGAAGAGGGCGCCCGCGAGGGCGCCCTCCGCCCCGGGCAGGAGAAGGTGACGGCCCGGCTTGGGTTCGAAGCCGGCGGCGTCCGCGAAGGCACGCGCCCGCCCATCGAGGCGCTCGCGCTGCTCACGCCAGGTCTCCGCGGTCACGAAGGTGACAGGGACTGTTGCGGTGGAGTGGCCGCGCGGAAGAAGCACCCGATGCATGCGAATACCGTTCATTAACGCGCCCCTGCTAGCACGCAGAGTGGCGACGGTGAAGGCAAGCGCCGGGAAGCTAGGACGGCGGGCCGTTAACGGAGGTTAACGGTTCCAGGATTAACTTCTCGTTAAGGTTAACGCTTTATTGCCGAACTGGGTGGGTGCCGATGGGGCTGCGATGACTGGCTCGAACCGTTCCAAGAGGTGCGATTCTCTTCGCTGCTTTGCTCCCGTCGCGCTTGCGGCGGGGCTTGCGCTCACGCTCCTGGGTTGCACGACCACGCAACCAACCGAGCCGACAGGCGCGCTCGGCACTGCCGCTGCAGCCGGCGGGGGCACGGATGGGCGGCGCTCGGCCGACGCCTGGGGCGAACGCTACCGCGCCAATCCAGGCGATCCAGACGCGGCTATCCACTATGCGCGGGCACTGCGCAAGAATGGCCAGCGCCCGCAGGCCGTTGCGGTGCTCGAACAGGCCGCGATCCAAAATCCGAAGCATCGAGGCGTGCTTGACGCCTTTGGCCGCGCGCTCGCCGATGACGGGCATTACACCCAGGCGGTCGACGTGCTCGACCGGGCCCAGGCGCCGGGGCAACCGGACTGGCGCATCCTCTCGGTGCAAGGCGCGGCGCTCGATCAGATGGGGCGTCACGAGGAAGCGCAACGATATTACGGCACCGCGCTGAGGCTCGCGCCCGACGAACCGTCGGTCTTGTCCAATCTCGGTCTCTCCTACGCGCTGTCCAAGGACCTGGTGCGGGCGGAGACCACGCTGCGGCGGGCGGCCGCACAGCCGCATGTCGACCCGCGCGTGCGCAAGAACCTCGCTCTCGTCGTCGGTCTGCAGGGGCGCTGGTCCGAAGCGGACGGGATCGCGGCCTCGGGTCTGCCCCCCGACGAAGGCACCCCCCATGTCGCTCATCTGCGGCAGATGCTGGCGCTGCAGAACGGCTGGAAGCAGTCTGAGGTTGCCGTCAAACCCCTGGTCAGGGCTGAGGGAAGCTGAGCGTAGCAACCAGCCGCTCCCGTTTCGGCTGCGGGCGCACGTCCGGCAGCAACCAATCCGAACGCGGCAATCAACGCGGCCAGCAACGCAGTGCGAAGCAGCGATGTCTCTCCCATTTAGAGCCCCTTCGTCCCTTGGTTCGAGCGCGATCCGGCGCCCGATGAGTGCGCCGCCGCCGATCGGCAGCAATCGCACCTGCGCGATCGGCGCGGTCGTGACACTCGCGGTGACGTAGCCCGGCGCCTCCGCCGTGGGCGTGGAAGTACTCGCCAGCGCGAAGAACCCGTCGGCGTTCGTGA
>Ga0207691_10001366_pt1 | contig 24329 bp, 16 predicted proteins | sample KBSM13metaG_FD_184327 | JGI IMG/M metagenome (GOLD analysis project Ga0207691, IMG submission 184327) | Miscanthus rhizosphere microbial communities from Kellogg Biological Station, Michigan, USA - KBS M1-3 metaG (SPAdes) (version 2) | ecosystem: Host-associated > Plants > Roots > Rhizosphere >...
GGCGGACGCGACCCGGTCATCACCCTTAGCGCAGGTACCAGCCGATATGTCGCCGACTGCGCCGGTGCCAGAGGGTTCGCCCCATCCGGCGACAGATGGAGAGATCCCGGAAGACATGACAACCGAGGCACTCCGCGAGTACAGACAGGGCTATTTGCTCGCGCGGAACCATAAGGCTTTTGCCGTCTCGTCCCGTGGCACGCACGCGTGGATCGCCGGCGCTGGTTCGGAAACGGAGGCGAGGGAGCGTGCCCTGGCCAGCTGCATGGAGTCCGTGCAGCCAATGGGCGGCTCGTGTCGCGTCGTCGATGCCGACGGCGCCTTGGACTGACGCTGGCGACTGTCGAGTTGCATCGATCCGATTTTTCAACTCGCGGACGCCGGGTGTCGGGGTGGCCTTGGTTAGCTATGTAGCTATCACGCACCGCGACTGTTAGGCCTGCTACGTCATTCACGCAGGCGCTCAAGGGAACCATGATGACCGCGCCGGCCTCAATCCGAAGGACGCCATCAAGTACGAACCGGATCATTTCGTACCGCTGGCGATAGGCGGCCATCCCCGTTGGAAGACAACCTCTGGCTACAGAGCTGGGACGGTGAGTGGAATGCGCGCGTGAAGGGACCGGCTTGAGCGCAAGCTGCAGGTGATGGTCTGCGCGAGTGAGATAACGCTTCAGAGCGCACGGCAGGCCCTGAGCAGACCACCCTTTGCCGCCTGGTGCACCAGCACGCGGGCCTCTGCCGGCCGCGATCCCGCCCTAGAAGCTTCCCGAGACCCCGACGGTCGGCACGCCGTCCTTCATATCGCCATTGAGCTGCACCTTCTTGCCGTCCTTGTTGTAGATGGTGAGCTTCTTGTCCAAGGCCTCCTTGGCTTTCTTGCCCAGGTCCTGCTTCTCCGACTTGCCCACATCCTTGAACAGTTCGCCGTTCTGCTTGTTGAGCTTGTCGACCTCGCCCTTGAAGTTCTTGAGCGTGGTGTCGATCTCCTTCTTGATCAGCTCCTTGGCCTCCTTCGTCTTGCAGACCTCGCAGTCGAGCGTGAGGTCGTCCATGAGCTTGATGCGGCTGCCGTTGCGCTTGTACCAAGACTCCAGGTTGGCGCCGACCTGCTTGACGATTTCGTCTTCCTTGGGATTGCCCATCTAACCGTCCCTTTGATTGTGCCGCTGAAAGTCATTCCGTCCCATTGACGGCAGTGTCGCACAGGGCGGCACGCAACCGAAGTGATGGTTGCGTCCCGGCGCGGGACGCGCCGGCGGGCGCCGCAGCGGCAGGGCGCGTTCGGCGAGAAAACCGTCTGGCAAGACTCTGACTACGGGCGAAAGCTTCATGCCCATGTGGTGGAGAACCATAGGTCCCTGGTTCGAGCCCAGGTCGGGGAGCCAGAAATTCAAGGCGTTACGTCGGGAGGCGTAGCCCCTTCGTCACTTCTGTACCGAGTCTGATACCGGCTTCACCGCCTTCGCTGGCTTCGGTCGCGGCGGACATGGGAGAGTCGTCACTCAGCAAGGGGACACTCAATACCGCGAAGCATCAAGAAGTCGGACCTTGGCTCAGGACCGATGAAAGTCGCAGCGCGTGAGCCCTGCTGCGAGTCATTGGTCAACCTGCAAGGCAAGTCCGATTGCGCTTTCATCGCGCCTCGGGCAGATCGAGGCGAATCACGTGAATTCGTCCGAACGCATCGCCGGCCAAGATGCGAAAGGGAGCCGATTCGATCTTGAAGATGCTGAGTTCGGCATCGGCAACATATACGTCCAGAAGCATCATGGTGTCGGCATTCCACAATTGGAGTTCTCGTTCGCTCGTTGCAGTCAGAAAGTGCGGCCCGTCCCCGATCAGCGCCACCCCCCTTGTCTTTCTAATCGATTGCGGCAACTCTCCTTGCAGTGCGAACTTCTTCAGGTCCCAGAGTTTGAGGCCATCCTTTCCCCAGGAAAGCGCTCGTTTGCCATCGCCGAACAAGAAAGCCCCGGTCACTGCGGAAGTATGCTGGGCGAACTTATGCAGTTGCGCACCGCTGTCGAGGTCCCATACTCGTAGGGTGCGGTCCTGTGACCAAGACAGTACTTGCCGTCGATCGGCCACAACCCGAGTTCCCCGAACCGCACCCTCGTGCCCGGTCAGCGTACGCAGCAACTCACCCGTCACGAGATTCCAGATGCGCAATGTCCGATCCTCGGACCACGAGAGCGCCTGTCCAACTCCCACACGCAGTGAGACGCCATCAATCGAGCGATCATGGCCTGCAAGACTGCGCACCAGCGTCTGGGAACGTAGATCCCAGATCTTCATGCCTCCGTCGTGTGACCAGGACAAGACCTGGTCGAACGCAAGCACGCGAACTCCTTTGATGCCCAGCCGGTGACCGCTGAACGTGTGCATGAGCTGACGGGTGCCAAGATCCCAAAGCTTGAGGGTGCCATCGTTCGACCACGACAGCAGTGACTTTTCTTGGTTCAGGAACATGGCGCCAACGACCGAGCGCTCGTGCCCAATGAAGGTGTGCAGAGGTTGGAACCGTTTGAGGTCCCAGAGCTTCAGCGTTCCGTCGAACGACCACGAGAGGACCTGGCGCTCGTCAGCAGAGACGGCTGTGCCACGGATGCCGCGGGTGTGTCCCTTGAGAGCGGATAACAAGAGACCACGATCCAAGTCCCATACTCGAGCCGCACGGTCATGTGACCACGAAAGCGCCACATGACCATCGGAGAGAGTCGTAAGACCCCGCAAAGGCTCTTCGCCATCGACGCTCTGATCCAATGAAGTGCGTTTCAAGTCCCAGAGCTTGAGGGTCCGATCTGCGGCCCAGGACAGGGCCAAGTGTCCACACTGCGTCAAGCCCAGGATGGCGTCCTCGTGGCCCGCCAATGTGCTGATCAGCCGACGGTGTTCGATATCCCACAGCTTGATGGTGTGGTCCGCCGACCAGGAGAGGGCTCTTTGTCCGCCTTCCAACACCAGGCAGCCGGTCACTTCGCGCTTGTGGTCGCTCAAGATGGCGATCGACTCGCCTTGATCAAGGCTCCAGATCCTGAGCGTCCCATCGGCCGACCACGACAAGGCCTGTCTCTTATCCTCCAGCACGGCAGCACCCAATACGGCCGCCTCATGGCCGGCGAAGTGGACCATCATCTCTCCAGAACGGAGATCCCAGCGCTTCAGCGTGCGATCGGTGGACCACGTCAGCGCCTCCTGACCGTCCGCAAGCAACGCCAGACCCCTGACCTCTCGGGCATGGGCGGCAATTGCTCGAACTTGCCTGCCTTCAACGAGGTCCCAGAGCCGAATGGTCCGGTCGCGGGCCCACGTCACTGCTTCCCTGTCGCCAATCAGAGCGACACCTTGGATGCGCAAGTCGTGTCCCTTCAGGCTAAGGAGCTGTCGACCTTGCTCCAAGTCCCAAAGCTTCAGCGTCCGATCCTCGGACCAGGACAATGCCTGACGATCACTCGCAAGCAGCTGCACCCCGATCGGACGAGAACCATGACCAGTCAACGTGTGCCTGACGGAACCTTGTACAAGATCCCAGAGCCGCAGCGTCAGGTCCCGCGACCACGACAGAGCGCTACGGCCGTCGGAGAGTAGGAGTGCCCCTAAGACTTCGCGCTCGTGGCCAGCGAGTGCATCGCCAAGCCGGCCGCTCTCGAGATCCCAAAGAGCCATCGTGCCGTTGTCATACCAAAGAAGTGCTCTGTGCCGCTCGGCTAACACTACCAGCCCTGGGGCAGTTTTGGACGGGACGTTCAGCTCGTGGATGAGCGAGCCACGCTGCAGATCCCAAAGCCTGTAGTTCCCGTCGACGGACCATGAGAGCCCCCAGGACGTTCGAGGAACGAACACGGCTCCCTGCACCGTACCCGCGTGCCCGCCCAGCGTGAGCCGCAGATTGCCTGGCGATGTCAGTGCGGATCGCAACGGTACGAGCGCGCGACAGGATCCCATTGCGATCGCTTGGTCGCACAAGTGCCTCACGCGTGCTGAGTCACTCGAACCAAGACGGCCGAATAGCTGGAATCCCACCTGATCGGGACGTTTGGCTATGACGTGAGTGGAAAGCAGCAACGCTTCACGAACGATTGCTACCTCGGGGTCGGCCTGCATGAGGTCATAGTCGCTCATCATCGCGTGGACCTCGGCCCAAGCGCCCCCGACAACACCGCGATTCACACCAAGACGCGCTTCAATCCACGCGAGATTCAGAAGAAGGTCCTTCAATTCCTCTTGGCGGCCCGCAGCCACGAGATGTCGACCTAAATGTGCATGGAGGTAACCATCGTCTGCAATGTCTTGCCAATCGGTCCCGGATGACGCGTAGCTGCCCAAGAGGCGGCAATTCATCTCCGCGCGAGTCTTTTCGTCTGAACGCGTGAGCAACCACGACCGAATCGCGTCATGCAATCTAATGGTCCGTTCCGCGAGACTTAGGCTCACGAGGAATGACTCGTCGAATAGCCGCTGACAGGTTTCCTCGGTCTCCAGCGCATCGAGGCCGCCAGTTCGTGCCCAATAACGCTCGAGCACTGTCAAGGGAATATCGAGATCCTCTTCGAAGATCGACAGCTCGACGAGACGGCTCTGGTCTGCGGAGATCAAGCTGGAGAAGCTAAGGTCAAGCGTCTTTGCAACCGCGGTGTTGCGTTCTTCGGCGTTTCGCGCATCCAATGCGATGACTCCACGCCTGACGAGGGCCGCGTCAAGACTGCTGAGCGCCTTGTCGACCGGCTCTTCAGCCTCCTGAATGCGCTTGCGGAGCCACGAGTTGGCAAGCTTCAAGAGGAGCGGCCATTCCCCGAGCCGTTCGGCGAGCTGGCCATATGCGCCGTGGCGACTCCTCGGCAAACCCCTTGAGATGAGCGTGGTCGCTTCCTGCAGCTGCATTTGGTCGACGAACACATTTACGCTGTCGGGTGGAACAGTGTCTGCCCGGCGGGTGGTCATCAACCGCGCGCATCGGGGGCCCAGGCCTAGAAAGGGACGAACATCCGAGGCGCGCCATACATCATCGATCACTAGGAGGACGTCTTGATCCTCAAGCATTTCGCGCAACCGGGCGGATGCGGCGTCAATGCCTTCGAAGCTGGGACGTTCGTCGCCGAGCGTCTCGATCAGATCGTTGATCTTTGAGAGGAGCGCTGCAGAACTTGGTGCTTCTCCAAGGGTGACCCAGAGAACCCCGTCATCGAATGCAGTTTGAATGTCTTCGTCGTGGCAGATCGCCTTCGCAAGTGTTGTCTTTCCGTAGCCCCCTGCGCCGCGGAGCGAGGCCGTGATCGCTACCGGCTCTTCTCGGTCCGCGGTGAGAAGTGATGACTTGAGCTGCTCGAATTCCGAGTTTCGCGGCACGAAATCGACAGGGAGCGGTTCCACCATGAAAGGAACCCGTCGCACGCGGCATTGCGTATTCAGATCGTTGAGTAGCTTGGCTTCCTCGTGAGCGAGGTCATACCAATGGACGGTCCGCATCCAACGAGGCAAGACATCCATCCCGATGCCCGCGTCGGCAATCACAGGGAACACACAAACTCCCTGCTGTCGCGCAATGCGCCATTCCTGACGGACAGTCTCGGATTGAACGGCTCCCGGCGTCATTATCAACACCAAGAACTCGACTTCGCGCAGCGCACGCTTGATCTGATCCCACCAATCTCTTCCGCCTTCCATGCTCGACCGGTCATGCCAGACGGGAACACCATGCGCCAGGAGCCTTTGACACAAATCCCGGGCAAGCGATTCGCCATCGCGGCGTGCGTAGGAGACGAAAACCCCCCTTCGCACGCGGTGCTCTTTCTGCGTGGTCATCTTGGAGCAGTTGCCGTTATTCGGCGACTGAGTCTAGCGACTCCGGCTCAGTGAAAACGGCTGACGACTGGCGCCAACTGTCATGCCGTAGGTCCCTGGTTCGAGCCCAGGTCGGCGAGCCAGAAATTCAACGCGTTACGTCGGGAGGCGTAGCGCCTTTTGCGTTTCAATGCCGAGACTGATACCGGCTTCACCGCCTTCGCCTCATCCGTCATCAGCGCGACCGATAGACGCCAGGGGCTGAGCGGCTGATCCAGAAGCATGCCCGCATTCTCCCAACCCTCGGGCAGGGGCACGGCGGCGTCACGCATCGTCCAGTGGCGCTTGCACGACAACCTTCTCTGAGGGCAGCGCGTGCCGCCGCACCGGAGATCACGCCCCCAGGCCGCCCGAGCGGCCTCAGATGTAGCCGACCACCGGCGGCACGTGCCGCATGTGCAGCGACACGCCCAAGGCCGCCATATGATTGCCGTCGCGTTCGAGGATCTCCTGCGCCAGTGGTAACAGCTCGGTCTCTTCCAGGCGGGCATGCGCGGTGTACGTGCGGACCAGTCTGGCAACCTCGTGCAAGTCCATATCGGCGGCCCTGCCGGCCGCGGCTGCCACCACCGACGGCTTGAGTCGGCTCCAGAGCTTTTCGATCATGCGATGCTCCAGCACCAGGCGCTCCGTGATCTCGACGACCCGCGCGAGTTCGCGCCCAGGCTTGGCGCTGCGCAGCACCGCGGGGAACAATTCGGCTTCTTCTTCGGCGTGGTGTTCAAGCACGGCACTGTCGAACAACCCGAGTGTGTCGCTGGCGACTTTCCGCGAGCGAGCTGCGGCGTCGACCAGCTCTGGCAGCGCGGCGAAGCGGGACAGACCCGCGAGGATCCCCGCATGGCACTGCGAGAAGGCATCGATCGGCCCGGTCTCGGCGGCGGCCGGCGGCAGACGGTCGTCCATGGTGCGCACCTCCTGCCGCAGTTTCGGCACGACTGAGCGCGCCCGGATTGATGCAGGTCAAGCCCTGGCCGGCGCGGCTCGCGCAGATCGCTCTTGGCGGCTTCGACGAATGTTGCGCTCAGCTCCGCAAAGGACGGGGCCTCTCTGTGGCCTTCTGCTGGTCTAGCACGGAGCAGGTGACGGCGGACTTCGCGGGCGCCGTTCAGCACTGACCTCGGCGAACCCAGAGTCATCTGCGCGACGTCGATCCAAAGCTTGCACGTCAACGGTTCGTCTGTCGCGCCTGCTTCAGCAGCAGAAATTTCAAGCCCGTCTTGGCCCGGCAAAGTTAGCCGAGGCATGTAGCCACGCTCGACGGCGAGAGACGGCGAAAGCGGTGAAGCCGGCGGGCGCCATTTCGGCGCCGGTCTTGGGGAAGTAGCCGCTCGTCTCACCCGCGACGAAGCTCCCGCGCCTTCGCCTTGAGCGCGTCGGCCAGCGCGTAAGCGATCTTGCCGCGCATGTCGTCGATGATCTTGTCGTAGACCTTTTGCAGGTCCGGGCCCTTCAGCCCCTTGGCTTCGAGACGCTTGCGGACGAACGCCTCCGTCCGGCGCATCGCCGGGTCGAACGCGTCGACCGCGGACTTGATGCCCATCGACGCGGCCTGCGTTGCCTCGCCGGCGCTCGCCGGAAAGTAGGTCATGTCGTCGATCTTGGGCATTGCCGCCGATTCGACGTCGCCATAGGCGACGCTCGCGTGGTGCTTGGCGATGAAGTCGCGGGCGGCATCCGCGCAGTTGCGAACGCCGTCGGCATAGGCGATGCGTTGCTGCGATGCGCGGGCTTCCTCCTGGGCCAGCGCGACGTGCGCCATCAACGCTGCCGGTCCTACGAACGCGGCGGCAAAGCCCAACGCGGTTCCTTCGAACACGCCTTCGATGACCGCCGCCACGATGTCGGCGTACCCGACCGCATCGCCGGCCTTCTCGTTCGGCTGCGGCGCGTCTTTGCCGACCTTGCCGGCATCGACGCCGACATCGCCTCCGCCGAGGTACTCTCCCGCCGTCGTCATGACGACCTCGACGCTGCGGTTCCGCTTCCGGTTCGCCTCGTTCACCTTGCCCTTGTCGCCTTCGGGTGCGATCGGCCGCGCCGCGCCGACACCCTTCGCTTCGAGGATGTTGGCGTCGGGCACCGGGTGCTTCGGGTCGGCGCGCAAGAAGGCCGCCACCGCATCGGCTCGCTTCTGCGCGACGCTGGCATCTTCCTCGGCCGATGAATGGCCAACGATTCGCACCCGGGCACCACGGCTCGAGAACTTGACCTGCTGGCTCATCAGCACGCGTTCCTGGTTGGGAGTCAGGGCCGCCGAGCCGGGCGCGAAGTCGAACACGAGCACGCCCTTGCTGCCGATGAACTCGCCCTGCCCTTCGGTCTTCTCGCGCGGGCCCTGCTGGCCGCGCGCCCGCTCTTTTTCCGGGACAGCCGCATTGCCGCCGGCCACCACGCCGACCAGCTTGCCCAGGTCATCGAGCCACGTCTGCTGCGCACCCGTCAGAGGTTTGGTACCCATGTCTTTCTCCTCTCGTCCTGCGAATGGCCGGCGCGATCTCGAACCTCGAGGTATTGAACGCCAACTCGATACGCCGATCAAGGTTTCGACGGCCGGGCAGCGGCTCGAGATCTCCACAAGTCAGATGATCAGTCGGCGCCTTGCCTTGCGGTATCGCTGCAATCATGCCGAGACCGGCCACCGTGCCACCTGGCGCGGCGATAAGATGTCGCGCTGACGCTGGTGGATCGTGGGCGGGATCGGCGACCTGCCCTTGCTATTGGAGTCACTGATCATGGCGGACTGGGACAAGGCGAAGGCACAGGCCCTGAAGGCTCTCGGCGACGGCGCCGAGGTTCCAGACCTGGCGGATCCGATCCTGAAGGCCAGCAAGGCCTTCGACGACGTGAATACGGCGTTCAAGGCCTCGCGCGAAGCGTGCGAAGCCAAGCTGCTCGAGCTGGACAACGCCAACGCGGCGTTCCTCAATGCACTCGAGCAGTTCCGGGCCAGGATCGAAAAGAACGACTTCAAGCTCGACGCAAAGAAGGACGCCAAGAAGATACAGCAGGCGCAGAAGCTCCTGACCGGCGAGCTCGACGGGGCGATCAGGGAGTTGAAGGTCAACGACAAGACGCTCGGAGATCTGGACAAGCACATGATCCAGCTCGGCAAGTACAAGCAGTCGTCAAGTCCGGTCTGAGCTGCTCACCCACGCCAGGGACTTCAAGGCGCTAGTCTTGCAACAAGCGACAGGGCAGTCTTGCATCAAGCAGATGCGCTCGTCCATCTTCGTGCTGGCAGCATTGCTCGGCGCGTGCACGACGACCGCACCTCTCGGCGGCTAGGACGATCGGCTGCTCGTTCGAACATCATGGCTCACCTCGGTTGTGAGCGTCGCAACATAGCGAGTTGTACTGTGATTTGTACTCTTTCTCAATGCCGGCCCGGTGAAACGTCTGCTCAATCCTCAGCACGTGTCGCCGTCAAAGGGCTGGCCAGCGCTGAATGGTTTCATAGCCACGGAAGTGGTGCGTGGTAGTCCTCACGCGGCTCACGCGAGACTCCAACCGGCTCTGACCACTCGACAGCGAGCGGTCGTGATCGGCGGCTCCTGGACGACAGTCGCCGTGCTGAGGGGCCGCTCTTGACAGCCGACGCCCTTCCGCCGCGCAGAACGTCCATTGCAGTCCCTAGCGGCCGACTGCTCGTGCGCCGGCCGCTGTTCGCTCGCTGGGCATCCAACTCATCGACCGCCACTTCCTGAAGAATTCAAGAAATTCTCCGGGAGGCATTGCTGGCGCCCAGTGGAGCCCCTGTCCCTCGTGGCAGCCCAGATCAATCAACCGAGCCAACGTCGATTCGCTCTCGACACCTTCGGCGATCGCCACCAGCCCCAGGCTGGTGGTCATCTGGACGATCGCCCGCACGATAGCCTCGTCGTGCCTGCTATCGGTCAGCCTGCGGATGAAGGACTGGTCGATCTTCAAGCGTGAAACCTCGAAGCGCTTAAGGTAGCCGAGGTTCGAATAGCCGATCCCGAAATCGTCGATGGAAAAACTCACGCCGCGTCCCCGGAGGCGGCCCAACAGCGCAGAAATCATGCTCGAATCCTGGATCAGCAGCGACTCCGTCAGCTCCAACTCAAGCGCCGACGCAGGCAGACCCGAGGCGTCGAGTGCATTGACGACGTCGGTCTCAATCACCTCGCGCTGAAACTGTAGCGAGGAGACGTTGACGGAGATCGTCAGACCGGCAAGGCCCATCGCGCGCCAAAGCTGCATCTGTCGGCACGCTTCGGCGAGCACCCAGGCGCCGATCTCGATGATGAGCCCTGACTGCTCGGCGATGGGGATGAAGCGGCTCGGCGGCACGAGACCGAGCTCGGGATGGCGCCAACGTAGTAGTGCTTCGGCGCCGACGACGCGGTCGCTGGCGAGATCGAATTGCGGCTGGTAGTGCAGCATGAACTCGCCTCGGGCGAGCGCAGTGCGCATGCCAGAGACCAGATGCACATCTTCCAGAACACTCAAGCTCATCTCGTTGGCGAAGAAGCGGATCGCATTGCGCCCAGCATCCTTGGCAGCGTACATCGCAATGTCTGCTCTCTTGAGCAACTCGTCGAAATCGGCTCCGTCGTTGGGATACATCGCAATTCCCATCGAACCCGATGTCGAGACCTCCAACCCGTCAAGCAGGAACGGTGCGGTCAGTTGCCCGAGCAGCTTCTCGCCGATCTCGGCCACGTCACTACGGTCGCGCACGTCGCCAAGCAAAATCAAGAACTCGTCGCCGCCTTGACGGCAGACCGTGTCGCTGTCGCGCAGGACTTTGGTGAGCCGGTCGCCGACCGTACGCAGCAACTCGTCGCCCCGGGGGTGACCAAGCGAATCGTTGACGCTCTTGAAGTTGTCGAGGTCGAGAAAGACCAAAGCCGCCATTGTTTGATGGCGTCGGGCGAGGGCGATGGCATGGCCAAACCGATCGCGCGCGAGTATTCGGTTTGGCAGCCCGGTCAGGGAGTCGTGAGTCGCCAGGAACTCGATGCGCATCTGTGACCGGCGCACGCGTTCGTTCTCAGCCGTCAGCTTCGCAAGCGCGGCGCGTAGGTCGCCGGCCATCAGCCAGATGAGGAACGCGGTCAGCGAGAGCACGACGCTCACGTTGATCATGCTGCCCAGAGTGTGCCTGGGCACTGGATTGACGTGCCAGCCCTGCAGGTTGGCGACACCTACCAACGCCACGACCAGCAGGATCATGGCGAGCAAGAAGAGGAACAACCGCCGGCCGCCCATCGTGCTTGCGAAGGCAAGGATAGCGGGGTAGGCGATCATCGCCGGATCGCGCAGGCCTGAGTTCTGCCAGACGAGCACGCTGATCGAGACGGTGGCGGTGACGAGAAGGACCGTGTTCGCGAGCGCAAAGCGGGCTTTGCGCAACGCCCATAGCGCACCAAGCAACGCAAGCTGCGCTGGCACATGAACGTTGAGGTTTGTCCAGTCGCCCTCGATCAGGTTGATCGCGCCGCTGATTGCCAGGCCGATCATCGTGGCGACGATGACCTGCAATAGGCGGCGCGACTTGAGACGGGGCGCGATGAAATCAACGTCCGTGTCCGTCTTGTGACCAAGGTCCTGCATCGAAGGCAATTATCGGCCGGAGAGCGGCCCCTTAACGCGGCCGAGGCATCGCCGTTGGCGCTAGCCAGTTCGAGATTGCGCATGCGACGGTCCAATGCGAGCGCCGTGCTCATCGTCGCCATCACAGGATTGCCCGAGAGAAGGTGCTGAAGAGAGGAGAGGCCGCACCAACCGACTTTCCGTGGGCGGCTTGGCGGCGGACACAGCAGATTGCGATGCTCCGACGCTGCCGCTTGCCGGCGGCAGACCGGGCCTCCGGGCGGGCTGGCCGGTCGGGCCGGTCATCGCATCAGCACCAGGGGGATCATCGCGCTCCCGAAGTCGACGGAGCGTCAGGTGCTTTCTTTGACGCCTAAACGCCAGCCGCTCCATCCGAAGCGGCGCGACGGGGGAATGATTGTCGACACCCTACTCGCCCCTGAGCAGCGCGTGGTCTTGGCACGCTTGCTGGGCTGCATGCTGTGGCCGATAGCGCCACGCACGGACCGAGGGATGAGTCATCCGCCGCTCTTCTACGCAAGATTGAATTCATTACCGCAACGAAGCCTCCAAAATCCGCTTGCCCGATCTAACGTCCGGGGACAATCAGCGTGATGACGTCTTCCTGCTTAGCAGAACCGTCGCTGGGGCACACGAGCCCCGGCACGTCGTCGCGCTTCGCTCGTTACGTTCGCCCCTGCGCTCAACGCCGACGCCGGAGATGCGAGCTCGCGTCATCGCGCTGCACACGGTGCCGTTCGATGAGGTGCCGACGGATCATGATCGGTTAGAGCGACCGATCGAAGGAGAATGACTGTGAATGCGAAGCGGACCTCGACCCGCCGGTCGTATGACGTGGTGCTCTATGGCGCCACGGGTTTCGTCGGCCGCCAGACGGTGGCTCACTTCGCCGCGCATGCCAACGGCGTGCGCTGGGCGCTCGCTGGCCGTTCGGCGCAAAAGCTCGAGCAGGTGCAACAAGCCTGCGGACCTGGTGCCGCCGGCGCCGGGATCATCGTGGCCGATGCGGCCGACGACAAGGCGCTGGGCGCGCTGGCCGGGCAGGCCGTGGTGGTTCTCAGCACCGCGGGCCCGTTTGCTCTCCATGGCAGCGCGCTCGTCGCGGCCTGCGTGGCGCACCGCACCCACTACGTCGACATCACCGGCGAAACGCCCTGGGTGCGCGCGCTGATAGATCGTCACCATGCGCAGGCTGCGCGGGACGGCACGCGCATCATCCCCTGCTGCGGATTCGACTCGGTGCCGTCCGATCTCGGCGCGTGGCTGGTTGCCGAGACCATCTGGCGACGGCACGGTGAGCAGTGCGTGGACGTGAAGGCTTGCCATTCGATGCGGGGCGGTCTCAACGGCGGCACGCTGGCTTCGGCACTGAACCTGATCGAGGCCGGCCAGGACCGGCTGCTCGCCGACCCGTTTCTGCTCAATCCCCCGAACTCCGTACCGCGCAACCCGACCGAGCATGCGGACCCCGTGGCACCGCATCACGACGCTGATTTCGACGCATGGGTGGGCCCCTTCGTGATGGGGCCGATCAACACCCGGGTGGTGCGCCGCACGGCTGCGTTGCTGAGAGCGCGCGGCGACGCGGCCTACGGCGCGCACTTCACCTACCAGGAGTACATGCGCTTCGGCAGAGGGCCGCTCGCCGCTGCGGCTGCCACGGGCATCAGCATCGGCATGGGCTTGGGACAGGCGGCGATGCGCTTCAAGACCTGGCGCGCACTGGCCCGTGCCGCCGCGGTATCACCTGGACAGGGTCCGTCGGAGAGCACGATGGACGGCGGATCGTTTCGCTGCGAGCTCGTCGGCAAGACCGCCAGTGGCAAGGTGCTGCGGGGTGGCGTCGCGGGCCAAGGCGACCCTGGCAACCGCGCGACGACGAAGTTCGTCTGCGAATCGGCCCTTGCGCTGGCGACGCAACCGCAAGCCCTTCCGGGTGGCCAGCGCGGCGGCGGCGTCCTCACGCCCGCGAGCGGGCTGGGCCTCGCACTGGGCCAGCGCTTGGTTGCGGCAGGGATCACCTTGGAGCCGATGCCCACTTGAGAAGATCACCTTACGGCAACCTTACCGAACGCCTTCAATGCCTCGACAGCGGACGAAGTGTCGGAGTAGCAACCGCGGCCTGACTCACACCTCGGGTGCAATTGCTGAGTCCACGACGACGACGGGAGCTCGCGAGCGACGGCTCAGTGCGCCAATGGCGAGGCCGAGGCCCAGAAGGGCGAAGACGTGCGGTTCGGGCACCTGCGCGACCTGCAGGAAATTGGAGTTGATCCCGACATCGTGCCCGCAGCCGTTGAAGCACCAGCGGTTATTGAGAAACGTGAACGTCTCGAATATGGACGCGCTCGTATGCATCGGATTGTCCCAGATGAGGATCGTCAAGTCGGTGTTGAACGGTGTTCCGAAGGGAACCGCCGGGAGCGAGCCAGCGCCTATTGCGAATCCGAACTGCGCGGTATAGCCAGTGTCATACAAGTCCGAAAAGTACGCGAAGGACAGAAGGTTGTCGCGATGCAACTCCGCCCCGGGCGAATAGTCCTGCAACTCAAGGAGGGCATGAGCCATCCCGGTTCCGCAACCTGCTGGATAAGGTGCGTCGTCGCAAGTGCCCGACCAGGAATACGAGATGGTGCTGGCGTGCGCCACCGGTGCGTGAGCGGCGACGACCAGACCGACGATCGCGCCGAACATAGCAATCGCTGAGTTCATAGCCGTCGCGCCTCCACAGCCAAGAAGCGATCATAAAACGGTCGGGTGTCGGCTGGCGCGGCTTGGACTTCATGCTTCGCCGAACCAACGACCCATTCCCGATGGTCAGCCATCCGCATGCGGAGGAGCGACCGAGGGTGAAGAGCTAGGGGCGGCCGCTGTGGCTCGGTGACGACTGCGGAAACCCAACCGCATAAAGAACGCTGCGCGCATTCATTGCGCGAACAACCCTTGCTATTGCTGACGACAGATCGCTCACACCTGCCCTTCGCCAACCCGGCGATCACCCGCCTAGGGGTCCTCAGCCGATAGCGATCCGGGCGGGATCCTCGACGTTTACCGCGCAATCGCGGCGGCGGCGGCCCGCGCCCAGCATGCCCAGCAGGGCGATGCCGACCAAGGGCAGCGAGCCGGGCTCCGGAACCTTGAACCCCTCGATCGCGCCGTTGGTGGCCAACTCGAGGTAGTCCATGTACGAATTCAGCAGAATGCCGCCGAAAGCGGTGCCAAAGGTGCCGGCCGTCTGCGTAACACCGCCTATGGTGAAACGTTGGCTAAAGGTGTCGGTGCCGACGAGGAAGTCTTCAGCGCCGATGCGCATGAAGGCGGCGCCACCAGAGTCGCCGCCACCGATTCCCGACTCCCTGTTATTCGCCAGGGTCGGGGTACAGACCCCGAAGTACGTGCAGAAGGTGTTCTGCCCGCCGCCATCGAAGTCGGCGTACCAGACTTCATTCGGGCCTCCAAAGCCGTTCTCGTCGTTGCCGTCGAACAGATCCATGATGTTCTGGCCGCTGCGTTTGACGAAGAAGCTCGGGTCGATGGTGAAGCCGTTGATGCCGTCGCCGGAGGTGCCATAACCGACCATCGTGATCAGTTGCCCCGAGCCGACCTCGCCCGTGTAGGTGCGATAGATCTTGGCGCTGGCGGGCGCGTCCGCGCCCAGGTGGATCACCGCCACGTCGTCGTTGACGCAGAAGTTGTTCACGCCTGCAGGGCAAACCCGAAGCCCTGGTAGTTCGGATTCATCGACACCTTGTCGGCGGTGATGACGGCATTTGCGGTGCCATTGGAGTTGAACACCACGCGGACGTCGCTACCCGCTTTGGTGAGGTCGATCACTGTGCCATTGCCATTGGTGTCGACGCAGTGGCCGGCGGTCACGACGTCGCGACTGGACACCAGGGTGCCCGAGCAGATGAACGATTGCTGCACGCCGTTCGCGTTGTTGTAGCGGATATTGATGCTGACCACGCCCGAGAACGACGAGGCCAAGACGTTCGGATCGACATGGGCGAGCGGCGAGTCTGGCGGTGCGCCGGCAGTGATAGCGGGGTATACGTGCTGGTGAGGACCGGCCCTGCCAGAGCGGCGTTGGCAAAGACCAGCGGCAAGGCGGCGATCGCCGCGCGAGCTAATTCGGCCAGGATCCCGGTCTTCATTGCAATTACCTCCCCGAAGATTGGGTTTAATCTTTATTCGCGCATGGCATAAAGCAGTTTCCATACCGCTCCCGGCCAGCCCTTGATCGGGAAGGCGATTCGGATCGGGAGCTGCCAATCACGGCGCTCATTTGTCAATCGCGCCGACAGCGGGTTTCCCCTTGAGGCGCAAGGCAAACGATGCGCACAGGGGCGCAGGCTTTTCGAGCGGCCTCTTCCGGGCCTTGCCACCGCCAAGCAAGTCACTGCGGACCACGCGCCGCCGATGTCCTTGTCGGCCGACTCCAACTGCAAGCATCCGGGCTGGATGCCTCTATCTCATACGCTTGTACGGGGCTCGGTTGCCCTTGCGCACCAAGAGACTCGGTTGAAATCTGCCTTGATGACGCTGGCGTCGATCGCGAAGCCTTCGCCGGCTACGAGTCCTTCGCTCATGCAGCGCCGCAGCACGCTCTCGAAGAAATAGCGACACGCGTCGCTCTCGCGGAAGCGCCGGACTTTGCGGTTGCCAGCGCCGCACCTGGCTAGCTCATGGGATGAGCCCTAACTCTGTTGCTAATCAGGCGACGCGTAGTGCACGTACGACTCGCGGACCACGCCGTCCTTGTCGAAGCAGAGTACCTCGACGACATGCGTGCCCGTGATGCCCTTGTAGTGGATCGCAATGCTGTCGACGCCGCGCAGCACGTCGAGTACGGTGAACTTGATGTGGTCGAACACCTCGAAGCCTTTCTTCACGTACGCGCGCAGCGCCGCCTTGCCGTGCACGGTGCCGCTGGGGTCATGGCTCAGCCGCGCAATCAACGGGGAGTGGAAGGTCACGTCGTTGGCGTAGAAGGCCAGCACGCGATCGAGGTCCTTCGACTCGAACGCGGCGACCCAACGATTCACGTAGTCGGCCGTCTTCTCCGTAGTCAGCATCGATGTCTCCTCTGGGGTGGGTTGCGGCGGCCGGAGCTGGGCCGAGCGTCGGCTCAGTGTGCCACGCGCAATCTTCACCGGCAGTCGGCCATGAGCCGTCAGTCATTCGCGAACGGCGAGTGTCTGCTGATCGGAGTTGTTCGCGGCGTACGACATCAGCCCTCCGGCCTCCACGTACTCGCTATCGGGATACATCCCCGGCAGCCGGTGCCTTGCTGCGAGGCTGGCAATCCGGGCTCGATTTGCGTTGATAACAGCGTGCGGCAGCACGCCGCGTTCTACGGCTCGCTGATTGGCCTGGATCCGTCACATCGCGCAAAGAGGTGACCTTCGCTCAGGTCCACGCCTCGCGCAGCAGCGCGGCTGGGTTGCTCGTGCCTGAGCTGACCCCGGTGACAGGACCCCAGTCGGGGTCGAAGCGGCTGCAGATGAAGGCGTCCGAAGTGTCGGCGCTGCCATGCCGAAGCATCAGGCAGGCTTGGCTGACCAGCGCCAACCGCTGCGTGAACCGTCGGGCCTCGCGCTCGAGCACCTCGGGGGGCTGGGCGATGGCGTCGCGCAACTTGCTCAGTTGAGCCAGCACGCGGGGGGCTTGCGTGGCCACCTCCTGTAGGTGGTCGAGCATGAGGTGGGCATCGTCGGGATTGCGTGAAAGCGCGCGCAGCACGTCCAGACACATCACGTTGCCCGATCCCTCCCAAATCGAATTCACCGGGGCTTCCCGGAAAAGGCGCCCCATCGGACCGGTCTCGACGTAGCCGTTGCCGCCGAACACTTCCATGGCTTCGCCGGTCAAGGCCACGGCGCGCTTGCAGTTCCAGAACTTGGCCACCGGCGTCATCACTCGGCGCCAAGCGGCGTCGATCGCGCTTGCGGACCCGAAGCGGCTGGCCAGGTCCATCGCCAGGAGGGTGGCGGCTGCGGATTCGAGCGCCATGTCGGCCAACAGTTCGGCCATCACCGGCTGGTCGACCAGTGCCTTGCCGAAGGCGTAACGGTGGCGCGTGTAATGCAACGCCTGAGCGAACGCTTGACGTATGAAGCCCGCGCTGGAAAGCGCACAGTCGAGCCGGGTGTAGGTGGCCATCTCGATGATGGTGGAGATGCCGCGCCCTTCCTCCCCCACCAGCACGCCCAAGGCGTCCTTGAACTCGACCTCGCTGCTGCTGTTGGAGCGGTTGCCCACCTTGTCCTTGAGACGCTGGATGTGAACGGGGTTCCTGCCACCATCGGGCCGCCAGCGCGGCACGAAGAAGCAGGTCGCGCCACGCTGGTCGGTCTTGGCGAGCACGAGGTGGCCATCGCACATCGGCGCCGAGAAGAACCACTTGTGGCCGGTGAGGAGATATTCGGGGCCCCACGCACCTTCGCCGGCGGGCACGGCGCGGGTGGTGTTGGTACGCAGGTCGCTGCCGCCCTGCTTCTCGGTCATGCCCATGCCGACTGTCATCGAGCGCTTCTGCGTCAACGGCACGTCGCGCGGGTCGTGCTCCAGCGACGCCAGCAGCGGGGCAGTGGCGGCGTACAGCGGTGCATTCAGACGCATCAGCGGAATGCAGGCCTTGGTCATCGTCGTCGGGCAGGTCGAGCCCGACTCGATCTGGCTGTGCATGTAGAGCGAGGCGGCGTGGGCCGACCAGGCCGAGGGTCGATCGTCGAAGAACGGCAAGTTGGCGATCCCATTGCGCCGGGCGATCGACATCATGGTGTGCCAGGCCGGATGGAACCTCACCTGATCGATGCGCTCGCCCGTGGGCGAATGTGTGTGCAGTTCGGGCTCGAATCGATTGGCGTCCTCGGCGAGGCGCAGAGTCGCCTCGGCGCCGTATTCCGTGCCTTGGCGTACCAGCTCAGCATCGCGCCACCGCGCGTCGCCGCGCTCGACCGCGCGGCGCAGCACCGGATCGCTGGTATAGACGTTGTAGTCCCTGAGCTCGGGAGCTTGGTTGTCGGGATGGATGCCGATCATGTTGCTTCCTTCGCTGAGGAGCTGATCCGACGGAAGGTCGAGTTCGATTCTGCAGGCTTGACGATCCCTCGGGTAGGAGAAGTGCCTCGCCTGAAGATGCCGTTCGACAACGACCGCCAGTGGATCGAGGACTGATAATCCGCGCGTCCCCGGCGCGGCAGGGAGAGGAAGCGTGGACTTCTGGTCATGGGTCGAGCTTGCGATTGTTGCGCTGCTCTTCTTGCTCGCGTGGGCGGCGTACCAATCCGCGAAAGACTGGGTCAAGAAGAAGCTTGGAGAGATCGCACGCAAGGTGCGATCGAAGCTCGATTCGTTCGGGAAGATGGCTCGGTGGGTTGGCGCCCATCCGGTCGGGTTTGCCGCGGCAACAACCGCGGTCGGCGGCGCTGCCGTCGCCATGTACCTGTGGGCCCCGCTTCTGGTGTCCACACCGGCGGCGACGGCGACCGCGTCGACCGTTAGTTCATCCTGGGTATCGGCGGGGGCCGCGGGTGCAAATGCCGCGCGTGCTTCGGTCGGCATCGCACTGTCGGTCGCGGCCGCGCGCGGCAACGCCGCGGGCGTGGTCTGGCAGAACTGGATGACGCCTCGCGGCGCAGCCGACGTCGCCCAACAACTCAAGCCGGGGCAGTCGTACGACTTTAACCTGGCACTCACGCCGGGCAACGTCGAAAAGGTCGGCGCGAAAGTCACGGTTGCCTCCGCCGAGTCGCAAGAGGTCGTGCGCGCGGCGCTGACGTCGAAGCAGCCGGTCGAGCTCAGCGCCGTTTTCCTGGCTGACCCCAAGCATCTGGCGTTGGAGCCCGGCGAGTCGCCGCGCAAGCGCCTCGTCGTCGACGTTCCGCGCCTGCTCGATGACGCACGCAATCCGCCGTCGGTTGCGCCGTCGTCGATCGACGTGGCCATCGAACGCGCTTTCGCGCATGTGTCGTTCAAGGTTAGAGCCGGCACCGTCAACGGTTGGACCAAGGCCTCGGTGTTGTTGATGGCAAAGAATCGCGCCATCGACCAGGTGATCACAACCCAGTGCGTCGGCGAGTGTCCCGAACCCATGCCCACGGGCCGAGTGCCTGCCGCCACACGCCTGTACGCCCTGATGGAGGACGCCGCGCCGCCGGACGTCTCATTGTTTCTGACCGAGCTCGAGCCCAACCAGCTGCATGGCGTACTCGTCTCGCTGGCACCGGTGGACGGGCAGAACGCATGGGTCTGGAACACGCAGCGCACCAAGGAGGACTTCGCCAACCTCCTCGCCACCACCATCACCCGGCGCTACCAGGACATCAATTCGCGCGACGAGTTGCTCGGTCGCGGCGAAACCATCGCTAACCTTGTCTTCCCCGAGTCGGGCGAGGGCGACCACGCGCGCGCGGCCCTGCGCCAACTCATGATCGCCAGTTCGAAATGGCTTTTTGGCGATGGAAACATCCCGAAGACCCTCTTCGTGCATTTCGACTTTCCCGGCATCTCCGACGCGCCAACCATCGTCCCGATCGGCCTCATGGCGCTGCAAGGCGCCGACGGGAAGCCTGACTTCGTCGGGCGCCATTTCATGGTCGAGCAGATGATGAAGTTACCGCGCTACGGCGCGGCGCGCGACTGCGTCGGCAACTGGGCGCTTCTGTTGCCGGACGTGGCAGCCGCCAATGACGCGCTGAAGCTGGCGCATCAGGCGTTGCAGAACCTGAAGACGACGTGGCCGCCGAAAGAACGGCTGCAGGAGTTCAACGACATCGAACGTTTCGGCGCTTGGCTGAAGGAGAAGGAGCCCAGCGATACGCCGATGGTCATCACGACACTCAGCCACCACGACGCCAACCTTCTCTACTTCCGCGACAAAGGGCCCAGCATCGCGTCCCCCGACGTGCGGCGCACGTTCGCGCCGTCGTCGGTCGCCATCCTGGATGGATGCGGCACCGGACAGCCGGGCGCGATGGACTTCGTCGTGCAGTTCAACCAGCGCGGCGTGCACTCGGCCATCGTCACGGCCTTCAATGTCAACGGCGCAATCGCCGGCACCTACCTCGCCTGCATGCGCCAGGCGCTGGCGCGGGGGCGTATGCCGCTCGGTGCCGCCCACTTCCAGGCGGTCAACGCCTGCAAATGGCAGGACGACCAGGCACCCGACGCGTCCTCTGCGGCGCGCCCGCCCAAGCTTCTGCGCGAGACGTACGCCGCGAACGCACTCAAGTACGTGCTGATCGGCGACCCATCCACGCCGATCTGTCCCTGATCGCCGGGAGGCCGCAACGTGCACCCACTGCTACGACTTCTGGTCCTGACCGTCGTCGCCTGCCTGTCGACGATCGCGCTGCCGGCGACCGCGCGCGGCACCTTCTTCGTCAGCGACCTGCACCTCGGCGTGGGACGCACGGCAAACGGGTCTTGGTCGCCGCTCGAGGATTTCCGCTGGCACGCCGCGTTCGCGTCGTTCCTCGACCACCTTTCGCGGACGACGAACGACGACGCTGAACTTGTGATCCTGGGCGACATGCTCGAACTCTGGCAATCGAGCCGGATGCAGTGCTCGCGACTCGCTGGCGTGACGTCGTGCACGGTGTTGGACTGTGTCGGCGGCGGCACGGGATGTTCCGAAGGCGAGGCGCGGGCGCGGGTGCGCAACGTCGTCAAGCAGCATGCGGCAACGCTGCGCGCGCTGGGAGCGTTCGCGGCACGCGGCGCCAACCGCGTGGTCATCGTTCCCGGCAATCACGACGCGGCGCTGCTCTTCCCCTCAGTCGTCGCCGTGGTCACGCAGGCGATCGGCGCGCCGCCGCGGCGAGTGCAAGTGGCGGCGTCGGGACGCTGGCTGTCGGCGGACAAGGCCGTGCTCGCGGAACACGGCCATCAGTTCGACAAGGTAAACGCCTTCGCCGGCTGGCCTACGCCATTCACCGTCACGAGCGCCGGGCGCACGCTCAACCGGCCGGGCGGCGAGTTGCTGGTACAGACCTTCTACAACCGGTACGAGCAGGAATTCGAGACCATCGACAACTTCACCACCGAGACCGAAGGAATCGGCTATGCGATCCGCGAACTCGGCGCGCGCGGCGTGGTCGTGGGCGTGCACGAGTTTGCCTACTTCCTTTTGGTGCGATCGACGGTGAAGCAGCGATTCGACTGGCTCGGGCCGCAGCCCCCGGCCGAAGGCGAAGCCGAATGGGACCTCGCGCTCATCAGGAAGGACTATGACGCGGCACTCGTCATCGAAAGTCTGCCGCGCGATGCGCCGGAACGACACGTCCTGGCGGCAGCCTACCCACGCGGCGAACTGGCGGGGCTGCTCCCCGAGTTGAGCGATCAGGAACTCGTCATGCTGTGCGACCGGATCGAGGTCACCGCAGGCGTCGCTGAGCCGGCCGGCGCCGCGCCGGCGCAGCGTTGTCCCAAGCAGGGAGGACGCGATGCCAACCTCGGATATTTCGCCGGCAAGCTCCTGAAGCGCGACGACGACGAACTGACGTCGTATCTCTCCCAGGCGCGCGAGCAAACTACCGCTGGCGGTGCGCCCTTCAGGCTATTCGTCTTCGGCCACACCCACGCTGCCGCGCAGCCGCGCCCGCTCAAGGTGGCGCCGGAATGGGAGGTGAGCGTCGTCAATACGGGCGCGTTCCAGCGCATCGCAACGCCGGAGTTCATCGCCTCGCTCCCCGCCGCCGAAGTGGACGACCCGGCCTTCCTGTCGAAACTCAAGCTCGAGGGGCTGCCCGACTGTTACTCGTTTGTGATGCTGAAAGGTGCCGGCCCGGCGACGGTCGCGGCGCTCCGGTTCTGGACGCGGTCGGCGGGCGCGAAGACGTGGCGCGAAAGCGAGAGTTGCGGCGCACAGTGACGACCAGGTCACGCAATGTGGAGCACCACCACCTGTTTGAAGGGGTGTGCGTTGCACCGCGGCCCCCTATATTTTCGACTCGACGGTGGCCGGCGAACGCAAAGCACCCTGGCCAAGCAGCTCGGCAGTGACTCGTGCCGGCACCGTCGCCAGACACAGTGCGGAACACCGGCATCGCCTTTCGGACCAGCGAGAGCGCCCTCGGGCCGAGGCGCTAGCCGAGCCTCTTGTCAACCCGGACAGAGCGCGTAGCATGACCCGCGTCATCGCCCGGTGAAATCCGTTGACGATTGACGCGAAGCACCGCCGCCGCGCGATGCGAGCATGTCACTGGATGGCGGATTTCGACCGGAGAGATCTCGAAGCAACGAGTGGGGCCGCGTTGGTTCCGAGGCAGTTGGCATGGGCCCCTTGCTGGATCGACAGGGGGACGAAATGGTCACGTACGTCGGATTGCTGAGCTTTACCGAGAAGGGCATTCAAGGGATCAAGGACACAACCAAGCGCGCAGCGGCCGCCAGGGAAACTGCGAAAAAGCTCGGAGTGACGATGCGCGAAGTCCTGTGGACGATGGGCAAGTACGACGTCGTCTGTGTGCTAGAGGCGGAAGACGAGCAGGCCTTGGCGGCTTTCAATCTGGCCACGGCGATGCAAGGCAACCTGCGATCACATTCGCTCCGCGCGTACTCGGCCGACGAGATGGACAAGATTCTGGCCAAGCTGCCGTAGAGCGTGAATCGTCCAGATTGAGCAAGGGGTTACGTCGCGAGGCGTAGCCCCTTCGTCTTTTCAAACCGAACGCTCATTGCCGAACCCCACGCTCGTACCACAGTGAAATTCATCGACTCACCTGGGAATTCGGCTCGAGTCGTGAGAATAGGTAACCCCCTCGGGGCCTGATATCCCTCGAACACGGGCGCCCGGCTGGGGAGGAAGTCGCGGAGTCCTTGTCTCCTCGCCTCAGGTCTGAGGCGGTTTGGCCGATTACGAAGCCATGCAAGGGCCTCGGAAGTTCGTCGAGTACTGGCGGTGGCGCTACCGCGACCCGACGACGGGCCGCGTCTGCCGGACCCTGTTTCAGCTCTCCGAAAGAGAAGCCGCGAAGCTGCCCGAGGCCGAACGAATCGAAGGCTCGATGCTGCTGCGCGAAGTCGATGCCGACGACTTTCCGGACACCGGTCCTGAAGTCCATCGAGTCAGCCCCGAGTCGCAACAGAGCCCATGAGCGCGCCCGCCATGCTGCCTGGCAGCCGCTTCGACCACTTCCCGCTTCTGATCTGCGTCAAGTGCAAGCGGCCGCAAGAGAGAAGCGGCGGAGTGATCTGCGGAAGCCGGTTCGTTTGCCGCGCGTGCTTCAGCAGCAGGAACTTCAAGTCCGTCTTGGCACGGCAAGGTTAGCTGCGGCATGTTGCCGAGACCCCGGGTGCGCTGACGCATGGCCCTGGCGCCAGGGGTCGGGCCGCATTCGGTGTCAGAAGAGATTCAGATCAGGCGGTTTGTTGATTTCCGAGCGATTGGCCTCGACGAACTCGCGGAACGCTCCGGAATAAAGACGTCGTCCTTCGCGGTCGAACACCTCCTTCAGCAAGGGGTGCCGCAGTTTTTCGAAGATGTATTGGTCCCAGCCTTCGCTCTCGAATTGCTTCGCGACCCAACTGGACCTTCGCGTTGTCTGGTACATCTCCTCAAAGACGCTCAGATGGAAATACACGAACGTCTTCAGCTGGTAGTAGTCGTCGCATCTTGGCACTTCTGCCGGTGGGGCATAGAAGTACGACGTCTTCCGTTCGACCTGCTCCATGAGCAAGCGGAGCATCTTCGGGTTGGAAATCGCGAGTTTGTCGATCTCATACATCCGGTCCCACAGTTTCGCCGTTGGCGTGAGCGGCAATAGCGCCCGAGACAAGACATAGGTCAGTAGCCCCAGCGCCGCAGCAAGTGCGGCGACCGCAACACCGAGCAAAGTGGCTTGAAGCTGGTCCATGTAAGAGTGCTGCGCGCAAACCCCGGTGAGCGTCAGAATAGCGTG
>Ga0207691_10001370_pt1 | contig 24300 bp, 21 predicted proteins | sample KBSM13metaG_FD_184327 | JGI IMG/M metagenome (GOLD analysis project Ga0207691, IMG submission 184327) | Miscanthus rhizosphere microbial communities from Kellogg Biological Station, Michigan, USA - KBS M1-3 metaG (SPAdes) (version 2) | ecosystem: Host-associated > Plants > Roots > Rhizosphere >...
CGCTGTTTCCCCACCTCCAGCATATCGGCGTTGATGTCGGCGACAGTCACAAGAGCACCCCTGCGCGCCATCCGGAACGCCACGTCGCCAGTGCCCCCTGCCATGTCGAGGATCAGTTCGCCGGAGCGGGGCTTCACCCTGGAAACGAGCCGGTCCTTCCATAGGCGGTGCATTCCGCCGGACATCAGGTCGTTCATCAGGTCGTAGCGGCGCGCGACCGAACTGAAGACCTCGCCGACGCGCCGCGTCTTCTCCTCGGGGCTGACGAGCTCGTCGCCGAAATTCACGTGATCCGTCATGGGTGAGCGGCTCTAGCGGCCTTGCGCCTGCTTCGCCATATCGCGAGCGATGCCCGAGCTTCCCGAAGTCGAGACAACCGTCCGCGGGCTTGAGCACGTCCTGAAAGGCCGCCGCATCGTTCGCGTCGAGGCGCGGCGAGCCGACTTGCGACGGTCATTCCCCGAGGACCTCGGCCAGCGATTGACCGGCGCGCGGGTCACCGGGCTTGGCCGCCGCGCCAAATACGGGCTGATCGACACCGACCGCGACGACACGATGATCTTCCACCTAGGGATGTCCGGTAGCTGGCGGATCAACCATTCGAAGCTCGAAAAGCACGATCACCTCTTGCTCGAGACCGACGAAGGAAACCGGCTGGCGCTGAACGACCCGCGTCGGTTCGGGTCCGTAGACCTGGTGCCGACCGCTGAGCTTCACGAGTGGCCGGCGTTTCGCGCTCTGGGTCCCGAGCCGCTCGATATCACTGCCGCTGATTTGAAGGCGCGGCTCGCTGGACGCACGGCGTCGATCAAGTTGCTGTTACTCGATCAGGGGATCATCGCCGGGCTCGGCAACATCTATGTCTGCGAGGCGCTATTTCGCGCAGGCATCCATCCCCGGCGGGAAGGGGGCTCGGTGTCACTCGAACGGTTGCGGCGGCTGGTGCCTGCGATTCACGACGTGCTCGCAGAAGCCATCGCGGCTGGCGGCTCCACGCTGAAGGACTTCGCAGCCCCCGACGGCGAGCTCGGCTATTTCTCGAAGACCTTCGCCGTTTACGACCGCGAGGGACAGCCGTGCGCCTGCGGAGGGACTGTCAGGCGCATTGTTCAGGGCGGCCGGTCGACCTTCTATTGTCCGGCGTGTCAGCGTTGACCTTGCGGGCGCTTTTCGGTAGGGGACGCGCCGCTTCGGTGCGAGCCTCAAGGCCGCGCCGTTTTTCATTGAGCTAGAGGAAGACAATGGCGAATACGCCGCAGGCAAAGAAGCGCATCCGCCGCAACGCGACGCGCCAGACGATCAACCACTCGCGAGTCAGCCGGATCCGGACCTTCATCAAGGCCGTCGAGTCGGCGATCGAGTCGGGCAAGAAAAAGGAAGCCGCCGAGGCGCTGAAGAAGGTTCAGCCGGAGATTGCCAAGGGCGTCTCTCGCGGAGTTATCCACAAGAACACGGCCGCACGGAAATTTTCTCGCCTATCCAAGCGGGTTGCTTCGCTCGGCTAAAATTCGATCCGAAAAGGGGATCAGTGCGAGCCGTCGGGAAACCGGCGGCTCGTCCCGTTTTTGGAATGTCAGAAAAATGCAGCAATTCCCGCGATTCGCGTGGTGGTTAACGGGCGGATAACCCTGCTAATGGCAGTTTTCCGCCATTCTTGCGCACATTTGGCCTGAATCCTCTGTCAAGTCTCATTATTTCACTTGGATGAAAAAACGGCACTTGCAGTCTGCCGCATACAGTCACAGAAAGGCCTTTCGGGGCGCGAATCCGCACCCGAGCTAGAGAGAAAAGTGATGCTGGGTGTGCGACTCGGTTCGCACGCAGCGAAATCGCTTTGTCTCTCGCAGGGGGCTTGAGACAGGGAGGCGCGGAGCAGTGCAAGCGGGTGGGGTGAATACGTCACTAGACCCGGCCGAGGTGTCCGTTGCGGCGCCACTGGAAGCGGCCTGGGAGTCGATCCGCACTGGCCTTCGCCGCGATCTTGGGGTTCGCACGTTTGACGGCTGGCTGAAGCCGGCGGAGCTTGGTTCGTTCGAGCCCGACAGCGGCATGCTCGATGTGGTGATGCCGAGCCAGTTCATGGCCGACTGGGTGCGCTCGCACTTCGGCGAGCGGCTGACGCTCGCCTGGAAAACGGTTCTCCCGGTCGTTCGCGAGGTTCGTGTGATTGCGGCTGCGGATGCACCGCGTCCCGCGCCGCTGCTTATCCTCGAAGAGGTGCCGGTGCCGGCGGAGCGCGATCCCAACGCGCCCAATTTCGATCCGCGCTACCGGTTCGAGACTTTCGTTGTCGGCAAGGCCAACGAGGTTGCTGCAACGGCGGCAAGGACGCTGGCGACCTCGCCGACGGTGAGCTTCAATCCGCTGTTCATCCATGGCGGCACGGGTCGCGGCAAGACGCACCTGTTGCATGCGATCGGCCACGCTTTCCTCGCTCGTAATCGCGGCGCTCGCGTCGTGTCGATGTCGGCCGAGAAATTCATGGTCGAGTTCATCCGCGCGCTTAAGGAAAACGACACGATCGGGTTCAAGCAGCGTCTGCGCAATGCAGACCTGCTGCTGATCGACGACGTCCAGTTCATTGCCGGCAAGGATTCCACCCAGGAAGAATTCTTTCACACGATGAACGAGATCATCACCGCCGGACGCCGGCTGGTGATAACCTCCGACCGCGCTCCACAGGACCTCGATGGCATCGCCCCCAGGATCCTGTCGCGCCTGTCGTGGGGCCTCGTCGCTGACATCAACTCGGCCGACTACGAGCTGCGCTTCAACATCATCTGCTCGAAGCTCGAGGCGTTGCCCGGCGTCGACATGCCGCGCCCGGTCATCGACTTCCTGGCTCGCCGAGTGACCTCTTCGGTCCGTGAGCTCGAAGGTGCGCTCAACCGCATCGGCGCTTATGCGATGATGACGGGGCGTGAGATCGACGTCGCGTTCGTCGAGGAAGTGCTCGCCAATGTCCTCCGGGCCAACCAGCGTCGCATTTCGATCGACGAGATCCAGACGCAGGTCGCCGAGCATTACCGCATCCGCAAGGCCGAGATGACCTCGGCGCGACGCGCACGCGAGGTGGCGCGGCCGCGGCAGGTGGCGATGTACTTGTCGAAGCAGCTGACGCCGAAGTCACTGCCCGACATCGGCCGCCGGTTCGGCGGGCGCGACCATACGACGGTGATCCACGCCGTCCGGCAGATCGAGAAGCTTCGCGCCAGTGACGCCGAGCTAGACGCCGACATCCGGCTGTTGACCCGCCAGCTCGAAGGCTAAGACCTAGATCTGAAGCTGGCTGCCGAGCTCGACCACCCGATTGGTCGGAAGCTTGAAGAATTCCATCGCGCTTTCCGAGCTTTTGAGCATCAGCGCGAATAGCCGCTCTCGCCACAGCGCCATTCCAGGCATTTTCTTCGACGGGATCAGCTTCTGTCGGCCGAGGAAGAAACTCGTGCTCATCATGTTGAAGGGCTCGCCGCAGGTGTCGATGCGGGCCAGGTCGCCAGGGATGTCGACCTCTTCCATGTAGCCGTAGTGCAAGATCACGCGGAAAAAGCCGTCGCCGGCCGCATGAACTTCAATCCTCTTCTGGTCCGAAACGTGCGGAATCTCCTCGACCTTGACGTTGAGCACGAGCACCCGGCTGTGGAGTACCTGGTTGTGCTTGAGGTTGTGGAGCAGCGCGGCTGGGACCGTGTCAGCGGACGTCGACAGGAACACCGAGGTGCCGCGGACGCGGTGCACTGACGCGGCCGTGGATTTAATGAACACTTCAAGCGGCAAGGCAGCCTCGGACAAGCGGCGGCGCATCAGTAGCCGGCCCTTGGCCCACGTGGTCAGCACGGTGAAACTGACTGCGGCGACGAGCAGCGGGAACCAACCGCCATCCGGAATCTTCGTAATGTTTGAGATGAAGAAGGAGCTGTCCACACCCATGAAGAGACCAATGGTTGCGGTCGCAAGCAGCCTGTTCCAGCGCCATACCTGGAAGATGAGCACCGCCAGCATCATGGTTGTGATCAGCATCGTGCCGGTAACGGCAATGCCGTACGCCGATGCCAGTTTGCCGGACTCGCGGAACCCGACAACGAGCACGATCACCATGAACAGCAGTCCCCAATTTACTGCTGGGATGTAGATCTGGCCCACGGCCTTGGCGCTCGTGTGCTCAGTCCTGAGGCGGGGCAGAAAGCCGAGCTGGACGGCCTGGTGAGTCACCGAGAAGGCGCCGGAAATGACCGCCTGGCTTGCGATGATCGTCGCTGCCGTTGCGATGAACACCAACGGCAGCCGCGCCCAATCCGGTGCCATCAGGAAGAACGGGTTCTCAGCGGTCGAGGGATGGAGCAGCATCAATGCTCCCTGCCCGATGTAGTTCAGCACCAGGCAGGGGTAGACCAGACCAAGCCAAGAAAAGCCGATAGCTTTCCGGCCGAAGTGGCCCATGTCCGCGTAGAGCGTTTCGGCGCCCGTTACGGCCAGAAAGACAGATCCGAGAGCCAGAAACGCCAGCTTCGGGTTGATCGCGAAAAACTTTAGAGCCCATGTCGGACTCAGCGCCACGAGTACCTCGGGTGCGTGCATGATGTTTGAGACGCCAAGTGCGGCGAGGGCCGCCATGTACACAAGAATAACGGGACCGAAGAGCCCACCGACCTTCGCCGTGCCGCGCGACTGCACAAGAAACAGGCCGATAAGAATCGCGATCGAGAGTGGGATCACCAGCGGCTGAAGGCCCGACTGAACTACCTCCAAACCTTCCACCGCCGACAGCACTGAGATCGCCGGCGTAATCATTGCATCGCCGTAGAACAGGCACGTCGCCAGCACGCCCATCATCACCAGCGCGGGCGCCCACTTCTTGTGTCCGAGATTGCGTGAGATCAGCGAGAGCAAGGCGAATGATCCGCCTTCGCCTTTGTTGTCGGCCCGCATGGCAACGAAGACGTACTTGATGGTTACGACCAGCATCAGTGACCAGAAAATGAGGCTGAGTACCCCGAGGATGTGCGGCTTATCGACGGCCAGTGGGTGCGGCCCGAGGAAACTTTCCTTCATCGTGTAGAGCGGCGACGTACCGATATCCCCGTAAACGACGCCAATCGCTCCAAGCATCAGCTTGGGAAGCGTCTCTTTGGGTCCATGATGATCCTCCGCCTCAACGGGCGGCAAGATATTGTCAGCGCTGATGTCGTTCACGGCGCCCATGTGGGCCTTGTCGGCATAAAGATTCCATGTGGATTCATCAGTTCCATAGAGAGCAAGGGGCATTAAGTTCGCTGGCAAACTCTCGACGTTGGCGGGCGGCAGGCGCATCTAGCTGCCATGGAACAGGATCCTTCAGTCCGCCCGCCGCAGATCGGTGCCGCCGCGATCGCCGACGTGGTGCGCGCCTATGCCGGCACGCTGGCCATGGTTGCGACCTCGACCCTCTTGGGACTGTGGATCGCGCCCCGGTGGGGAACCGCCCCTGTTGACATGATCTACCTGCCGGCCGTCGTGGGTGCCGCGGCCCTATGGGGGCTCGGCCCTGGCCTGGTCGCCGGAGTCACCTCGGCCCTGGCCTACAATTTCTTCTTCACCGAGCCGGTTCACACGCTTCGGATTGATCGTGTCGCCGACGTCGTCACGGTCACCGTCCTCCTCATCGTCGCGCTCGTTACGGGTCGGCTCGCCGCCGGCATTCGCAAGCAGGCGCGGATCGCGGACGCCCACGCCACCCGTAATGCCGTCATCGCCGGATTCGCCAGGCGCTTGCTGTCATGCAGCAGCGAGGAGGAGATCGGCCGTGTCACCTGCGAAGAGCTGCGACGCCTGTTCGACTGCAACGCTGCGATCGTCAGTGGCGTCCCGACTCCGGAGGTCGTCGCAATGGCGCCTGACGGCAATCGGCTGACCCCAAGCGATATCGCGGCTGCGGTGTTGGCCATAGACAGCTCGGAGCCGGCGGGGCGAGGAACCGGCCGTGTCCAGCCGGCGGAATGGGTGTTCCTCCCGATCCGCTCCGCTGCCGGGGCATTGGCGGCGGCCGGCCTTGCTCGAGATGACGGAGCACCGGCGGTTTCGCCCGACAACGTCGAGCTATTGAACAGCCTGCTGGATCAGGTGGCGTTGGCGGTGGAGCGGGCAAGGCTCGAATCCGACGCGCGGGATTTCGCGACCACCCGGGAGCGGGACCGGTTGCGCGCGGCGCTGCTTGCCTCCATCGGTCAGGATCTCAGGCCACGGCTGACCGCCATCGGGACGGCCGTTCGCGAACTCCGGCGGAACGGCACCGGCGATCGGCAGCTCGTCTCCTCCATCGGCAATGAGGCGTCGCAACTCGATCGCTACATCGCCAACTTGCTCGAGCTTGGGGAAGATCCAGACGATCAGCCGATCGAGGTAGGCGAGGTAAAGATCGACCTCTTCAATCGGCGGGTGGAGAAGGATGGGAAGCCCGTTCACCTAACGCCCAAGGAGTTTGCGGTTCTTACTGAGCTCGCCAAGCACCGTGGCCGCGTGCTGAGCCATCCACACCTGCTGCGGACGGTCTGGGGTCCAGCGCAGGAGAACCAGACGGACTATCTGCGGGTCGCAATTCGCTCGCTGCGGCAGAAGTTGGAGTCCGAGCCGTCGCGGCCGCGGCTGATCGTCAACGAACCGGGCGTGGGTTATCGCCTGAGCGCATAAAAAAAGGCCCGCCGCTCGACTGGAGCGACGGGCCGGTCTTCGGGTTTGAGTAGGTCTTAGGAGCGCGGCACGCGCTGCGTGGGGATCGAGATTTTGATCACCTCGCCGCTGCGTCCCGGGAAGCCGGTGAACATCGCTTCGACCAGGCTCGGGACTACGACATCGAGCCGGTCGGTCGTCGACCGGGCCTGGACGCGGCCATCGAACAGCGGAGCGTTGGTCCCCGCGGAGCGGATGTGGAGGTCGACCTGGCTGTGATACTCGACATAGGAGTCGACGCCACCGCCATACCAGAACGGATCGTCCCAGCCCCAGCCGAAGCCGCCGCCCCAGCCGAAGCGGGACCGATTGAAGCCTGAGCCCCAGCCCCAGCCGAACCCACTGTAGAGGTGGCTGCGGTAGAAGGGGTCCTCCACGATGCGCGTCTGGCCATGGTCGACGCCATAGCCGAACTGCACCACCATATTGGCGCTCTGCGCATTGGCGGCAGGCTGGAAACCGCGCGCCTGGAGCTGCTGGGCCACGAGCGAAGCGTAGCGCTGGAACTCGAGGCCTCCATTCATCGCCATGCCGCCGGCAGGCACGACGAAGAAGGTCTGTCCCTGGGGCGCGGGCATCTGCTGATACCGCGAGACGGTAGTGTTGATCTGCTGGGCGCAGGCGGACAGGCCGATGACGGCCGCGCCAAGGCCGAGCGCTGCAACGAGTGAACGGATACGCATTATTGAGCTTCCCTTCGGGCGGGCAGGAGTCGATGTCGGCTCCACCATATCACTAACAGCGGTGAACGGTCGATGAAGCGTGTTGGAACGCCGATGAACGGTAGCGCTGTTGGGCCCGTTACCGGTTCAGCCAGGCTGCGGCGAGGTAGTTGAGCGCAACAACGCCCGAGTTGATCAGGAGCACGCCGAGCACCACGCTCACCACAGCTCCGACCGCAGCGGCGATGACCAGGACTCCATCGCGATAGATCAGCGCCAGCCCGAACAAGAGGATCACCGCGGCTGGCGCGACGTGGACGATCGGGAGTGTGGTAGCGAGCGCGAGGAGGAAACAAATAGCGCCGATGACCCGCGTTGCCGCTGGCGCCGTCAGACGCGCCAAGCGCGGTTTCAGGATGCGCTCGATCCTCTCTTCGATGCCCTTGATCTTGCCGCTGAGCCGCTCGAGTTCGCTCTTGCGGACGCCCCGGCGGTTGATCCGCGCGGGGAACCATGGGCTTGCGCGGCCAAGCACCATCTGCGCCGACACGATCATCAGCGGGATCGCGAAGAAGACGCTGGTTCCCGGCGGCAACGGCAGGACGTTGATTGCCGCGAAGATCAGGAGCAGACCGCCCCAAGCTCGCGAATGAAGCTTTTCCGCCAGCTCGGTGAAAGACAGCCGATCCGCGTCGGTCTCTTCGATGATTTGCGCGAGCCGCTTCGACAGCGTCAGCGGGCGCGACGAATTGCTCTCGATTGGGTCCACGGGTACCTGTTTACTCGGTGAGCCCGACGGCCGTCTTGGCTCGGGCGAGAATGGGCGCACCAAGCTCGCTCGCGCGCGCTGCGCCATCGGCAAGGATGCGGTCGAGCTCGGCCGGGTTTCCACGCAGGTCATCGAGCCGTTGACGGATCGGACCGATCAGTCCGACCAGGACCTCGGCGAGGGCCGGCTTGAACGTGCCGAAGCCCTGGCCCGCGAACTGGCCGAGCACGTCATCGACGCTCGCTCCCGTGACCGCGGCGTAGATGCCGACCAGGTTCTTCGCCTCCGGACGCGGCTCCAGGGCCGCCGCGTTGTCGGGTAGTGGCTCGGGGTCGGTCTTCGCCTTGCGAATTTTCACCGCGATCTCGTCGTCGCTGTCGGTCAGATGGATGCGGCTTTGGTCGGACGGGTCCGTCTTCGACATCTTCGAGCGTCCGTCGCGCAGGCTCATGACGCGCGCCGCCGCGCCGCCGCCGATGTAAGGTTCGGGCGCGACGAACAGCTCGACATCGAAGTCATTGTTGAACTTGAGCGCGATGTCGCGGGTCAGCTCGACGTGCTGCTTCTGGTCCTCGCCGACCGGAACGTGGGTTGCATTGTAGAGCAGGATGTCCGCTGCCTGCAGCACGGGATAGGTGAACAGACCGACCGACGAGCCCTCCTGATTCTTGCCGGCCTTGTCCTTCCATTGCGTCATGCGGTTGAGCCAGCCCATGCGGGCGGTCCCCTGTAAGATCCAAGCTAGCTCGGCATGGGCGGGGATTGCGCTCTGGCGGAAGATGATCGACTTCTTGGGGTCGATCCCGCTGGCGATCAGGGCGGCTGCCATCTCGCGGACGTTGGACCGGAGCTCTGCCGGGTCGACGTCGACGGTCAAGGCGTGGAGGTCGGCGAGGAAGTAGAGGCACTGAGCCTCATCCTGCATTCGGACCCAGCGCAGGATTGCGCCGAGCAGGTTGCCTAAATGTAGCCCCCCCGTCGGCTGGATGCCGGAAACGACCCTCATGGCAGTCTTTGTCATGCTTCCTTTGCTCGCCGCTTCATCAGGACCTTCACATCGTCGAGCACGAACGCACCGGTCAAGAAGCAGGCGATCGCGTACACGCCGACCCCGGCGCCTACCAGTGCGGTTAGGCCTGCCGCACGGCGCAGGATCGAACCAGTGAGATAGGGATCGATCAAGGGCGTCACCCAGAACAGGGTCCCGCCCATGATCAGCGAGGCCAGGGCCAGCCGGGGCACACGGCGCCGCAGCCGCTTGTCCGTATGGAAATGATCGCGCTTGCTGAGCGTCCGGTAAAGCATCCAGACATTGAGGCTGGAGGCGAGGGCGGTCGCCAGCGGCGGCCCGACATGGCCATAGCCGTAGCGGCCGAGGATCGGGATGAGGATCAGGTTGCCGGCTAGGTTCACCCCGACCGACTGCACCGCGAATCGGACCGGTGTCTTGGTGTCGTGCCTGGCGTAATACCCGGGCGTCAGCACTTTCACGAGGACGTAGGACGGAAGCCCCAGAGAGAAGGCCGACAATGCCCAGCTGCACTTCATGCTATCGATCGCGGTGAAATGGCCGTGCTGGAACAGGCCGCGGATGATCGGCTCGGATGCGAACACGAAAGCTACAGTCGCCGGAAGAGTCAGGAACAGCGCCAGCTCGACGCCTCGGTTCTGCGTGTCCATCGCTTCGGCGTCGCGCTTTTGGCTCAGCTGGCGTGAGACAGTCGGCAGCAGGATGGTGCCAAGGCCGATCCCGATGAGCCCGAGCGGGAGCTGGTTCAGGCGGTCGGCATAATAAATGTAGGAGATCGACCCGGGGTCGAGCAGGCCGCCGGCGAGCGCTGTCGACACGGCGAGGTTGACCTGCACTGCACCGGCGCCGAGTGCGGCCGGAAGGATCAGTCGCAAGAGCTGTCGCAGATCGTCCGTCATACGCGGTCGCTTGATGGCGAGGCTGACGCCGGCCTGCTTGCAGGCGAGCATAAGCCAGGCGAGCTGCAGCGCGCCGCCGATTGTGACCGAGATCGCCTGCGCTCGGGCCGTCACATAGGCGCCCTCGGGACCGCTGCCGTGGAAGAACCACAGCGCCACGATCATCGCGATGTTGAGCAGGATGGGTGCCGCCGCGTTGACCCAGAACTTGTGAAGCGAGTTCAGGATTCCGCCGAGCAGCGAGGCGAGGCTGATCAGCATCAGATAGGGGATGGTGATCCGCGAAAGCATGACCGCGAAGGCGAACTGCTCGTGCGTCGGATTCTTGAATCCGCCGGACAATCCCCAAGTGATCGGCCATGCGAAGATCAGCATTAGGACGGTGAAGACCAGCAGCACTGGAAGAAGCACCGCCAGCGTCTGCTCCGCAAAGCGCATGCCGGCGGTGACGTCGTCAGCTTCGCCGACCTTGCGGTTGAACATCGGGATGAATGCGGCGGAGAAAGCTCCTTCCGCGAATAGCGCCCGGAACATGTTCGGCAGCCGGAAGGCCACGAAGAACGCGTCCGACGCGAAGCTCGCGCCGACGTAGCTCGCCTGTAGCGTGTCGCGGACGAGCGCGAGAACCCGGCTGACGAGGGTGAGGCCGCCGACGGATCCCAGCGACCGGGCGAGGTTCATTGGCTAGCGGCCCCCGCGGCTTCCGTTGACGTCAAGCGTCGCCGGCGCCTTCCTCGGTAAGCTCGCCCTGCGGCTCTTGCTGCTGGGCCGCTTCGACCTGCGCCATGTAGGCTGCGGCGAAGTCGATGGGGTCGAGCAGCAGCGGCGGGAAGCCAGCATTCGCAATCGCATCGGAAATCACCTGGCGTGCGAACGGGAAGAGCAGCTGCGGAGCCTGAATCAGTAGGAACGGCGGAAGCGCCTCATCCGGAACATTGCGGATTCCGAAAAGGCCCGCGTAGCTGAGATCAATGACGAAATGGACGCCGTTGTCGGACCTGGCCGAAATATCGAATTTCAGCGTGACTTCATGGACGCTTTCGCCGGCGCCCTGGACATTGAGGTTGAACTGCACGTCCAAATTTGGCTGCACCTGCCACGAGTAAACCTCGGGGGCGCTCGGATTCTCGACCGACAGGTCCTTCACATATTGAGCGAAGATCGAAACCTGCGGCTGGGTGTTGTCGGCTCCATTGCCGCCGCCATTGGTTTCCTGTTCCGCCATTTATGCTGTCCTTACAGAGTGTTGTGCTGTGCCGGATCCGCCTGCAGAGGAGCGGCGTTTCAGGTCCGTGCGACTAGCAGCCGAGATTATGGGGCGCAATGCCGCCGTCGTGCGTTGGGTGGTGTTGGAATCTTTACCATAAGCACATTATGTTGGCTGGCTGAAACACACAGGAATCCAAATTGACCGTCATCGTCATTCTGGCCCTCGTCGCGATCTTCATCGGGCTGCGCCTTTACAGCGTGCTCGGTGAGCGCACGGGTCACGAGCAACAGCCGATCCTTAAGCCCGCCGACCCCGACGCGCGGCCTGCGCCGCAAGTCACCCAGCCGGTTGCGCCCCAGCCCGTGGCGCCCGAAGCCGGCGACCTTGCTTACGTCCCGACTGCTGGCCCCGGAGTTCGCGCGATTCTCGCGGCGGATTCGAGCTTCGACGTCGCTCGCTTCCTCGAGGGGGCGAAGTCGGCTTACCGAATGATCCTCGAGGCGTTCTGGAAAGGCGACCTGGATACTCTCCGCAGCCACGTCGAACCGCACGTCTATGAGGCGTTCGCCGGCTCGGTCGAGCAGCGCGAGAAGGATGGGATGACCCTCGACAACCGCCTCGTCGCAATCGAACAGGCCGTCATTTCCGAAGCAACGTTGGAGCGCGGCGTCGCCCTAATCACGGTCCGCTTCGAAGCCGACATCGCTGCCGTAACCCGCAATACCGACGGCCAGGTCGTCGCCGGCTCCCTCAGCGACGCCGTACAGACCCGGGACCTCTGGACCTTCCGTCGCGACACCGGTTCACGCGACCCCAACTGGCTGTTGGTCGAGACCGACGAGGAAGAGTGAGGCTGTACGCACGGGCGCTCGGGCTCGCTTCCCTCACGTTTCTAGCAGCATGCGCTGCCCGGCCAACACCGCCTCCTGAAGTTCAACCGCCTCCACCGTCGGTGACGCCGACGCCCGCACCGGTGCCGGTGCCTCCGCCGTCCCCGGTCGGCGGAAATGCCGTCGCTACCGGAGTCACGATGGAAGCGCCGAAGGTGCTCGGTGCGGATGACGCGGCCAAGGCGCTCGCCGCGTTTCGGATCAGCTGCCCGGTGCTGACAACGCGGAACGACCCCTCCGGCCTGACGCAGGGTGGCGACTGGCGCGGCGTTTGCGCCCAGGCCGCGAGCCTCGATCAGAGCTTCGCCCCGGGCTTCTTCTATTACGGCTTCGACTGGGTGAAGGTCGGCGACGGCCGCGCCTTCATGACGGGCTATTACGAACCCGAGATTGAAGGCTCGCGGACGCCGCAACCCGGTTACGCGCCGATATACCGCTCACCGCCTGACCTCGTCCGCTGCACCAAGCCGGACGGCACGACGGGTCGCGGGCGGATCGACGAGACTGGCACCTGCGTCCTTTATTACACCCGTGCCGAGATCGAGGACGGAGCGCTGGCCAACAAGGGGCTGGAGCTCGCCTGGGCCAAGGATCCTGTCGATCTGTTCTTCGTCGAGATCCAGGGGTCCGGCCGGATTCGCTTCGAGGACGGGACGGTGATGCGGATCGCCTACGCCAATCAGAACGGCAGGGAGTATGTCGCCATCGGCCGACTGCTTCGTGACCGCGGGATCCTTCCACCGGGCGGGGCGAACATGCAGGCGATCAGGGACTGGATTCGGGTCAACCCCGACCAGGGCCGCGAGCTCATGCGCGAGAACCTGTCGTACATCTTCTTCAAGGAACTGACGGGCCCAGGACCACCTGGCGCGCTGAACACGCCGGTCACGCCGCGTGCGACAGTTGCTGCCGATCCCAATTTCGTGCCGCTGGGCGCGCCGGTCTACATCCACGACGCCGATCGCCGCGAGGTGAACGGCTTGTGGGTCGCGCAGGATGTCGGCGGCGCAATCAAGGGTCCGAACCGCTTCGACACCTTCTGGGGCGCCGGACCCGACGCAGCCACGATTGCCGGCGGCATGTCGGCGAACGGGCAGGCGCTGATCCTCGTGCCGAAGGGCGTGGCTGCCCGTGCGCTCCCTCAGCCCTGACGAGTCGGAGCTCTGGGCGCGGGTGGCAGCCACCATCCGCCCGCTTTCAAGAGAGCCTGTCGAGCAACCAAAGGAGCCGAGGCCGGCGCCCGTAGCTGCTCGTCCGAAAATCCCGGCGCGACCCGTGCCCAATCCAGGTCCCGCAGCCGCGAAACCAAAGCCAAGCCCGATGGGTCAACAGACACTCGACGGAAGCTGGGACAAAAGGCTGCGCAGTGGTTCTGTCCAGCCGGACAGGGTGCTCGACCTGCACGGACTGAACCTCGACACCGCATGGTCCGCCATCGACCGTGGGCTTGAGCAGGCGATTACCCTCGGCCACCGTGTCTTGCTGCTGATCACCGGACATCATCGCCCTGGTGAACCACCCGTCCAACGGGGCAAGATACGTGCTGCGGTCCACGACTGGTTGGCCCATTCGCGGCATGCTTCATCGATCGCCGCAGTCCGCGGCGCGCACCGTCGCCACGGAGGGGGCGGGAGCCTCTACATCATATTAAAACGCAAACCGCCGCGCCGCTGACAATTTCTTAACCTCGATTCATTAACGCGGGTGGGTAGGCGGGGAATCCCGCCCCCGCGAGGCGCACCAGGCACAATGACTGCAGGAACGGCCCAGAAGATCAGCAACGCATTCCTTTCGTGCGTCGCGGGGATGGCGTCGTTCCTCTTTTCGCTGACCGCGCTTCTCTACCTGACCGAGTTCGATCAGAAGATCCTTGCAGCAATCGTCGCCGGGGCATTCTGCCTGCTCGTGAGCTACATTGCTGCCGAACGGCCCAACAGCGAGAGTGCCCGCGCCCTTGCAGCGCTCAGCGAACGGCTTCTCGCGGTGGAGGACGGCGACCTGGTCTCGCCGGCTCCGCAAACGGTGCAGGAAAATATGCCGAAGGTCGCGGCAGCGGTGGACAGCCTGTTCGCCGAGGTCCGCGCCTCGATCGAGAACGCCCATGCCCTCGGCATGTACGATCCGGTGACCTCGCTGCCCAACCGGCTCCACTTCCGCTCCGAAGCTGACAAGTTGATGAGCGAGGTGCTGGAGGGCGAGCGTTCCTCGATGCTGTTCGTCGACCTCGACCGCTTCAAGCTCGTCAATGACAGCCTCGGCCATGCCCGCGGCGACCAGCTGCTGATCATGGTCGCCAACCGCCTCCGCGTCGTCGTCAATGCTGAGTTCACCGGCAGCGCTAGGACCCGGCCGCTCTTGGCGCGTCTGGCTGGCGACGAATTCACGATCTTCTTCCCGGAAATCGGATCGGTTGCCGAGATTGAGCGCGTCGCCCGTCGCATCGTGCTCGCGATTGCCGAGCCGTTCGAGCTCTGCTCCCACAGCGTCGACATCGGCGCCTCGATTGGGATCGCCATCTGCCCCGAGCACGGCAGCAGCATCGAGTCTCTGATGCGGGCAGCCGATATCGCCATGTACCGCGCCAAGGCGCTCGGCGGCGGCCAGTACTGCCTGTTCGACAGCGACCTTGCCGCCGATCACCAGGAGAAGATCGAGACCGAGAAGGCGCTGTCCGAAGCGGTGCTTCGCGACGAGTTCGTCCTCGCCTTCCAGCCGCAGATGAGCCTGGTCACCGGCGAAGTCGCTGGAGCCGAGGCACTATTGCGCTGGAACCATCCGCGCGACGGATTGCGTTTGCCCGGCACTTTCATTCCGGTTGCCGAGCGCACGGGGCTGATCGCGGACATCGGCGATTGGGTGGTCGAAGAAGTCGCCGCAACGCTTGCGAACTGGCACCGCGACGGCTTCGATGGCCGGCTTGGCTTCAACATCAGCCCGCGCCAGGTCGAGCGGCCGGATTTCTTCGTCAAGCTGCGGCAGGCATTCAACGACGCCGACGTGCCCTTGTCGCTGATCGAGCTCGAGTTCACCGAGAGCGCAGCGATGGAGGTCAGCCTCCACGTGCTCGAAGAGATCGCGGCGCTCCGCAAGGACGGCGCGCGCATCACCATCGACGATTTCGGCACCGGCTATTCGAACCTCGCGCGGCTCCGCGCCATGCCGCTCGACCGGGTGAAGCTCGATCCGTCGCTGATCGCGGACATCGAGACCAGCGACAAGGCGCGCATCATCGTCCAGGCCGTGATCCACCTGATCAAGGGCGTTGAGTGCGAAATCGTCGCCGAGGCCGTGGAAACAGCTGCGCAGGCGGACATGCTCCGTGCCATGGGCTGCGACACCGTCCAGGGCTACATCTTTGCGGCGCCCATGATGGAAGAAGAGTTCCTCGCCTGGACCGGCAAGGGCTCCGGCGCTCACGCCAAGTCGGTCGCCTGACGTTACGCTAACGCGCTGGCGGCGGAGCCGGCGGTATCGATAGTGGCGGTGCCTGATAGGTCTGCTGCACCGCGGCCGCCTGCACTGGTGTACCCACTCGATGCACGATGTGCGGCGTGACGATGATGTAGAGCTCGGTCTTCGAGCGGGTCTGCTTGTCCGTGCGGAATGCCTGGCCGATCAGGGGAATATCGCCGAGCAGCGGGACCTTGGATCGCGATTTCAGGTCCTCGTCCTGGATCAGTCCGCCGATCACGAACGAGTCCCCGTCCCGAACCGTCGCGGCGGTTTCCGCTTGGCGCTGGCTGATCGTCGGATAGCCCTGACTGTAACCTGTGACGCTCGAGACGACGCAATAAACATGGCTGGAAACGAAGCCGTCGCTGCTCACGCGGGGAGCGATCTGCAGCGTCACTCCGACGTTCACATATTGCACCTGCTGCTGCACGCCGTTCACGCCGGACAGCGCGATCGAGGTGAGGATCGGGAGTGCGTCGCCGGTGATGATCTTGGCAGTCGACCCGCTTTGCGCGGCAATCCTCGGCTTCGAGACAATCCGCCCATTGCCCTTGGTGATTTGCGCGTAGATCGCTGCCTGGAACGCGGCGCTCGTCATGTGGCCGGAGCAGCCTGCCCCATCGAAGTCGCAGCCCTGGGCGGGGACACCTGGCAGGATCGCTTCGCCGGAGTGGAAGCTTACGACGCCGATCTGGCCGGCGGAGTTTGCGAAGTCGATTCCCAACGCTTTCGACCCGGTCTCGTTGAGTTCGACCATCTGCGTTTCCAGGATGACGCTATCGACGGGGATATCGAGCGCCGCGATCATCTCCTTCATCCGTGCGATATATTCCGGCGAGCCGCGCAGCCAGACTGCGTTGAGTCGTCGGTCGATTGACATGGATGCATCGACGGACTGGCCGAGCGGCTCGTCGCTGCTGCCGGGGGCCTGGCTCGAGGTCTGCGGTTGGTAATTGTTGCCGGTCAGGCTGTTCGACCCGAATTGGGGCTCACGCGGGATGAAGACGTCGTTCGACTTGATCGCTCCGCCTTGCGACAGCACGCCTACGATCTCCGAAACATCGGCATATTTGAGGAGCACCAGCGCATATCCGTCCTGCCCGGCTGGTGGCAGATATGCGGGGGGCAGGCCGGTCGATTGGTTCTGCTCGACCGCTTGAGCATGCTCGGCAGGCTTGTCGATCGAACCGATGGTGACCTCGATGTGCCGGTCGTCGCTAGCGACCGCGGCGACGGTCGCTCCTTTGTCGACCATGAAGTGGAGGACGAGCACACCCTCGGCCTGGACGAAATCAATCCCCCGAACCAGGCCATGCAAATCCCGGGGAGTTACTGCTGACGACGTTCTCGTCGTCAGCGCTAGCGCGATCGTTGGATCCCGGGGGTTGTTGCTCAGTGCCTGGAAGCCGTTGACCCGCGGTTCGACGACTAGCTGCAAATGAGCCTCGCGGTCGGTCTGGCTAACCAGGTTGATCTTGGTGAGAGCGACTGTGGCGGGAACAGGGACCTGTGTGGCCAGCGCAGGCGCGGCCGCCGCAATCAATGAAGCGACGAGCGCGCACAGGATGTTGGCAATAAATTTCGGAAGCGCCACTGCGAGTTCAGCCAGCAAGGAAATTGATTGGCGCATCAGTCACATAGCAACGCGGGCTGCGCAAGGCAGCCCGCGTGCTTTGTCGGTATGGTTAGTTACTGAGTGCACCGACACCGTTCGGAGTGCCGAGGCCCGTCGGGCCGTCATAGCCGGCCTGAGCATTGCAGTAATAGGAAACCGGGCAGGAGCCGTTGGTGCCGCTCGTCACGTCGTTGAGGCTTCCCGTGTGCGAGTAGATCGACGACGCGGCGTTGATGCTTCCGTTCCGCAGGGCGAACATGGCTCCGATGAGCGGCGCCGAGGCACTCGTTCCGCCGAAGACCATCCACTGCGACGTCGTGCGGCTGGACGGACCATAGACCGCAACGCCGGTGTTCGGATCGGCCACTGCCGAGATGTCAGCTTCCATGCGGCCGCCGCAGGCGTCCGTCACGCCATTCTGCCAGCTGGGCTTGGCATGGCCCAGACCGCACCCGCTGCCCGTGCCGTCCCAGACAGTCTCGGTCCAGCCGCGCGTGCCGCCGCCGGCCCGAAGGCTGGTCCCACCGACTGCGATCGCTCCCGGGGCGGTTGCCGGCCACTGGGCACCATAACCGTAGTCTCCGGTGCTGACTGTGATCGCGATGCCATTGCCAGCATAGTGCGAATCATAGGCGGAATAGGACGAGGAGTCCGTGTTGCCGTAGCTGTTCGAAATCGCCTTCACGCCCTGAGTCTTGGCGTAATCGACCCCAGTCCACAGGTTGGAAAAGGTCGCCGAGCTCGCCTGAACGAGCAAGATGTGACAGTTCGGGCAGGCCGCGCTGACCATGTCGAGGTCGAGTGCCTGCTCCTGGTCCCAGCCCACGTCGACGCGATTTGGCGGCTTGCCGCCATTTTGGCCGACGATCTTCAGGCAGCCATTGGCCGTAGTACAGGCTGGCAGGCCGTACTGTGCGCGATAGACCGCGAGATCGGCCTCTGCATTCGGATAGCCGAAGGCGTCGACGATCGCGACGGTCGGCGCGCCCGTGCCGGCCGGGATATTGTAAGCAGACTGCAATTGAGCTGGCCCGTAGCCCGACGGAGTCGCCGCCGGATTGAGCTTGCCATTATGTGGATTGCCGCGTGCGTCGGTGACGACATGGGCGAAGCAGCGAGCGGTGCCAGCCGGATTCCCGCGCGCGCAAACCGCTGCGTGGAACACGTTTCCGCTCCGCTCGAGCTGTACCGATTGCGCGCCTGCCGTACTCAAACCGGCCACGCCCACAGCAATCCCAAGGGCGGAAACCGCCCATCGATTCGATATCATGCTGAAATCCCTCCGTTACTCGCTCAAGACTCCGAGCGGGGACCGATGCTGACACTGATTCGTTGAATTGCAAGCATGAATAACCGTTAACCACCATCTAACTGCCTTATTTTTGAATGGGTTATCAACCTGCGACAAGATTGCGACACGGACGTGCCAGAGAGGGAAAATCGATGAAAGCGGGAGTTGGCTTGCTCGGATTGTTTCTTGCCGGATGCGCTTCGAACGGAGTTCAGCCCCTTCACCCGCTGGAAATCGCCACCGCGCCCTACAGCGGGATCGTCCGCGTATCGGCGGCGGGATCGTTGGCCTATGAGCATGGCTGCCTCTCGTTCATCGACGACAAGTCCGGACCGATGCTTTTTCCGGTCTGGCCCGAGGGGGCGATCTTCAACGGAACGTCTCTCATTTTCCACAAGCCCGGAAAGGCGGACCAACCGCTGGTCATCAACCAGCAGTTCGTAATCTCCGGCTATCCTTTGACCTGGGAAACTCTGCCTGGAGAGCGCGCGCCGCTCTTTCAGCAGCAGTGCGGGGGCATTCCGTTCATTGTGGCTAACATCGCCCCCGCTAACTAGCCGATCACTTTCCTCACGATCTGCTCGTAGATCCGCGACAAGGTCTCGATATCCTGCACCGCGGCGCACTCGCCGACCTTATGCATCGTCGCATTCGGAAGGCCGAAATCCACCACCGGGCAGAGCTGGATGAGGAAGCGGCCGTCTGACGTGCCGCCGCTGGTCGACAGCTCGGGCTTCGCGCCAGTCTCCTCCTCGATGGCCGCGACGACAACGTCGTAGAGGGGGCCGGGCGGCGTCAGGAACGCCTCGCCCGAGATGCGCGCCTTGACCGTTGATCCGGGCGCCTCGCGCTCGGCGATCTCCTCGACCATCTTCACGAGGTCGGCGCCGCTTTGAAGGTTATTGAAGCGGATATTGAGCTGGGCCGTGGCGCTGCCCGGAATGACGTTGCTTGCGTTCGTCGGCGTCGAGATTGCCGTGAACTCAACGTTCGATGGCGGGAATTGCTCGGTGCCGTCGTCGAGGTGAAGCGCATCGAGCGCGGAGATGACGCGGGCGAGAGGAGGAATCGGATTGGTCGCTCGGTGGGGGTAAGCGACATGGCCCTGTACGCCGGGTACCTCGATCCACATGTTCACTGAGCCGCGCCGCCCGATCTTCACCGTATCGCCAAGCCTGTCGACCGAGGTCGGCTCTCCGATCAGGATCATGTCGGGCCGGATGTTGCGCTCGTTCAGCCAGTCGATGATTCGCGGCGTGCCCCAGGTTGCATAGCCTTCCTCGTCGCCGGTGATGAGCAGCGACAGCGTGCCTTGGGTCGGGCCGATGCGCGAAACCGCCGCGACATAAGCCGCGATCGCGCTCTTCATGTCGTTGGCGCCGCGGCCGACAAGCAGCCCGTCCACGATCTCGCCGGCGAACGGGTTGCCGTTCCAGCCTTCGCCGGCCGGGACAACGTCGAGATGGCCGGCAAAGCCAAAATGCGGACCGCCATCGCCCCGGATCGCGACCATGTTCTCGGTCGGCCCGTCGGGCGGCTCACCCATCAGCCAGCGGTGCACGGTGAAGCCGAGCGGCGTCAGCGCCGCTTCGAGCCGGTCGAACACCTCTCCGCTTGCTGGCGTCACGCTCGGGCAGCGGATGAGTTCGGAGGCGAATGCAATGGGATCGATTGGCTGGGGCATCGCCTACAGACCTAGCGACCCATGACCGTTTGTCGATTCTGCGAATGGAGGTTGCCAGTCTTATCGAAACAATACACGCTACAAATGTAGCACGAACGCAAAGCGTGACGTGTAACAGGGAGTGTTCAATGTTTGTGCCGCGTTCGATCCCCGCCTTGCTGCTAACCGCCGGCGCCTCAGGCCTTAGCCATCCGGCGCTGGCGCAACCGCCGGCTCAAGCTGCACCAGCGGCGAAGCGCGTTTACACGCCGGTCGACTTCGCGCGTTTCGCGCCCAAGACGGCGTACGACATGCTCGTTCAGGTTCCGAGCTTCTCGATCCGCAGCGCCGACCAGGAGCGGGGCCTCGGGCAGGCATCCGAGAACGTGCTGATCAACGGCCAGCGGATTACCGATAAGTCCGGCGGCGCGGTCGATCAGCTGAAGCGGACCGCGGCTGCTAGCGTCGACCGCATCGAGATCGTCGAAGCCGGAAGCCTGGGCATTCCCGGGCTCTCGGGCCAGGTCGCGAACATCATCCTGAAATCACAGGCCAAGGGCAGCGGCCAGTTTAGCTGGAATCCCGGCTTTCGCGCCCACTTCACAAAGCCGCAGTACGACAATCTGACAGTCAGCTATTCCGACAAGACTGGGCCGGTCGACTATACGGTTTCGGCTGCAGCACTGTCAGGGCGGGGCGGCCTTGGCGGGCCCGTCTGGATCAGGGACGCCAACCACAACCTCATCGAGATCCGCGACGAGGTCTATCACAGCGAATATCACGAGTTCGTTTTCAAGACTAAGCTCGGGCTCGATGGTCCGGGCTCGTCGCTTGGGAACCTCTCGCTCACCTACAATCCCTATTGGAGCCCGCAATTTCTCGGCGACACGCGTGCGCTCGCGACGGGCGAATTGCGCAGCCGCACCAACCGCCAGAAGAAGCCGGGCTACAATGCAGACGTGAACGCCGATTACGAGTTCGCGCTTGGGTCGGGACGGCTCAAGGCGATTGGCCTGTATCATCGCGAACATGCGCCCAACACGACGACTCAGGTCCTCCGCTTCGACAGCACCGGCGCAAGTTCGACCGGCAGTCGATTTTTCCGCGATGCGCGGTACCTCGAATATATCGGGCGCGGCGAATATCGCTGGAAGACGGACCGCAACGACTGGCAGGTCTCGTTGGAGCGCGCCTTCAATTCGCTCGACCAGAGAGGCGCATTCTTTCAGCTGAATCCGCAGGGCGAGTTCGTCGAAGTTCCCTTCCCCCAGGGCACGGGCAAGGTGACCGAAGTACGCTACGAAGCGATAGCTTCCTTGAGCCGCCCGCTTGCGTCCAACCTTGATCTGCAAGTTGCCGCCGGGGCCGAAACGTCGCAGCTTGACCGCGTCGATGACGACCAGCCGGCGCGGAAGTTCTTCCGACCGAAGGGCAGCGTCACGCTGGCATGGCGTCCGGCGAAGGACTGGGATGTCAGCTTGAAACTGCGTCGCCGCGTCGGCCAGATCGACTTCCTCGACTTCCTTGCGCAGCCCGTGCTCAGCCAGGACCGCGAGAATGCCGGCAACCCCGAGCTCGTCCCTCCGCAGAGCTGGGAGGTCGAAACCGAGTTCGCTCACGACCTCGGCAAATGGGGGAAGACCCGGCTGAACCTCCATTACTACAAGGTCACGGACATTATCGATGTCATCCCGATCGGGACAAGCGAGCAGGGCATTGGGAACTTGCCGAACGCCATCAAGGCCGGCGCCGAAACCACCAACACGTTCCTGCTCGATCCGCTGGGATTCAAGGGCGCCAAGCTCGACCTCAACGCCGGCTTCGAATGGACCTCGGTCAAGGACCCCCTGACTGGTGTGCATCGTCCGATCAGCGGCAATTACGATCGTTGGGGCTATGCGGAGTTACGCCATGACGTACCGCGGACGCCCTACGCCTGGGGCGTGAACGTCCAGTACAATCACTTCGCGAAGAACTATTTCCTGACGGAGATCATCCGGACTCTCGACATCCCGTTGGCGTTCGGTGCCTTCGTCGAGCACAAAAATGTCATGGGCCTGACGGTCCGGGCGAGTGTCTTCAACGTCTTCGGTGGACGCCATGGCCTCCATACCGTCGACCGCGTCGTCTATTCGGGCTTCCGCGACCGTGCGCCGATCGCTTTCTACGAGAAGCACGATGACTTGGTCGGCCCTCTCTTCAATTTCTCGGTGAAGGGTACCTTCTAAGCGCCACGGCCGTTTGGTAACGGCGGCCGCATGCCCAAGATCGATCTCGACAGCATCGAGCAGGTGAACCGCACCGGCTATCCTCCGCCTTTGGACAAGGAAGTGGCGGGCCGCTGGTATCGCCGGCTTGCTCCGGCCACTGGCCTCACCGACTTCGGCGCAAGCCATGTCGTACTAAAGCCCGGGGCCTGGTCGTCGCAGCGTCACTGGCACAATGGCGAGGACGAGTTCCTGGTCATGCTTTCAGGCGAAGCCGTGCTCGTCGAGGATGACGGCCGGACTGTCCTCCGCCCCGGCGACTGCTGCGCCTGGCAAAAGGGCAGCACCAACGGCCATCACCTGATCAACGAAGGCGACGAGGACTGCAGCTTCGTGGTCGTCGGTGGTGGAGTAAATACTGGCGGCGGCTACTCCGACGTCGACCTGGCTTTTACACCGGAGGGGAAGTTCGTCCACAAGGACGGCACACCCTACGAGGGGACCGAGCGTCCGGCCTAGGCGGCCTTGCCCTTCTCCCATTGCTCAATCACCCATGGCTCGTCCTGGGCCTTGTCGATCCATTCCGCGACATGCGGGTGCGACAGCACGTGCTTCATGTAGACGCCGGCAAAGTTCGGGACGGCGACCGAATAGGTGATCAGCCGCGTCACCACCGGCGCGTACATCATGTCCGCCGCGCACCAATCGCCGAACAGGAAGTCGCCCGTTCCGCCGAATCGGGCACGCGCCTGCGCCCATAGTTGCAGGACGCGGTCGATCTCGCTCCGAACCTCGTCGCTGAGCTCCTTCGGCGGAAAGCTTTTACGGACGTTCATCGGCAGCTCGCGCCTCAGGTTCGCAAATCCTGAGTGCATCTCCGCCGACATGGAGCGGGCGACTGCGCGCGCGCCTTCATCCTCCGGCCAATACAAGTCCGCGCCGTAGCGGTCGGCGAGGAACTCGATGATCGCCAGGCTATCCCACACGACGATCTCGCCGTCCCAGAGAATCGGCACCTTTCCGAGCGAGGGCGCAAATTCGTCGCCCTCGCGCCGCTGCTCCCAGTCCGCGTCGAACATCGGCACGACCAGCTCTTCAAACTCCTCGCCCGACTGTTTGCACGCCAGCCAACCTCGAAAGGACCAGCTCGAATAAGCGCGGTTGCCGATAATCAGCTTGAACAAGGCGCTCTCCCAGGGGTGCTACGTGGTGGCCGCTTCGAGGATCGCGGTCCGGAGTTCGGCGATCCCGCTACCCGTTTCGCTCGAGGTCGTGAAGATGGATGGGTGCGCCGCGGGGTGCTTTGCCGCCTCGACCATCGTCGCTTCGTACACGGCTCCGAGCGCGGACGGCTTCACCTTGTCGCCCTTGGTCAGAACGATGTGATAGCTGACCGCCGCATCGTCGAGCATTTGCATCACCTCGCGATCGACCTCTTTGAGGCCGTGGCGAGAGTCCACCAAGACCAGCGCACGCTTCAGAACCGCGCGCCCGCGCAGATAGTCGTTCACAAGGAAGCGCCAGCGCTTGACCATGTCCTTAGGCGCTTCCGCAAAACCGTAGCCGGGCATGTCCACCAGCCGCAGTTGAAGCGGCTCGCCGACATCGAAGAAGTTGAGCTCCTGCGTCCGGCCAGGCGTGTTCGAGGTGCGCGCAAGGCCCTTGCGGTTGGTGAGCGCGTTGAGGAGCGAGCTCTTGCCGACATTGGACCGCCCGGCGAATGCGACCTCGGGTGCCTCGGCTTCCGGCAGGAATTTCAGGCCGGGGGCGGACTTCAGGAACTCTACGGGTCCGGCGAACAATTTGCGGGCGCGCTCGGCGAGCTCCTGGTCAGCTTCGTCGTTCATGTGTGGACCGGGTGCGTGTCCGACAGGTGCAGCCCGTATTTGCGATAAAGATGCCACTG
>Ga0207691_10001371_pt1 | contig 24295 bp, 25 predicted proteins | sample KBSM13metaG_FD_184327 | JGI IMG/M metagenome (GOLD analysis project Ga0207691, IMG submission 184327) | Miscanthus rhizosphere microbial communities from Kellogg Biological Station, Michigan, USA - KBS M1-3 metaG (SPAdes) (version 2) | ecosystem: Host-associated > Plants > Roots > Rhizosphere >...
ATTTCGGAAGCGATCTCGAGCGGTCGCATAGTGAATCAATCCGTTTACGTCAGACAATTGTCGGGCCACATCGCGACGATCTGGAATTGATTGTCGACCATTTGCCAGCGGCGCAGTTTGCCTCGGAAGGGCAACAGCGAACAATCGCGCTGGCGATGAAAATCGCGCAGGCGGAGCCGCTGGAAAAATCGAACGAGGGAAAAGCGCCATTGCTTTTAATTGACGACATTTTCGGTGAGCTCGATCACGACCGCCGGAACGCATTGCTCGATAATTTGCCAGCGGATTCGCAGAAGCTGGTTACGGCCACGGCGATGCCGTGGCGCGATGAGATCACAGCTGATACCATTTACGAAATGCGCGATCGGCGATTACGGCGGATGTAAGTTTCGCGCCACGACCGGGACGGCGCGTCGCTGAGGTTGCGGACCTGCGCATGCGCTTTTACATAAAAATCGTGCGCGAATTACCGCAGGAGAAAAGAGAAAGTTATGCCGGTTCGTTGCTGGTGGCGCATCCCAACATGCTTGATCCAAATTTTCGCCGCGCCGTCTTGTTCATTTCGGCTCATACCGCCGATGATGGCGCGCTCGGTGTGATTTTGAATCGGCCGCTTGAAAAACAGGTGAGCGAAGTGGTCACCGAAACGCCGCTGAACGCCTTGGAGAAGGTGCCGGTATTTTTTGGCGGACCAGTGGGTCGCGATCGTTTAATTTTTGCTTCCCTGGAGTGGAAGACCGGGGAAGGACTCAAACTGAATCACAATGTGGATGTTGAAGAAGCAAATGAAAGGCTTGGGAAAGATCCCAACTCGGTCCGCGCGTTTATCGGCTACGCGGGGTGGGGGGCGGGCCAGCTCGAAGCGGAGATGAAGCAAAATGCCTGGGTCATTCGCAAACCGGACCGCGCCACACTGAAACTCGATCGGTTGCCCAGGCTTTGGTACGACATCATGCGCCGGCTGGGTCCGTGGTTCAAGCTGCTGGCCGCAGCGCCGGACGATCCATCATTAAATTAAACTACGGCGCTTAGCGAGAGAAGAAGTCAGTTCAGAAATTACCGAGTTAACATTGAGGTGTCGCACATGCGACACTCAAATGTAAACAAGCGCGGTTTCAAAATTGATTGCAAAAGTCCGGAGACTTTGACCAACAAAGAAAAACATCGCACATCCAACATCGCAGGAGCAATTCAGGCAGCTTCAAGGTTAGGAGCCTGTGCGAAACGATAGCCATGGAGTTGGATTTCTCGGGCAAAGACTCTTTCCACGATCTGGCGTTGCTGCGGACTAAATACTAATTGATACGGTGTACGATCGGTGCGGAAGTGACCCTTTTTTCTCGCCCCCAGGTCGCCGTCGAAGGGTATGTTCAAACGCGTAAAAATCTCCCCACGTTCGTCAGTCAAATTTTCATAACGAACGACTCGATCGACGATAATTCTCGATCCGGATGGCGTGGTGTAGCGCGGGTAGTTGATCGGGAACTTGCCCCTGGCGAAGTATTGATCGAGGGAAAGGGCGCCGCCGAGGCGGTAGGCGTGCATATGGTAATGCGATAAAACCTTATCCCATGGGTTGCGCTCGACGCAGAACTTGAAATAACTGTTCCAGATGCCGGGAGGGACGCGCAGCCGAACAAGCCAGGCCGGCATGTGATTGTAAAAACGCTGACGTCGACTGAGGAGGCATCGCCAGGCAGACCGCGGTCCGAATGGGACACGCAGGATTTCAGAGATGGGGTTACAGGATCCTTCGTAGTGACGCGGCTGGTGTCCTTCGATAAGGAGGGTCGAAAAGGGTAAGGACATCATCTGGACCGCGATGCTGGGCGAGAAATACTTCAAGGCTTGTACCCGCGGTCTTGACCGTTTTAATAGTGATTGTGAGAAATGATCATCGACGGGTTTTGACTACCATTTCTCTGAGGCAATCAACTAAGAAATTGTTAGCTTATGCCTTACATAGCACAACCCTTGAATTAGATGGCGATGTCGTGCTGAGAAGCCGATCGCTTCACCGTGTTGAGCGACAGGTCGCGCCCGATGCCCTCGGTTAATGACGGACGGTTTGCGTTATTGCCCCGCCATCACGCCTGTCGGGATCGAGTTGCCGGTGACGCAGGAATTGATTGGCAACTGTCTGGGGATCTCTGCGTTTCTCAGCTTTTCAAAAGAGCCGAATGCGTCTAGTTCGCTTTCGGCGAATGAATGTGCTCCGGCCTCGGGCCGAGGCCGATAAAGCGCGCCGGAACCGAACGCAATGCCGGAAACCATTGGAAGAGCCTGAGCAGAGGCGGAAGCGAATTTCCATTTTTGGATTCGCGTCCGGTCACTACCCGGCGATGAATGAAAGCCTGCATTGTCTGGATCACACGGGTTGGCCATTCACGACGTTCTTGCACCTGCTTCAAGTCAGCAACCGAGACCGGTCCGGTTCTTAATTTCGCCGCCAATAAATTTGCGGTCGCGACCGCGTCTTGCAACGCGAGGTTGATGCCGACGCCACCGGCGGGCGACATGGCGTGGGCGCTGTCACCAATGCAAAGCAAGCCTTCGCGATACCATTTTCGCAGGCGATTGATCTGGACGGTGAGCAGTTTGATCTTTGTCCAATCATCCAGCTCCGTGATTCGATCTTCCAAAAAAGGTCCGAGGAGCACGATGTCGCGATGCAAGGCGGGCAAGCCGCGCTGTTTGATCGCGTCGAGCTCGCCTTTTGGGATAACAAAACCGACCTGAAAATAATCGCCTCGGTCGAGGAGCACGAGCAGTTTCCCGTGCCGAAAAAATCCAAGCGATTGGGGCGGGTCGTTTTCCCGTTTGGAAATACGCATCCAGAGCACATCGATTGGGGCGCCGAATTCCTGGATTTCGAGTTTTCCTTTCGCGTGCGTGATTGAATGGCGACCGTCCGCACCAATGATTAAATCAGCTCGCATTTCGCGCTCGCCGGCTGGGCTCTTCACGCGGACCCCCGTAATCTGCTCATTTTCAAGAAGCAGATCGATGACTTCATGTTGCATGGACAGAACAAAGGTGGGGAAGTGCATTGCGCGGCGAGAGAGAAAGTTGAGAAAATCCCATTGCGGCATGAAAGCGATAAATTTGCAGCGCGTTGGCAAACGCGAGAAATCGGCGATAGGAACCGCATGACCATTAAATATTCCGCGTATCTCGCGTAGTTCCTGGTGGGGTAACCGAAGAAATTCCTCGAGCAATCCAAGCTCATGCAAAAGCTCGAGGGTGGAAGGATGAATAGTATCGCCGCGGAAATCGCGGTTGAAATCCGCGTGTTTTTCCAGAACAACGACGTCCACTCCCGCCCGCGCGAGCAAATAACCAGTCAACATGCCCGCCGGCCCGCCGCCGACAACGAGGCAGCGAACGTGGATGTCAGGTAGCGCACTCATAGATTAACCGACCGTGGGCACGGCCGAGACATTTTTAGATTAACGTGCGAAAAAGATTGAAGCTAATCAGAGTTGTCTGCGCCAAAAAGAAGATGGCATAACATTGATGGTAACGTTCATTCCGCGTAATCGCCGGTGATCACTAGTCTGGCGAAAAAGAGGATGCTGCTGATGAAGTAAAGCGGTCCTAATGCGACTAGATGCGAAATGCCCTCTAACAGGGTATCGACGAAATCGACCGGCGAGAATACTGCGAAGAGAACGAAGAATACGCGATGGTTGGAGTAATAGTGCGTTTTGTAATTGACGAAGTCATCCAAAGAAGACTCGGGCGGAAAAAGAACGATAGAGGCCAGGTACAAGATGGTGGGTGAAATCAGGACAACGATAAAAAGAAAAAATGTCCACGGCTGCTGATTGCGCCAACGATAGAAAATCCACCACGCCACCACCAAATACAGAAACAGATTCACGACCCAGACAACGTGTACCCAATAAAGCCGGCGACGCGAGCGCGCCTGTAGCATCTCGCTGACGCCGGCGAGGGCCCGCGTCATTCCCAAGGCCAGGATGATCGAAATGAGGACGGAGAGATAACTGAACGGGTCCATCGGACCATGTTTGATGTATGAGGTTTGATGTTTGATGGGAAGCGGAAACAGACGCGGTGTCGCGGGCGAAGAACACGCCGCTTACCCGTGTCCTGCTTTGCCTTTTTCTGGTTGTTTAATCGATCATGAGCATGAGAATGACCATGAGCATGATCAAATCACGATACGACGTCGTTATTTTGGGAGCGGGGCATAATGGGCTGGTGGCTGCGAGTTATCTCGGGCGGGCGGGTCTCAGCGTACTCCTCTTGGAAAAAAACGACTATATCGGCGGAGCGACTACTTCGCAGAAAGTCTTTCCCGATTACGAGGCACGACTGTCCCGTTACTCATATCTCGTTAGCCTTTTTCCTGAGAAAATTATTCGCGATCTCGGATTGAATCTCGAACTGCGACGGCGCGCGACCGGATCGTTCACCCCCTACGCGAAGAACGGGCGCCACGACGGCCTGCTCCTAAGCAATGTCGACAAGGAGGTGGGTCGAAAGTCGATGATCGATCTTACCGGCAGCGATACCGAGTTTGAGCAGCTAAAGAAGTTTTATAACTTGTCGCGCGTTTTCGCCGAGCATTGCTGGGACAGCATGCTGGAACCCCTGGTTGCGAAAGAAGAGTTTCGCCGCCGGTTTGATGTCGATGATATTTCCCGGGAAGCGTGGCGCAGTTTGGCGGAAGAACCCCTGGGACTTGCGATCGAGCGTTATTTGCAAAACGATCTGGTGCGCGGGCTTGCCATGACCGACGCGAAGGTCGGGCTCTTTACGCATCCGCATGATCCGTCGCTCGTCCAGAACCGTTGTTTTCTTTATCATCTAATCGGAAACAAGACGGGGGAATGGAAGGTGCCGGTGGGAGGAATGGGAGGAGTGGCGCGCGAACTGGAAGAGGCGGCGCGTCGAAGCGGCGCAGAGTTTCTAACGGATATTAGGATAAGCGCGCTGGGCTTGAATGGAAAAAGGCCTTCAGTTGAGTTTGAAATGGTGGGAAAGCGGCAGACAATCGAGGCGCGGTTTCTCCTCGTAAACTTCGGTCCCAACGTGCTGGCGAAGTTTACCGGCAAGCCATTTCAGCCGGATGCGACCGATGAAGGGTCTGTCTTTAAGATCAACATGCTTTTGCGCAAGCTGCCGACCTTGAAGGCAAAGAAGTATCCGGCGGCCGAAGCGTGGTGCGGAACGTTTCACAGTGACGAAGGGTACGAGCAGATGAATCTGAGCTACGAGCAGGCCGCGCAGGGGCGCCTGCCAGATAAAACGCCTTGCGAAGTCTATTGTCACACGCTCACGGACAACAGCATTCTCTCGCCGGATTTGAGCGAACAAGGTTATCACACCATAACGCTGTTCGGATTGGACGCGCCCTGGAGCTTGTTCGCGCGCGACAATGGGACGGTGCGGAAAGAAGCGGAGAAGAAATTCCTCGCCAGTATGAACCAGTGGCTGGAAGAGCCGCTGGAAGATTGTCTTGCGGTCGGACGCGACGGCACTCTCTGCCTCGAAAGTAAAAGTCCGGTCGATATCGAAGACTCGTTAGGAATGTATCATGGGAACATTTTTCACGACGCACCGACCTGGCCATTCGCCACCACGAAAACTCAAAGAGGGACCTGGGGCGTCGAGACGGAATACGAGAATGTCTTCTTCTGCGGATCGAGCGCGCAACGTGGCGGCGCCGTCAGTGGCATTCCCGGGCACAATGCGGTGCGCAAGGTCCTGGAGGCGATGAAGACATAAGCAAAATGCCGAAGGTCCAATGGTGAAGTCAAAAGCCAATCCCGCTGATGTTGCGACAATCGACTCGATCATCACAGCGGCTTATGACGGAATTTCGGGCCCAGCGGGAAAGAAGCGCGACTGGGACCGCGAACGTTCGTTGTACTTTCCAGGCGCGCGTTTGATTCCGATGGCGATGGAGGCCGGGACGGAAGGTGTCGACCTCGCGCCGCACCTTCTGGATATTGATGGTTTCATCGAGCGGGTGGAACCGTTCTTTGAGAAGAGTGGTTTTTACGAAAAAGAAATTGCGCGGTGCACCGAACAGTTCGGTCAGATGGCGCATGTCTGGAGCACGTATGAGTCGCGTCACAACGACGACGATCCCGAACCATTTATGCGCGGGATTAATAGCATCCAGCTATTCAACGATGGCAAGCGCTGGTGGATCGTCTCGATTTACTGGCAGCAAGAAAATGCAAGAGCACCAATTCCGGAAAAGTATCTGCCGGGGGCAGACTGAGCTAGTCCCCAGCAGTAGCGGTTTCCCATTCTTTTGTTAGTCGAGCGAGATCATCCGTCACGGCGGATAGTTCACGATTGAGGGCGACGGCGCGCCCGCCCGGTTGGTAAGCGGCTGGATCTTCGAGAGCGGTGACGAGTTCCCTTTGCTGGCCTTCCAAGGCGGCAATTTTCATTTCGAGCGCGTGAACGTGTTTCTCTTTTTCGCGCTTCTTCCGGGCGATGGCAGTGCGTGCCTCCGCTTGCAAACGTTTTTGCACTTTCTGTTCGCGCAAGCCCCCCGCTCTTCGGGCAACGTTCTCGGTTGTCAATTGTCCGTTATTTGGGCTAGAGCCGGCAGTGAGTGCCGTCCGGGCCGAGACAGCCTTCGATTTATCCAAATAGTACTGGTAGTTGCCGGGATAAGATGTGAGGCGACTTCCGGTCTGAGCCGGACTGGCGGTAATGTGCAGAACGCTCGTTGCAATCGCGCGGATGAAATGTACGTCGTGGCTGATGAAGATGAGAGTCCCGTGATATTGCTTGAGCGCCCCGATGAGGGCGTCGATCGAGCCGATGTCCAAATGCGTAGTTGGCTCGTCCATGAGCAAGAGGTTGGGGGGATCGAGCAAAAGTTTAACCAGAGCCAAGCGCGATTTTTCTCCTCCGCTTAGCACGGCGACCGATTTAAAAACATCGTCGCCGCGAAAAAGAAATGCCCCGAGAACGGTGCGCGCGGTCTGCTCCGACACCGGATTGGGCGCGTCCAACGCGCTCTCAAGGACGGTGAGTTTCGTATTGAGCACGTCGATTCGGTTTTGCGAGAAGTATCCGACGCGAACATTGTGGCCTGGCTCACGCGTGCCGTGTTGCACCGGCAGCACTCCTCCGAGCAATTTGAGAAGCGTCGACTTGCCAGCGCCGTTCGGTCCAACCAGGACGGTCCGCTGCCCGCGCTCGGCATGAAAGTTCAGGCCGCGATAAACGACAAGATCGCCATAGGCATGATTAACATCTTTTAGCGTGATGACGCGAAGACCACTTCGCGGCGGCTGCGGAAAATGGAACTTGATCGTTTTTCCACGCGCCGTCGGGGCGGCAATTTTTTCCATGCGATCGATCTGCTTGAGCTTGCTTTGCGCTTGTGACGCTTTGCTCGCCTTGGCGCGGAATCGATCGGCGAACAATTGCAGCGACGCGATTTCCTTTTGCTGATTTTTGTGGGCTGAGAGCTGTTGCACTTCACGCGCAGCTTTCTCTTCGACGTAGTTATCCCAGTTGCCGCGATAACGGACGAGCTTCGCATTCGCGATCTCGACAATGCTCCCCACTAATTGATTCAAAAATTCGCGATCGTGCGAGATCATGACAATCGCACCCGGATAATTTCTCAGAAATTCTTGGAACCATTGGAGCGATTCAAGATCGAGATGGTTGGTCGGCTCATCGAGCAGGAGGAGATCGGGCTCCATTACCAGAAGCCGCGCCAAGTGCGCACGCATGATCCAGCCACCGCTCATGGCCTGCGCTGGCCGATCGAAATCGCTTTCGCGAAATGCGAGTCCGGCGAGTAGTCGCTTCGCCTTCGGTTCGAGTTGCCAGCCGCCGTGCTCGTCAAAAACGTGCAAGGCGCGATGATAGGATGCGTCATCCGAGCCACTTCCCGACTCGTGTTGTTTGATGACTTTCTGCGCCTCGGCGAGCTCCGGCGTTGTCGCCAAGGCCAGCTCGAGGACGGTTTCATCCTTCGCCGCCGCCGTTTCCTGTGGAAGGAACCCAATCGTCGCGCTTTTCTCGATAGTAATCTGACCGGTATCGGGCGATGCCTCACCCAGGATAAGCGAAAACAATGTTGACTTACCGGCGCCATTTGGGCCGACCAATCCGATGCGGTCTCCCCGATTGACCTGCAGCGAGACATCATCAAAGAGGATGCGACCGCTAAAGGATTTGCTGAGCTGGGAGACGGTAAGCATTTAGGAGAACACGAAGTGTTCACGTGCCATTGGCGCGGCGCAACTTGGGTTCGCAATAGCTTTGGAATGTTGGGAACACTCGCCGCGGCCTGCGCTCCCAGATTAGGAAGCGCGGACAAAGGCGTTCACTTCTTTGGCGAATTGTTCGAGCATCATTGGATCGGGTGCGGGAGCGTAGCGTAGTGCGATATAGGTATTCGCGATACGCCGGATCCGCTCGGATTCGTTAGGCAACAATCGTGTGGCTCGAACCGAGAAATCCAGCGGACCTTCTGCCGGATTGCGCGGCGCTCCCAGCCTGGCCGCTTTCCGGCAAAACGTTTCATACACAATTTTGACGCGGTTACCGCCGGGGCGGGTCCGCAAATGCGTCCATCCCGCGTAAAGAGCGAGCAGAGCGGTTGCGAAAGATAAGCTGCCAACAATGAAAAAGATCGGTCCATGCCCGGCCATTCCGACCGACGCAAAAAATGACGCCTGCTCGTCGCCATCAAAGCTTAGAACTCGAGTGTCCCAGGCATAACTGAGCGTCTGCCAGCCGAGTCGGGCTCTGCCGAATATCGGCCAGCGCGCCAGCTGTCTCGCGAATACGCTCTGCGTATTATCCAGTTGGCCGGCGGCGGCACGTCTTTCCAGAAAGAAATTCAATCCCAAATTCACGCGATCTGGAGCGACGGCGGCAGTGGGATCGACTCTTTCCCATCCGCTGTCTGGAAACCAAACTTCGCACCAGGCATGGGCATCAGCTTGTCGTACGAGAAAGAACTGCCCAATCTCATTATACTCCCCGCCTAAATAGCCAGTAACGACGCGCGCGGGAATTCCGGCCAGTCGCATCAGGGTGGCGAAACTGGCGGCGTAGTGTTCGCAAAATCCGAGGCGGCGATGAAAAAGGAATTCATCGAGGTCGTTCTTTCCATATTCGCCGGGCGAAAACGAATAGCGAAACCCCTGGGTGCGAAAAAACTCCAAGGCTTTGTTTACGATCGCACGTGGCTGCGCCTTTTCGGTCGCCCAGGACTGCGCCAACGCGCGCGCCGCCGGACTGATCGAAGCGGGAACTTGAAGCACTGGCTCGCGTTCACCCGAATGGAGCCGGTTGTCTGGAATCTCGCGATAAGATACAACTTCATACCGGCGCGGTTTATGGATTGGTTGATCACTCAACAAATAATTGCCGGGCGCCAGCTTCGCGCCGGAAGGTGAATTCACTGGCCAATCGAGCGCGAACATCCAGCGCGCGTCATGCGGCTCGATTGTAATCCATTGTCGAATGGCTTCGCCGCCGGGCGGGCCTTGGCTCGCTCGAGATAGTACCGCGGGAGATTTTTCCGCTTCCCATTCCAAACCTTCGCCGTGCCACATCACGACACCGCGCCAGTACATCGCGCCGAGAGTGGGGATTTTGCCATCGGGAAACTCGACGCGGAAAGCTATTTCAGAGGAATTAGCCAAAAATGCAACGCTCCCGGGTGAGAGCCGATCGGAGAACCCAGCTGACGCTCCACGCTGGGGTGCAATCTGAAATCGGAGCCCGGTACTGATGCGCGGAAAAAAGAGGAACAGCAAGATAATAAGGGGCGTGGCTTGGGTGAGAAGTTTGCCAGCGCTGCGCACCGGCGGCCAAAAGGCGGATGATAGACCGCAATGAAACTGGATGAGCGCGACGAGCGGTAAAATGAAGGCAATAAGGAGACAGAGCGCGATTGCCAAATTCTGAGAAAGGAAAAATCCGCACAGGCAAAGAACCCACGCCACCATGATCATGATGTGGAACTCGCGCGCAGTGTGAGCTTCCAAAATCTTGACCGACGTCAACAGGACAATGAGAGAAACGCCAGGCTCCATTCCCCTAAGCGAGCCGTAGCTAAAGAAAAGCAGGAACAAGATCAGGGCTACGAGAATCAATTTCCAAATCAGGGAGCGGAGACGATAACCTTTCGGTTCCATCCAGAACTTCGCGGCGAGCGCGACCAAAAACAGCATGGGTACCCAGGAGGGGAGAGTCCCAAACATTGGCGGCAATGTGAAAAGCAACGCTGCCGCCAGCCATAAAAGCGGTCGTCGCGGAATGCGCGTGTCTTTTTTTCGCAGCGTTTTCATTTGAACAAGGCGAGTGCATGCAGGCAGCGATGGAGATGCGGCTCGCCTAGTGACGGCGGAATTTCAATCGTGGGCAGACGAAGCCCGTAAGGGCGTCGCGCACGTTCCGCCTCGATTACCCAGAGCGCGAGTTGCGAAAGGCGCGCTTCGAGATCGTCGAGCCGTACTGCCGCAAAATCGAGATAGAGCAGCCCGTCCGATTCGGCCGTAAACTGTTTTGTCATCAATGCCTGTCCGCGCGCGACCGCTTTCCAGTCGATGTGGCGTTGGGATTCGCCCCGCACATATGCGCGAACGCCGGCGAAATCATCGCCCTCTCCGAGCTCCCTCCGCGAGCTGGATTGCCCCGAACGCGCAGTCTCAGTCGGCAAACGCTGCTCGCCAGCGGGCTTCGGATACACAACATAACGTTGCGGACTCGGAAGCTGTTTCATCACCCTCAAGAATCCGAGTGGATAGGCACTGGTCAGCTGCAGTCTTCCTACCTCATGCTCGCCCCGGATCGCCGCCGGAAATCGAAGCACAGTCCGGGCAGCTTTGCCGGCGGGAATTTCGTCGATGCGTTCATAAGCGTCGCCCAAATCAGGCAGCGCCAGTGCAAGGCCATACCGGGTGGCGCGCGATCCATTGGTCACCTCCACCGGCAGGGAAATCTCCTGGCCGGCGAACGTGGGTTTGACCGATTCGACCGTTATTTGCAAGCCTCCCAGATTCGAGAACGTCCATGGAATTGAAACGAGAAAAACGCTCGCGAGCGCGAACAAGAGCAGATATGAGGCTGCGTTATTTTGACTGGAAGCCGCGTACCAGATTGCGACCAAGACAAACAGCAGGCCGGCGAAACTCGTGGTAGGGGAAAGGGGAAATCTGCTTTTGGAAGGTGCAGCTTGCCTCATGGCACCGGCACGCTCTTCAACAGAGTATCGGCAAACGTGCGACCGCTTTCCCCAGACTGCTCGATATCGTGTCCGAGCCGATGCGCCATGACGGCGGTCCCCACGGCTTGAATGTCTTCCGGCAACACCATGTCGCGGCCGTTCATCATGGCCCAGGCTTGCGACGCATGCAGCAAGGCCAGACCTGCCCGAGGCGACAAACCACTGCGATGGCGCTGTCGCGATGCTTCCAGCAAATCCTGGAGATAATCGAGCAGCGCCGATGAGGTATGGATTGTCCGCACTTTCGCTTGAATCTCGAGCAATGTTTCCGCGCCAAAAACGGGAGTTAATTCCTTGAGCATCTCGCGACGATCCATCCCCAGAAGCATCGCCCGCTCGCTCGCGCGGTCTGGCACGCCCAGTTCGATTCGCATCAGAAACCGATCCAATTGCGATTCCGGCAATGGAAATGTTCCCACCTGATATTGCGGATTCTGTGTCGCGATGACAAAAAACGGCTCCGGCAGTTCGTAAGTGACGCCGTCAGCCGAGATCTGATGTTCTTCCATCGCTTCCAGCAATGCGCTCTGCGTCTTGGCGGTGGCGCGGTTCACTTCATCGATCAGCACCACCTGCGAAAAGAGCGGTCCCTGATGAAATACGAAACGCTGTTCGTTCCGATCGAAAATTGAGTTACCGAGGATGTCGGCGGGGAGCAGGTCACTGGTGAATTGGATGCGCTGAAAGACGAGGCCGAGGGAACGAGCGAGGGCTTGCGATAGCGTCGTCTTACCTACCCCCGGAATGTCTTCAATTAGGAGATGACCCCGGGCGAGCAGACAGGCGACCGCCAGTTTTACAGCTTTGGCTTTGCCAACGATAACCTCGCAAATCTGGCTGGTGAACGCGGCAATTTGTTTCTTGGTGTCGAAACGAATTTCCGGATCGCGTTCATTCGCGAGCAAGGTGGAATGCATAGAGCGCCCGATAAGTGATCGTTCGTGCAGCAAGTCTTGTGCGGCTTTTTCGTCCATTCCCCAAGGGAATATAAGTGGATTCTGATAGAACCAAATCATCCTCCCTGGTGTTAGGGACGACGCCAAGTTGTGGCCAAGCTTCAAGGATTTTAAGTCTGCGGCGAATCAGCGGGCAAGAACGGGCCCGCTGGCCCCACGCCAAGATGGCTGTGCTACAAACGGAGTCCGCTTTTCAGGCCAAAACCTGATGGAAGGCGGACAAAAATGCTTCCATCTCGGCCTTTTTGCCGATAGTCAGGCGCATGTGAGTTGGCAATGCCGGAAATAATCGGCCGACTTCCACATTTCGTTCCTTTAATGCCTTGATCAGGGGTAGGACCGGGCGTTTTACATCAATCATGACAAAGTTCGCTTGCGAAGGAATGTATTTGTAATCCATGGCGTCGAGTTGAGTAGTCACAAACGTCCTGGTCTCCTGATTCAGCCGCCGGCCGTTTGTAACCTGGTTGGGGTCGCTCAGACTCGCCGTCGCAGCCGCCACCGCCATAATATTGACGCTATCCCAGCTTTGACGAGAGCGCAGTTGCGCAATGGCTTGCGATTGTGCCACGGCATAGCCGCAACGTAATCCCGCCATGCCATAGATTTTTGAAAAAGTGCGCGCGACAATGAGATTTGGGTAATCCTTGACTAAAGGAATGACGCTATCGTAGTCGGGATTATCGGCGTAATGGAAGTAAGCTTCATCCACCAGGATTATCGTTTGCGGCGATGTTTTGGAGATGAAATCGGTTAGTTCATTCTTCGGCGTGAAACTGGCGGTGGGATTGTTCGGGTTACAAATGTAAACAAGACCTGTATTTGCCACTGCGCCCATCTTGCTAAGGTCGTGCGCGAAGTTGTCGGTGAGTGGTACCTTAACGACTTCCGCTCCATTAACGGTGGCATGTTGGAGGATGGCCTCGAAAGTTGGATCGCCCGCCACCAACTTTCGCTGCGCTCCCGTGAAAGTGTCGGCGCACAGTTTCAGAATCTCACCCGATCCGTCTCCTAACAGGATCTGATTCGCGTTAACACTGTTTAACGTTGCCAGTTTTTCACTCAAGAGAGCGGCCGCTTCGTCAGGATAGCGACACGCCACGTTGAACGAGTCCGTCATCGCTTTGAGCGCGTGCGGCGAGGGCCCATAAGGGTTTTCGTTCGAGCTCAAGCGCACAATTCTCGTTAGCGGCGATGCTGGTTGACTTTTCACCTCCGGGGTGGTTTTCGCCAAAGACAGCGCGGGTTTAACCACAGCGCAGGCTGCTCCCGCGCTCAAAAGCTGGGCAAATTTACGTCGAGAAATCGAGATGCTATTCATTTTGAAACCTCCGTCTAGAGGTGATACCGCGATCTCCGGCGAATTGCGAGATGGAAAATTACCGCTCTGTAGGCAGCCGTGTCGGCTGCACATTTTGTCTGGTTGAGTCGGCGGTTTTGTTTCCGGCTCCGCAGAGCGTCGCCCTATCAGTGGATTTCTTGCGAGAGAGGATTGGTAGGGCTCGACTCAGTTGAGCCGCCGCCATCACTCAAGCTGTGGCCCTCTGGCTCGGCAGAGTCTACCGCTCGGAGGGGCGTCGCATCTACGATTACCGGCGCTGGCTCTTTTTTCTTTCTGGGCTCGACCGCGGCGGTAAGCGCAGCATCGAGCATCGGCAGAGCAACGGGTTTGGAGAGAATGGCGATTGCACCGGATAACTCGGGTTCGACCGGCGCACTCCAGCCGGAAATTAAAATTACGCGCGCGTTCGGATCCTTCGCCAGAATGTAACGGCAGGCGGTGATGCCGTTTAGCTTCGGCATCCGGTAATCCATTAAGACCACGTCCGGGCGGTGCCGAGCGTATGCCTGTATTGCTTCCATGCCTGTGGCCACGACCTCAACGACCTGATGGTGACAAAGGCCGACCATTTCCGCCAGGGATGTCCCCACGCTTTTTTGATCGTCGGCGATCAAGACACGCATTATCTTCCACTGAGAAGTTTTCATGCCAGCGGCGGAAAATAACAATAAATTCTGGAATTTGGCTCGAAAAACTGAAGGACTCATTAGGGCGTTCAAGGCTCCTCCATCCCACTGAGCGCATCTCATCGTCTTGGGGAAGAGGATTGATGAGGTGAGGGCTGGTAGCTTCGCGTATCAACCGCTCGAGTCGCTGCCCAAGCGTCGATTTGTCCTCAATCCTATTTATGAGTACTCGCTGGAGACGCCGCAGTATCGTTCTGACGCGGCTTCGCTTCTGCTGGTTTCCCGAGCGATTGCTTTAAGCCATGCTGTCCGCCGCTGCTATTTGCCGTATGACCGCGCCGATATTCCTTCACTCCCAGACCAACCAGAATCGCGAGCATCACGAAACAGATGACCCTTTTTTCTTCCTTGGTGAGAACGAACATTAAGTTCGTGGCGGTTTGACATGGACCGACGGAAAATGCCCGCGCACATTCGCATCGTAGAATTGGGCCTTGGACGCAGCGCTGAGAAAATCGCGGTACACCTGCGGTGGCACACTGCTGTAACGATAAATGGCGCCGCTGATAAACTCCACTTCGAGCGCGTGCAGTCGTTTGCTGTAGCCGATGGCTGCCAGCACGTGGGAATGCACCGGCTGGCGGGCGATGCGGGAGGAAATTTGCCGCTGTTCCGCCGCTGAAGCGCCCCCCAGACTGAGCAGTGCGATGACAACAAGCGTAGCGCAGCGCTGCACGGCGTTTCTCAGGGTAATTGTCTAAGCAGCGTCTTCCAACGTGCCCAGGCTTCATCGCGCGCGTGCCGGTTCCCCTCGTTGGCATCTGGCTTCTCGCCTTCGCGCATGAATCCATGTCCAGCGCCACCGTACACCACCGGCTCGTATTTTTTCCCGGCACGCTTCATCAATTCCTGCGCTGTCGGAATGGTCACGTTCACATGTTTGTCGTTCCCTGCGTAAAAGCCGTAAACGGGACAGGCGATGTTCGCGACCTTCGCGGGCTCATCCGGCGCGGTTCCATAAAACGAGTAAGCCGCTTTCAGTTTCGGATTCATATTTGCGTATTGGAAGACCCAACCGCCGCCCCAACAAAATCCGCATACCGCCAGGGTGCCATTGCCAGCGGGAATTTTCAGTGCGTAATCTGATGTAGCGTCGAGGTCTGCCTTGATTTGCGGTTCCGGTAAGGCCGAGATCGCTTTGCGCGCGCCATCGGGATCGGAAAAGGTTTGACCGCTGAGCAGGTCGGGCGCAATCGCGATGACCCCGTTCTCTGCCAGTTGATCGCACAGACCGCGCACCCAATCACTCAATCCAAAAATCTCGTGAATAACGAGCACGACCGGCGCTTTATCCTTGCGCTCCGGATAAACAACGAACGCCTTGATCGTGCGATCGCCGGATTTGATCTCAACCCATTCACCATGACGCGGCGAATTGTTGAGTCGCGCCTTCGCCCAATCCTGCGCGAGAAGCGATTGCGCCGCGAAGATCAGTCCGAGCGCCAGGATGCCGCGTTTCATCGAAATAAAGATGTCGATCTTACAATTTCGCGGCCGTCGCCGTCCGACCGCGGCCAATCATTGCATCAATGCTCCAGCTGCCGGGACCGCGCAGAAAGATGTAGAAAAAGACAAAGCAGTAAACCACGGCAAGCTCACCTTTGTTCACATAAGGAATCAGACCCTTTGGCGCGTGCACCATAAAAAATGCCACCGCCATTTCGCCGGACGCAACGAACGCCGCAATTCTTGTCAACAAACCAAACGCGACAAGAAATCCGCAGATGATCTCGACCCAGCCACCTAACATCATTAGGGGCGGGAGTGCTTCGGTCTTGCCGGCGAAGGTGCCGAATATCTTGTCGAGACCGTGACAAGCAAACATCAGCCCGACAATGAAGCGCATGATGGAATAAAACGGATCCGCAAATCGATTAAGAGCGTTCATGGCGTGAGGCTGCGCTTTTCCTCGATGCCCTGTCAAGCCTCTCCTAGTTCCCCGTCTTATTCCTATTCATAATCGTATTTTTCGCCGGTCGCTTTTTGGCTTGCCCACAATTCACGAACCACGGTCCGTTTTTTTCCCTTCCGAGCGAAGTTGAGAAACCTCTAACTGGTTTCTGTATTTCCCGCTCCATGCCCTGGATATCGCTCACGCACGAGCGCATGCTCGAGATTGCGGTATTTTTGTCGGGACCCCAATAACGTGAAAAAGTTTATGCCTTCGATGTCGCTCCAAGCCAGCGTGATTTAGCCCCCGCCGCTACTTGCGGGTTCCGAAGCCGTGGCCGAGCTTGATCTCGTTAGGTACGCAAACTAAGCAGATATGCCCTTATCTCTCACGCCGTCGCGTATTGCGCGACTGATCGTTGGCTCGCCCTCGCGATTCGATCTTTGGCTACGCCTTCTCCACACCGCTTCGCTGGAGTGTGCCGCCGAGATTGGCGTTTGGAAGGGAGATTTCGCTCAGGCAATCCTGGCCAGTTTTAGTGCCCTCACCAAGTACTACATGATTGATCCCTGGGCCCATTTACCGGATTGGAACAAACCATTTAATGTAAACGATCAGACCTTTGAAGAGGTTTATGCTGAGGCCTTACGTAAAACAGACTTTGCCGCCAACCGGCGCATAGTCCTCCGCGGCCGAACGAGTGCTGTGATTGATGAGATTCCAGACCAGTCACTTGATTTCGCCTACATCGATGGAGACCACACGCTTAGGGGGATAACATTGGACCTCATACAGCTGCTTCCAAAGATAAAGGACGGCGGCCTCATTGGCGGTGACGACTTCGTCAATAAGCCCTGGCAGCATGGTTCTGCCTACGAACCGACACTGGTCTGTCCTTTTGCAGTCTATTTCGCCGAGGCAATGCGGCTTCCATTTGTGGCGCTGCCCCACAAACAATTCCTGATCCAAAAAGCGGCAGACGCCTCGTTCTCCTTCGTCGATCTGACGGGAACGTATTCAGACTTATCTTTAAAAAAGCTTTCTCAGAGCTAATTGGGTGACACTGCATGTTTCTTGTTAGGTGATAAGCCGATGAAAACGCAAGTCGAGTTCCGCTCCAGTAAATTTCCACCCTACGAGGGGGAGCAGGAACAGATCAATCCCGGCCTGTGGGGCAAACGTCTGGCTGAGTACTTCGTGCGGAAACTATCCGAAAAGGGGATCAAAACGGAGGAGATAATTGCGGAGGACTGGGGATGGTACATTCCGGTGCAGAATGAGGGATTTAGGCTTGCTATCTGTTGTGGCCACCAAGACGGCGACGATGATGAGTTCGTCTGCTTCACTGATCCGAGCACGCCCGTCGTGAAGAAGTTTTTCAAAAAGATTGATGCCACTGCACAACTCACTCGGCTTACCGAGGCGATGCAGCAGATTCTCTCTGCGGATCCAGAAATCAAAGAAGTGGTATGGAAAGGGCCGACCTAGCCACGAACTGCCGTTTCGAGAAGTTTAGGGCCCGAAGCGTGCCGAGAGCAATCGACGACCGATCTGTGGCTGCGGTATGGAACGCCCGATTGTTGACATAGGCGGCCTTTGTCGAGGACGATGAGCACGATGACGAGGTTCGAAAATCAGGTTGCGGTTGTCACCGGGGCGGGGCGGGGGATTGGACACGCGATCGCGTTGCGACTGGCGAGCGAAGGAGCGCGAGTGGCGAGCGTTAGTCGCACCGAGGCCAATGCGCAGAGAACGGCGGACGAAATTAATGCTTCACGTAACGATGTCGCCAAAGCGTACGCGGTGGATGTTTCTGATCACGCTGAAGTGCAGAAGATCGGAGAGCAGATTCTGGCCGATTTCGGGCGCGCCGATATTCTGGTCAACAATGCCGGCGTGACCCGCGACACGCTAAGCATGCGAATGTCGCCGCAAGATTGGGATTTTGTTTTAAATACGAATCTAAAAGGCGCTTTCAATTTCGTTCAGGCACTACAGCGATCGATGGTCAAGCAACGCAGCGGGCGCATCATTAACATCAGCTCGGTTATCGGGATTATCGGCAACGCGGGACAGACCAATTACGCCGCGAGCAAGGCCGGCTTGATCGGTTTTACGAAATCGCTCGCGAAAGAACTGGCCAGTCGCAGCATTACGGTGAATGCGATCGCGCCGGGATATGTTGCGACCGACATGACGAATGCCCTCTCTAACGAGATTCAGAAATCGATTCAGGATAAGATTCCGTTGAAGCGCGTGGGCGCGCCGGAGGAAATCGCGGCAGCGGTGGCGTTTCTCGCGTCGGCGGAAGCGAGTTATATCACGGGACAGGTTCTCTGCGTGGATGGAGGGATTGTGATGTGATGTTTTAGGTTTCGTCTTGTTGATTGCAGAAACCTGGCAAGCGAGAGCGCTTGCCCTACAAGTCAGAATTGCGGACGCAGCATGATGGTGACGCGCCCTTCGGCCACGGAACTACCGCTGGCTGAAATTGCGCATTGATAAATGGTATTGCCGGCGTCTCCGAATAACCGTTGGGCGCGAATCTCAAGCGGCGACGCGAGATCATCGAGGCGGTCGACATATAGATGCGCATCTCGCAGTGCAGCCAAATAACATGCTGGTGCAGTCGTGCCGGCCGCCCGGGCGCGTAATCCGCCATGAATTGCGGCGGCCTGTGCACCATATTCAAGAGCATTTAAGGAAGAGAGTTGCCCGTCGCGTCGGAGCGGATTTGTCTTATCGCGATGCGTGCTAGTGGTACAAACGATCGATTTGTCATCCCAGTCGGTCACGTTATCCAACAAACACATTGTGCCGGCGTGCGGTATAAGCGTACGGATCTCCCGCTTATCAATCGAAGCGTTCATTCAGGTAAACTACGGTTAGGGGTCCGACCAACTCTAAGAACTCACAATCAACGGGCAAGATTCCCGTTGGCCCCACAGCCAAGATGGCTGTGCTACAGATGTCGCCTTAATCCCAAAACGGATAAAAGTTAAACCAGTTGTAAGGGGCAAGTCGCGCGTAATGCTCGAGACGGTCGACATAACGCTGCGTCCAGTACTGGATGTCTTCGGCGCGGCGGTTGCGGTTCAGGACTATTTCCTCGGCGAATCGCTCGAAAAAAATCTCGTAGCGGTTGCCTCCATGATAAAGACCAAAGAACAGGATGACGGGACAATGCATCATGGCGGCGATAAGGATCGCGCCGATTGGAAAGGTGGCGGGCGCGCCGAGGAATTGACATTGCGCGGTCTTACCATCGCTTGTCGGCCGGTCACCTAATGTTCCAACAAGAAAGCCGCCATCGAGGCTCTCTTTTACTTTAAGCAATGTATCCGGGCGGTCCGGAACGATGACAGTGCTGGCGATCTCAGGGTTAAGCGCATCAAGATAGCGCGTGATATTTTCGTTATGGACAACGTCCATCAGGACCTTAAGTGGAAATTCCGCGCGCGTCACGCCCAGGGCGCGCAAGACTTCGAAGCTCCCAAGATGTGAGCCTAAAAGAATGCAACCCTGACCGCTTTCGACCTGCTGATGAAGTATCTCACGGTCGTGAAATTTTATCTCGAAGTGCTGGAAAGCGCCGGTAAGCAAATAGACTCGGTCGAGGATGGTCGCGGCGAAGCAATGAAAATGGCGAAATACATGCCACCAGTGGGCCGGACGGCCGCGCACGCGCTTTAGATATTGATAGGACATTCGACGGGCGGTGTGAGCACTGAGGACAAAATAGAGCGTAGTTGGATATAGTAAGAGCCTTGCCGCCCAGCGTCCGACGGCGGTGGCGGTCCAATGAATCAAGCGCAGCATTGTGGGAGTGCCGCGCTCCGGCAGATCTGTCCAACGTCGCGTGTGCAGGGTTTTGTCCGCCATTATGGTCACATCTCATAATTACATGTAGCGGCGAGCTCGTGCGAGTTATTGTCGTCCAAGCATCTTGCCGGGAGAGTCGTGCCCACCTTGTCATCTCGAGCGAAAGTCGAGAGATCTCTTACTATTCCTCTGTTAAAAAATCAGAGACTCCTCGACTGCGCTCGGAATGACAAAAAGAACGCTCACACGAGGTGAACCTGCATTGGGACGGCGGCGTCTCGCCGTTTGGATCCCTCAAAACGGCGATCCCGAGAGCGCCGCTCCTTGTGCCGCTACGCTTTCTGCTGTCCGCAAATCGCGCCAGTGAAGAAATGGGGATAGATTTCGCGAATACCATCGAGCTCGGGTTTTACTTCAGTGTGTTCGAAACCAGCGCGGCTGAATGCGCGCCGCCAATGATCCGCGGTGAGAAAACCCGGATTAGGTCTAAATTCTGAATCGGTATCGACGTCGGTAAAACTATCCAGGATCTGAAATACCAATTCCGGATACATAGGTTGGTCGAGATAAGGCCGCACACACTCGCTGATTATGAGGCAGCCAGCCGGCGCGAGCGCACCACGGGCCTGACCTAAACTGAACAACAGATCCTTGGCGACGTGCAGGACGTTGACGCCATAAACGAGATCGAACTCGCCGGGAGCGATCCCCTGAGTGTCCCATGACAGGTTCATGTCGAGAATACCCCATTCAAGCGGCAGGTTGAGATATTGCTGCGATAGTTGGCGTTGGCCACGGCGCCGGAAAAATGCATTTGGTTCTGTAATTAGATAGCGGTCGAGGCGAGGAAGAAGGCCGCGTTCATCCAAGCAGCGAAGCAGAATTTCGCTGCCGCTACCTGCGCCCGCGCCTATTTCCAGGATTCGAAACTTGGGCCGAGTCGCCAGATAGTCAGTGGCTACTACTGCGCCGAGCCAGTTGTTAACCGCATAAGTTAAATTGTTATTATGAAAATAGTTCAACCATAAGGTTATTCCTTGCGGCAGAAATAACCCCTGTTCACCGTTTTGTTTTCCGGCAGCGACGAGTGGGTAAAGATCTGCAGCATAATCGAGGAGGTCCAAGGTTGACGCATTGGCGCCGTCAATCTCAAGAGCAATCGCGCGTAGCTCGGCGCGTTGCGGTTGCCAAGGTGAACACCGCAAACGGTAGGAACGATCTGCGTTTGCCTTTTGTACCTCGATGCAACCGGTTTCGACCAGACGCTCCAAAAGCCAGCTTAGCGTAGAGGCAAAGCGGGTTTGGAACGAAAGAGTATGACAAAGGTCGCGGGCCGATCGCGATTGATCTAGTCGCTCAAGAACATTTAGACGGCCAAGCAAATCGATTGCGAGATCGATGCTATAGCGTTCCATCAACTCGATGCTTTGATAGAGGTTTTCGTTGAATAACGACGGCGGATAATCTTCGAGCCAGCGCGCCAGACGCGGATAACGAGGATGAAGATTAAATACGGGCGCCGCAACTGATCTCAAGGCGCCCTTCAACTACCACGCGCCCGTCCACTCGGCAGCAAAAATCGATCTGATTTTCGGCAGTATTTGTCGAGTCAAAACCAATGACAAAGGATTGCCCCGGTTTGATCGGCGCGATGAACTTGACCGACGTTACACCGGTGAGCCGGGAATCTTTGCGCCACTCAGCTAAAGCAGCAGCGACTTCATCAAGAACCACGACGCCAGGCACGATTGGGGCACCGGGAAAATGACCCGCCAGGCTGGGATGATCGGCGGGAATAATTCGGGAAGTTTCGAAGGTCATCGGCTACGAATTTATAGGTACCTCATTCCAAACGTCAGTCGAGACTACACCGTCGCAGGTGATGAGAGGGAATGCTCCGGCTCGACAGAGTCTCGCCCTACCAATCGAATGCACGGTGGTTTTTGGTAGGGCGACGCTCTGCGGAGCCGCAAACTAAGGGCTTTCGCGGAGGAATGCCTCCCCGTCTTCGCATAAGGCTTCGCCCAGCAGGCAGTTCGGTTCGGAGACGGTGGGGCTGGCGAGCACTAAAGCTGCTTCTAGAAATTATAGTATTTTGTGAAAAAGACGCTTTTTCTGCTTGCGATCGCCGGAGTCTGGTTTGCACACTGGCAGTTACACGGGCCGATTACTTACCCGCCAGGCGTCTTAATCGCGTCGGAGCCGATCCAGGTCGATTTGCCTACCAACGAGCCGGAATTCGGTTTCGGTGAGTTTCATTTGAAACCGCTCGCACGTTTCGCGGTTGATGCACGGCTATTACACTCGAAAATTTACCGTTACGATCGGGGAGCGTCGCTCGTGCCGATCGACCTCGCGGTCGGCTGGGGGCCAATGTCCGATCAACAGGTGCTGGACCATTTGCACGTGAGCCAAAGCATGCGCTTCTTTTGGTACGAATACAAAATGCCGCCTCCGATCGCGGCAGAACAAATTGTCAATCACGCGACCAACATTCACATCATTCCGTCGACGCCAGAGTTGGCGGCGCGCTGCAAATCCTTGCGTTCTGGGGCGCTCGTTCATCTTAGTGGCGAATTGGTTCAGGCAACCGGTCCGCAGATCGGAACGTGGCGCAGTTCATTGAGCCGTTCCGATTCGGGTAACGGCGCGTGCGAGCTTCTTTATCTTGAAGATTTGGGACTGCTCTCAGCCGAGGCCGTCCCGAACAAATCGCGATTGGTGCAGCGCTGACGTTAGCTGAACGGGCCGCGTCGACACTCGCGAACCGACCGAAAAGCGCTCGCAGTAGTCTCCGAAAAATTCCTGTTCGTGTTCCGGGCGCAATCCAAATTGCGCTGCTTCGTAGCGATGAAAACCGTGCAGATCAGCCGGTTGTTTTGCCAGGATCTCGCGCATCCGGTTTTCCGCTCGAGGCGACAGCACCCAGCCGAAATGTTGGTATATGCGACGGACGGCGCTGATAGGATCGCGTCGGAGGTCGACGTAGGAGAGATCAAAAATGCGTTCCGGCGCGAGGCGATCTCGTTCGCCGATGAACTTTGCAAGGGTCTTCCACCAATAAGAGATCGCTTCCGCGCCGATCTTCACTGGATCGACGGTGTCGCTAAACACGCGTCGCAAAATCGTAATCAGACTGGAGACAGAAGTGATGGCTTCGAGCGGAGCGCGGTGTGTTTGTAGGAAAAGCGCGTCCGGATAGATCGCGAGCAATGTCGGTAGCCCAAACATATGGGTAGGCGCTTTTAGAATCCAACGGCGCCCATTTTCTCGTTCCTGCAAATGTTGGAGAAAGCGTCGGTGAAATTCGTAGGCCGGCTGCAGATCCTGCTGCAAAAACCATTTTCGATAGCCCGGCACATTGTACATCGTGTCGAATTGATCGCTCAAAAAACTTGGGCTCATCAGACTGACGCATTCCTGGGGTAATTCCGCACCGACCGGATGGAGCTTCCCAAAATTCGGCGCCACCCATTCCAGACAAGCAAGATTTTGCGAGGCGCGTCGGATGCGCCGTTGCTTCTCCGCGTTCGTCGGCGGTGAAGGTTCCATCACTTCCCAGGTCAGCGGCGCGCGACTCGCCGGATCAGCGGAGAGCAAGGTGTGCAAAAAGGTTGTGCCGGTCCGCGGCAATCCCACCACAAAAAGAGGAGCGCGGATCTGGTGCTGTGCGATTTCAGGATGCAGACTCCGGTCGCGTTGCAGCAAAAGCCGATTGCGTAGAATGCGGAGGACATCGGAGCGCAGCGCGATGGTTCCGATCGCGTTCAGGCGGGCATCTCGCCAGCAGGACTCAAGCAGGTGGCCAAGCGGTTCACGAAAATCGCCATCACCGAAATCGTCTAGATTAGCGCGGCGCTTTGCCGTCTCGATCAACTCTTCCGGCGGAATGCGCCGGCTGACCTTGCCGTTAAGCATTGCGCCAAATCGGTTAAACGCGCGGATGACCATCGGCGGACGGAAACGATCGATGGTAGCGGCGGATTGCATTGGGCGAGAATTGTTTCAGTTGCGCGGCCGTAGAAGCAAGCGCAAGCCGGCGTCCCGGTCAATTTGTCTGACAATGTCCGTCGCGAAGAACAGGAAGCGGCGGTCTCCAGAACGCCGGCTTAAACAAACGCTGGTCTCGAGACCGGCGCTCGTCGGGTCAAATTTGTAGGACAGGCATTCCTGCCTGCCGCCCCAAGTTCCCAAGGCAAGCGGGAGCGCTTGCCCTACAATTGCTGAGCAATCTGAATCGCATATTGCCAACTGCGTGTTGCGCGACGCACTCACCCGTTTCATCGTTGCTTCATGGAAACGGAAAAAGCGACCTTTGGCGCCGGCTGTTTTTGGGGAGTGGAAGAA
>Ga0207691_10001372_pt1 | contig 24295 bp, 22 predicted proteins | sample KBSM13metaG_FD_184327 | JGI IMG/M metagenome (GOLD analysis project Ga0207691, IMG submission 184327) | Miscanthus rhizosphere microbial communities from Kellogg Biological Station, Michigan, USA - KBS M1-3 metaG (SPAdes) (version 2) | ecosystem: Host-associated > Plants > Roots > Rhizosphere >...
ATTCGTCAGCAAATTTCTTCTTTAAAATCACAACTGGAGTTTGCTACTGACTTATACAAAAGGCAGCAAAATCTTTGGAAGGAAGGGATTGGTACAGAAGTTCAGTTACTCACTGCGAAGAATAATATGGAAGGTCTGGAAAAACAGATGAGCTTGCTCAATGAGCAGTTATCTATGACCAATGTTTATGCTGAAGTTTCCGGTGTTGCTGAAACAGTAAATATTCGCGTTGGAGAAACCTTCACCGGCGCTCCTCCTGCAGGCATCACTATCGTAAACCCATCGACCTTGAAAGCTGTGGTAGATGTTCCTGAAAATTACATTTCTAAAGTCAAAAAAGGAATGTCTGTTATGGTGGTAATTCCTGACATGAATAAAACCATCGAAACCAAAGTATCCCTTGTAAGTGAAGTGATCAATGCAACAAACAGAAGTTTTACTGCAGAATGTAAGATCCCGACAGATGCATCTCTGAAACCAAACCAAATCGCAATTGTAAAGATACTCGACCATGAAATGAAAAATTCGCTGATCGCTCCGATAGCTACTATACAAACAGATGAGAAAGGAAAATTTGTATATGTATTGGCTAACGAAAAAGGCAAACAGGTTGCGCGCAAAAAATCTGTAGTGCTCGGCGAAGTATATGATGAAAAGGTTGAAATTAAATCCGGTCTTGCTGAATCTGATCAATTGATCACACTCGGCTTCCAGGGTTTATATGACGGCCAATTAATTACGACCAAATAACTCAGCATGGCTAAAAACATGACCGATGAGATCAGCAGCCTGATCAGTAAAGGCAAAACATTTTTTGCCACTAACTGGGCAATTAAAAGCAAAACTGCAGTATACCTGATCATTTTATTCGTTACTGTATGGGGTGTATCGTTGTTTGTAACCTTGCCTAAAGAACAGTTCCCGGATATCGTTATTCCTACAATATATATTCAGACAATCTATGTAGGTAACTCACCAAAAGATATTGAGAACCTTGTGACCAGACCTATCGAGAAAGAATTGAAAGGTATGTCGGGGGTTAAGATCAATAAACTTACCAGCACATCCGTTCAGGATTATTCTGCCATCGTGGTGGAATTCAGTACCAGTGTCAAGGTAGATGTGGCTATTCAGAAAGTAAAAGACGCAGTTGACAAAGCCAGGGGTGATCTGCCTAATGATCTTACCCAGGAACCCGTTGTGCAGGAAATCAGTTTTAGTGAAATTCCCATCATGTTTGTTAATGTGAGTGGTGATTATGATGGTGTTAAGCTGAAAGAATTTGCAGACAGGTTACAGGATAGAATTGAAGAACTATCACAGATCACCAGGGTTGATATAATCGGGGCACCTGAAAGGGAGATCCAGATCAATGTTGACAATTATAAAATGCAGGTGGCCAAAGTTACTTTTAATGATATTGAAAGTGCTGTAGCCCGTGAAAATGCAGATATATCTGGTGGACTACTGGAAATTGGCCAGCAGCGCAGAACATTGCGTGTAAACGGACAATTCAATAGCGCTTTGGACATTTCGCAGGTGATCGTTAAAAATTTCAGTGGCGCACCTATCTATCTAAAAGATATAGCTGAGATAAAAGACACGGTTAGGGAGAAAGAAAGTTATGCGCGGATGGATGGTAAAAATGTGGTGAGCCTGAGCATCATTAAACGTTCAGGAGAAAACCTCATTAACGCGTCTATTGCTGTAAATAAAATTGTTGATGAATTAAAGGAGAAAGAGTTTCCAAAAAATCTTGATGTAAAAATAACCGGTGACCTGAGTATTAAAGCAGATACTTCGTTTACTGAACTCGTCAATTCTATCGTGATAGGTTTTATCCTCGTAATGATCGTATTGATGTTTTTTATGGGGGTAACCAATGCATTTTTTGTTGCGTTGTCGGTCCCACTGAGTATGTTTCTTGCATTTATATTTCTTCCGTCTGCTGAGTTTATTGTGGGTGGAAGTGTATCGCTGAATTTTATCGCCTTGTTTGCGCTATTGTTCGGACTGGGTATCGTAGTGGATGATGCCATTGTGGTGATAGAAAATACGCACCGTATATTTTCCCAGGGAAAGGGTATGATTTCTTCAGAGAATGCCGCCAAATTCGCAGCTGGTGAGGTTTTTGTTCCTGTACTTGCAGGTACACTTACTACACTTGCTCCATTTGTTCCATTGCTTTTCTGGCCGGGAATAATAGGAAAGTTCATGATCTACCTTCCAACGATGTTGATTTTTACTTTAACAGCATCATTGATCGTAGCCTATATCATGAATCCTGTGTTTGCGGTGGACTTCATGTCGCACGACGAACATGCCAAACAGCCAAAACTGGCCATATTTAAAAAGCCGGTATTCTGGCTAACCCTTATCCTGGCTTCTGGTCTTGATATTATGGGATATGCGCAGAACCTTCCTGCATACCGTTTCATTGGAAATCTATTGTTCTCCTTTCTCATTCTCGCAGTGTTGAATAAGCTGATTATTTCTGATGCCATTCGTGGTTTCCAGAATAGAGTGCTTCCTGCACTGATGAACAGGTATGAAACATTGTTGAGGTGGACGCTGAAAGGATGGCGCCCCGCATTCCTATTAGCGGGAACATTTGGATTATTGTTCTTTTCTTTTTGGTTTTTTGGAGCAAGGAAGGTTCCGGTATTATTGTTCCCATCGGGTGATCCTAATAACATATACGTATACCTGAAATTGCCTGCTGGAACTGATGTAAAATATACTGACTCCGTAACCCATCAACTGGAAAATAAAGTTTATTCAGTGTTGGGTATTACCAAAGACAAACAGAATCCGGTAGTGGAAAGTGTAATTGCGAATGTTGCCGTTGGAGCATCTGATCCTAACAGTGGAGACAGAAGTACCAGGCCCGAGTTGGGAAGGATACAGGTGAATTTTGTGCCTTTCGAAAAAAGACACGGCGTTGCCACTAAACCGTATCTGGATAGTGTCAGGGAATCTATAAAGGGCATTCCCGGTGCAGAAATTTCTGTTAACCAGGAAGCTTCGGGGCCACCTACACAGCCACCGATAAATATTGAAGTGAGTAGTGAAAATTTTGAATCACTTACCAAAACAGCTGTTGATCTCAAGAATTACCTGGAGAAAAAGAATATTCCTGGTGTTGAGGAACTCAAACTTGACGTGGATCTTAATAATCCTGAAGTAACAATTTCGGTTGACCGTGAACGTGCACTTACACAAGGCATCTCTACGGCGCAAATTGGAATGGAGATCCGTACAGCTCTTTTTGGAAGGGAGGTTTCAAAATTGAAACTCGACGAAGATGAATATAAAATCCAGTTGCGTAACAATGAAATTCAGCGTAAGAGCCTGACTGACCTTCTGAACATGAGGATCACATATCGTGATTTTGCTTCTGGTCAGATCAAGCAGGTGCCAATTAGCTCGGTCGTGAATTTTGAACTTACGAGTTCATATGGTAGCATTAAGCGAAAGAACCTGAAACGCGTGATCAGCATTTTTGGTAACGTACTTACATCGCAGGGCTATACTCCTGCTGGTGTAAATGCTGACATCCTGAATGCTATCAATGATTTCAAGGAAAAGCCGGTGGATGTAACCATTGGACAAACAGGTGAAGGTGAGCAAATGGCTGAAACCATGAGCTTCCTGCAGACAGCTTTGTTCATAGCAATTGGATTAATATTATTGATCCTGGTCCTTCAGTTCAACTCCCTGAGTAAAACGGTAATTGTGTTATCGGAAATTATATTCAGCGTAATTGGTGTGTTGTTGGGTTATGCCATTACACGAAGTACAGCATCAGTGGTGATGACCGGTATCGGTATAATCGGACTTGCCGGTATAGTTGTAAAAAATGGTATCCTCGTAATTGAATTTGCCGATGAATTAAGAAGTCGGGGTATACGTACCCGTGAGGCTGTAATTGAAGCAGGTAAGACAAGGATCATTCCTGTGCTTTTAACTGCATTGGCAGCGATACTGGCATTGATACCGTTGGCGGTTGGTTTGAATATAAATTTCGTTACCATGTTTACTGACTGGAGTCCGAATATATTTTTCGGTGGAGATAATGCGGTGTTTTGGAAACCATTATCCTGGACTATAATCTGGGGTTTGATGTTCGCCTTTTTTATGACATTGCTGATGGTTCCTGCAATGTATATTTTGGCGGAAAGACTGAGGCGACCGATGTCTCAATTCTATAATGGAAGGTGGGTTTCCATATTTGGATTTCTCGGTCCATTCTTTTTCATACTCACCGGAGTCATGTACCTGGTTAGGGCGGTACAGCGTAAACCGGTTTGGAATGGTAAACTTGCAGAGACAAAAAAACTGCGTGAGCCTGTAGAATTGATATAAAATATAATTTAACCGGTAAATGGTAATTGGGATAAAGCGCTAATTTTATCCCGGTTACCATTTTTCATTTTATATATATGTTATATGAGAAGAAATCATGAGATAGAATACAAAATTTATGGAGAGGAAATGCAATATGTGGAAGTTGAACTGGATCCGGAGGAAACGGCAATAGCAGAATCCGGCAGTTTTATGTTTATGGATGATGGCATTCAGATGGAAACTATTTTCGGTGATGGATCAGGTCAGCAGAGCGGAGGTTTGCTTGGGAAATTGATGAGTGCCGGAAAAAGGGTGCTGACAGGTGAAAGCCTTTTTATGACAGCCTTTACAAATATTGGTCAGGGCAAGAAAAAAGTTTCATTTGCTTCTCCTTATCCGGGTAAAATTATTTTTCTTGATCTAAGGGAACTTGGAGGAAAGATCATTTGCCAGAAAGATTCTTTTTTGTGTGCTGCAAAAGGTGTTTCCATAGGTATTGCTTTACAAAGGCGATTGGGAACAGGCTTATTTGGAGGAGAAGGATTTATTATGCAGAAACTGGAAGGTGATGGGTTTGCTTTCATGCATGCCGGTGGACATGTTTTTGAACGAAATCTGGCTCCTGGTGAAGTCATTAAGATAGATACAGGATGTATTGTCGCATATACCCAGGAGATAAACTTCGATATTCAGTTTGTAGGGGGAATAAAAAATACCATTTTCGGTGGTGAGGGATTATTTTTTGCTACTCTGCGAGGTCCGGGAAAAGTATGGCTTCAAACCCTTCCTATCAGTAGACTTGCGTCCCGAATTCTGGCTTATGGTACCATCAAACGTAAAGAAGAAGGTAGTATCCTTGGTGGCATAGGGAATTTGCTTGATGGAGATGGAGGTTAATATAAAAAGCGAATGGAAGCCAAGGGGCTTCCATTACACATCCAATAACCATCCGTGTTAAATATTGTTACATGATCATGACTTTGGTCTGGTAACTTTCGTTTGCACTATTAGTCAGGATCAGAATATACATTCCTTTTTTAGCCTTTGAAGGCAATTGATAAGTAAGGGCACCATGTGCACCAATGTTTTGGTTGAGGAAGGAAATCCTTTCTCCGTTGAGCGTTAAAAGTTGAATATTAATTGTTCCCTTGAATGCCACATCGATCTGGATGGTATTACCGGGAGCTGAAGGATTCGGGTAAGCTTTTATTCCACCACTATGGGTAAGTGATTTAGTCCAGACAAATTGTTTGTAACCGGAGTACTTGAATCCACCTTTTGTATCCACCATTTTCAAGCGGTATACATTTATACCTTTCAATGGATTTTTATCTGTATAAGAATAAGGTACGCTTATATTACTGCTTCCTTTTGCAGTTATCCTGTCGATCACTTTAAAGTCTTCAGATCCATTACTTCTTTCGATCACATAAGTAGCCAGGTTTGTTTCGAGAATGGTAGTCCATTTAAGGGTGATTCCTTCATCTGAACTGGCAGCATCGAACTGAACGAAAACCACCTGCATTACAAAGCGAGAGGTATCGATGCCTTGCGCCTTGCTTTGTTTTTGAAACATCATCAGCGAAATGAAGAGGCTGATCTTTGTTGCAGTTTTCATGTTACGGATCATTGTTACTTTTTTCATTGATATTGGATTTTCACAGTTTCAGTACTACGTCGTATCTGGATCAAAGATAATATGAGAACATCCCGTGGTGCAAATTGCTCACCGACGAAAAAGAGCCACCCGTCGAATAGACGGGTGGCTCTTTTATTAAGTCGTTATGTGTCAGTAGATTAATCCCTGGAGCTAAGCTTACTCAGCAGTCTGAGCATCTCAAGGTAGAGCCAAACGATGGTAACAAGCAGTCCAAAAGCGCAATACCATTCCATATATTTAGGCGCACCCATCTCAGTTCCTTTTTCAATCATATCAAAATCAAGGATAAGATTCAATGCAGCAATTGCAACTACAAAAACAGAAAATCCTATTCCTATTAATGACCCTTCGTGAATGAATGGGATATTCATACCAAACATGCGAAGTACCATTGAGATTAAATAGAACACGGCAATACCTGCAGTAGCCATAAATATGACCGATTTGAATTTTTCAGTGGCTTTAATGATCCTGAAAGTGAATAGCAGGTACATTGCGATCACTGTTCCGAATGTCAGCAATACTGCCTGCATTATTATAGATGGAGCCGCTGCACCAAACGCATTCTGGTAAATAGCTGAAATGGAGCCAACAAAAAGTCCTTCAAATAGAGCGTATGCAGGAGCCAGGTATGGGGCCCAGGTTTGTTTGAATATAATGACTAAGGCAGTAATTAGTCCGCCGATCGCTCCTATCCACATATAAGAAGTAACATCTTTACCTCCAAAAAATGAATTCCAGGAGAAAACTGCGGTTGCCATTACCATCAGAAAGAGAAATCCGAATTTGTTAAGAGTTCCTCTTGCTGTCATGGTTTGGTCCTGATCGACAACCATGGATTGTTCAAAACGTTTTTCTGAAAGGGCTGGATTTCCGGATTTAAAAATGGCCATATTTATTTTTTATTTGAAAACAAGATATAAAATGACTTAGTCATAATCAAGATGTCAAATCTAACGTAAATTCGTCTAAACGATTACGAGTTCTATGAGTAGAAAAGACGAATTACTTCAGGATGTGGTTATCAAATTTGCGGGCGACAGTGGAGATGGGATGCAACTTACAGGTAGCCAGTTTACTAACAATACCGCGATGCTCGGTATTGATCTTGCAACTTTCCCGGACTTTCCCGCAGAAATCAGGGCCCCGCAGGGAACAATCCCGGGGGTGAGCGGATACCAATTGAGATTTTCTTCTGCCCCGGTTTATACGCCTGGAGATGAATGCGACGTGTTGGTTGCTATGAATGCAGCGGCGTTGAAAACCAATCTTAAAGGCATCAAACGGGGTGGTAAAATTATTGTTAATACTGATGGATTTGATTCGAAAAATCTCCGACTGGCAAATTATGCAGATGGTACAAATCCGCTGGATGACAATTCACTGGAAGGTTTTGAAGTGATCAGGATGGATGTCACCAAGATGACACGTGAAGCCCTGAAGGAATTTGCTATGGGCATGAAGGAAAAAGATCGTGCAAAAAATATGTTCGTTCTGGGTTTCCTCTATTGGATGTATAATCGTGATATGGAAAATACCATTTCTTTCCTGAAAGAGAAATTTGGAAAGAAAGATGAGATCCTGAATAGCAATATAAAAGCACTGCAGGCAGGGTTTAATTTTGGCGACACAACAGAAACTTTCACAACCCGGTATACAGTCGAAAAAGCCAGGATGGAACCGGGATCTTACCGGTCGATCATGGGAAACCAGGCACTTTCTTATGGGTTGATCGCTGCTTCCCAAAAAAGCAATCTGCCGTTATTCCTTGGTTCATATCCTATCACACCTGCTTCTGATATCCTGCACGAACTGAGTAAATATAAAAGCTTCGGTGTAAGGACATTCCAGGCAGAAGATGAGATAGCGGCCATATCTTCGGCTATAGGTGCCAGTTATGGTGGTTCACTTGCAGTAACTACAACATCCGGACCAGGTATGGCTTTAAAAGCTGAAGCCATGGGATTGGCGGTAATGATGGAAATACCATTATTGATCATTGACATTCAGCGTGGCGGTCCTTCAACGGGCCTTCCTACAAAAACAGAACAAAGCGACTTATTACAAGCATATTATGGCAGAAATGGGGAATGCCCGATGCCCATCGTTTCTGCATCCACGCCAAGCGATTGTTTTGAGGCAGCATATGAGGCAGTTCGCATTTCCGTGCAGCATATGATCCCCGTTATATTATTGAGTGATGGATATATCGCCAATGGTGCCGAACCCTGGAAATATCCACAGTCGGCCGATCTCCAGGAGATCAAGGTGAATTTCAAAAAACAGCTTGATGAAGGAGAGGAGAAACTTCTTCCTTACCAGCGCGATGAAAAACTTTCACGCCCCTGGGCTATTCCTGGAACTCCGGGTCTTGAACATCGTATTGGCGGATTGGAAAAAGAGGATATTACGGGTAACGTAAGCTATGATCCCGATAACCACCAGCATATGATCAATGTGAGGCAGGCTAAGGTGGATAAGATCGCTGACTATATTCCGGAGCAGAAACTAGATAGTGGTCCGGAAAAAGGAAAAGTTCTTGTGCTGGGATGGGGTAGTACCTATGGCTCAATTAAAAGCGCTGTTGCAGAATTGCACCATCATGGTCATTCAGTTTCGCATGCGCATCTCCGTTATATAAGGCCATTCCCGAAAAATCTGGGAGACATTTTAAAGAATTTTGATAAAGTATTGATCCCCGAGATCAACAATGGTCAACTTGTAAAAATCATTCGCGATAAATATTTTGTGGATGCCATACCTCATAACAAAGTGATGGGAATTCCTATCACGAAGTCTGAACTTGTCGAGAAAATTAAATCACTGATGTAGTTGTTTGTTGTTGGTTTTTAGTTGTTGGTTGTATTTTACCAACAACCAACAACTAAAAACTAACAACTAAATTGTTTTTTCAATTATTTTCCCGGTGGATTTATTCTTGAGTATTAATTTCTGAGCACCATAGTGCGTCATTTCTTCTTTTACCAGGTAATGATCTGCATCATATTCTATCAAATGGCTGTCTTTGCCCACTCCGGTACGACCACGCCAGATATCCAGCACAACAGGTTCCCAGAGTTTTGATTTCGCAGATTTATATGCTGCATCCAGAACTGCATTTACAACATAACCATCATAAAATGTTTCTTTAGGTGCAATGCCTTTTTCAATTGCACTGAACATGTCATTGAACATATGATTATAACCCAGTTCATTTAATTCATCGCCCACAGGAAATAACCATCCTGTATTAGATTCTGCTTTTTCAGCGACATAATCTGCACCTTTCCCAGTAGTAAACATTTCAAAACCGGTACGCAGGAAACTGTTGATCCAAATGGTTCCTTCACTGCCCATTACTTCGTCTCTGAGATCAAGACCACCACGGAAAGTCCAGCTCACTTCAAATTGAGCGATAGCACCATTTTCATATTTGATCAGGCCAATTGAATGATCTTCCGCATCAATTGGTTTTACCTGTGTATCTGCCCAACACATCACTTCAATGGGTTTGATATCTTTTCCGATATAACTGCGGGTGATCTCTACGCAATGACATCCAAGGTCGAGAATACATCCACCACCGGCTTGTTCAATGTCCCAGAACCAGTCCGAGTGAGGGCCAGGATGGGTTTCCCTGGATTTAGCCCAGAGCACTCTTCCGATAGCACCGTTTCTTACACTTTCATGAGCTTTGAGGAATTTTGGTGTATAGACAAGATCTTCCAGGTAACCATGAAATATTCCGGCAGATTCAACTGCTTCAAGCATTCTTTTTGCTTCGATCGCATTTCTACCAAGAGGCTTTGTTGTGATAACCGCTTTTTTATGTTTACATGCTAACAACACAGCGGCTTCATGAAGATTATTGGGAAGGGATATACAAACCACATCAACTTCAGGATGTGAAACCGATTCTTCCATTTCAGTTGTCCAGTGTTTACAACCATAGTCTTCTGCAAATTTTTTAGCAGATTCTTCGCGCCTCGAATAAATGGAAACTATACTGTCCTTACTCCTTAGACCTTGTATGGAATCAGCATAAAATCTTCCAATAAATCCTGATCCAAGCATAGAAACTCTCATAACACAATTTTGATTAAAATAAATTAAAGATGTTATACCATGGTCACCGGTTCTGCATGAGCAGCCGAACGTTTATTGTCTGTAAAGAAAAGAATAAATAACAGGAGTACCACGGCAGATATTCCTGCAGGGACCATCCAGATCGATTTCCAATTCACAGCATTGTCAACAGTATAATAGTCTTTTACATAACCGGATAATAAAGTTCCGATCCACATCCCGATACCATATGTTGCCATAGTGATCATTCCCTGTGCCTGGCTTTGAATGTTTATTCCGGCTTTGCTGTCTGTATAGATCTGCCCTGTAACAAAAAAGAAATCAAAACATACGCCATGTAATAATATGCCGGCAAAAAGCATCCAGAGAAATGTATCTGAATCACCATAGCCAAAAAACAAAAATCTAACGGCCCATGCAAGCATGCCAACAGCGATCATCCATTTTACTCCCAGTTTGCGAAAGAAAAATGGTATCAATAAAATAAAGAAAGCTTCTGAAAATTGTCCGAAGGTCATATTCGATGTAACATTTTTCATTCCTGCTTCCGTCAGATATAAATTGGTGAAACTATAATAGAATGAAAGTGGAATACATATCAACACTGAGGATATAAAAAAGATCACAAATGAACGGTCCTTAAATAATACAAAAGCATCTGCACCGAGGATCTGTAAAAAGCTGGATTTTGTTCCTTTTGCTTTGGGTGGAGTAGAGGGTAAGAAAAAACAAAGTAATCCAAGCAGTAACGAAGTAATGGCGGCCATTTTAAAAGTGAATGCAAGTTCTTCCGTACTTATATGGAAAACCTTGTCGATCATCCAACCTGTTGCGATCCATCCTATAGTTCCCATTACCCGGATCCCGGCAAATTCTTTGCTTGGGTCTTTCATTTGACGAAATGCAACAGTATTGGCCAGTGCAAGTGTAGGCGCATAACATAATGAATACAATAATAAGACCCAGTAAAAAGTTCCCGCTTCACCAATTTCAGTAAGGTAAAATAATAATGCAGCTCCGGTAATATGGAGAAACCCCAGTAATTTTTGCGCGGCAAAAAAACGATCCGCAATCATACCTACTATGAAAGGGGATATAATAGTTGCAATGGCCATCGCACTATAAGCTGCGCCTACCTGAATACCATCTGCTTTTAAAACTTTATCGAGATAAGTTCCCATAGTAACATACCAGGAACCCCAGACAAAAAATTCGAGAAACATCATTACAGATAACTGAATCCTTACAGAAGATTGCATAGACAATTGTTGAAAAAGGAATTTAGGGAAAGAATACTAAAACGAGTAACGAATATAGTTTTTCTGATAAATACAATATGCATATTTGCAAATTTGCAGATATGCATATTGTTATTGCGCTGGGGCTTTTCCGGTGAGTACTTTTTGTTTGTAGTAAATGCAAATTTCTTTTAATCCGCAAACACTGCATTTAGGAGTTCTTGCCAGGCAAACATATCGGCCATGAAGAATTAACCAGTGATGGGCTTTGTGAATGAGGGCAGTGGGAATATGTGCGATCAGTTGTTGTTCTGTCTGAAGAGGATTTTTAGCGCGTGAGGTAAGACCTAATCTTGCAGATACACGAAACACATGGGTATCTACAGCCATATTAGGCTGATTGTCGATCACCGAAGTAATAACGTTTGCAGTTTTCCTTCCCACTCCAGGCAATTGCACAAGTTCGCCAACGGTCATTGGAACCTGGCCATGGAATTTTTCCATCAGCATGTTCGCCATGCCAACGAGGTGTTTTGCCTTGTTGTTGGGGTATGAAATACTCCTGATATACGGAAGCACCTGCTCTGCAGTAGCACCGGACAATGCCCTGGGATTGGGAAATTTTTCGAGTAATGCGGGTGTGGTCATATTGACCCGCTTATCGGTACACTGGGCCGACAAAATAACCGCTACCAGTAGCTGGTAGGGATCATCATATATCAGTTCTGTTTCCGGATCTGGTATATTTTTCGAAAAATAGTCGAGCACGAATTCAAATCTGGCTTTCTTGGTCATGGGAGGGAATCAACCTCAAAAATACAAATGAGTTTGATTATGTCTCCACAAGCAACCAGGACTCCCGTCGCTCGTATTCAGTCTTACGACTATCTCTTGTCTCTCGCCTCAAGGCTCTCCTCTGCTGCTGGAGCAGTATCTTCCGCATAACGGAGAATAGCGTCGATTGCCTTTTTTCTTGGCGAATAATTGAGTGAATCGAGATTTCCCATGGAAGATTTGAGTACCTCAAACTTTTCCTTCAGCGTCCAGTCAGCTTCAAGAGCTGCCATCAAACGGGTTGTTTCCTCTGCGCTCATTTCATTGTACAAAAACCTGATCATGTCTTCAATAGTAAAGTTGTTCATAAATCCTTTTTTTTACCAGTTGTCCCAAGGGTGTTGGTTAGCCGGTTCAAAGGATATAGATTAAGGCTTCATCAAGGGGTGAGGTCAGGTAGATAGTAGGTATTGGGTCTGTACAAAACCATAAACGGGAACTGGAAATCAATATTGTGCGAGAGGGAAAATTATTTTTTTATTTTTTCTTCGACGATAAAAAGGTCCTCATTTTCCTTTTTCATGAGATATTTTTCCCTGGCCACCCTTTCCAGTGAGGCGGCATTTAACCTTAATGCATCAACTTCTTTCTGTGTAATACGGATTTGTTCCTGGTAATAGGCCTTTTGGGCTTTGAGGTCGTTCAGTTCCTGGTTTCTCTTATAGATAGTAAAAACGTCGTTATGATCGAAGAAAAACAACCATGTAATAAAAAAAGCGGTCGCCAGAAGGTATTTATTGGTCATCCACGATGGCAGGAACTTCATAAAACTAGGTTTCCGCCTAAAATTAGGGATTTCAGGCGGAAACCAAAAAAATTGTCAACTGCCGGAAGCAGTATTATTATTTAATTAGGAGCTGTCGCGTTTTCTTCCATTAAACCGGTGGCGGATCCTTTCACTAACATCAGTTTCCAGGCACTTGGTCCTTCTTTCATCACACCAGCCAGAACATCTGCATAACCATCGCCATTGATGTCTCCTGCAGAAGCCACAGAGAGCCCGAAACTGGCACCTGGATATTTTGCTTTATCAATCTCAATCAGTTTGTTGGTAGTGCCTTTTACTGACCCGTAATAGACAAATACATTACCTGTTGGTATTTGTGGATTGATGCCATATGCACCAATGATTATCTCGCCGTATCCATCGCCATTTATATCACCTGCAGCTGCTACAGAAATACCCAGGTTACCATCGATCTGGGTTCCAATATTTGTCCAGTCAGGGAATAAAGAGAATCCGTTGGCCGAACCCATGTATACATAGATCTTGCCTACATTACTCATTTTTTCATCGTAACGATTTGCACCAACAACCACATCTGAAAATCCATCTCCGTTAACATCACCTGCAGACGCTACTGAATATCCGTAATTAGCATCGGGTTGGTTGCTTTCCCCTGTCCAGGCTGCCGATTGGGTCATGCCCATATTTGTTCCCATATAGAGGAATGCACGACCTTCATTATTCTGGCCATGATCATAGCCCGGTGCACCTACGACTACATCGCTGTAACCATCATGGTTTACATCACCTGCGCAGGCAACTGATTTGCCAAAAAATGCATTGACCTGGTCGCCATAAGCAGTAAAATAAGGAGTTTTAGAAAGTCCGGTTGAAGAACCCAGGTAAATCATAATTGCACCTTCATTGGTTTCGCCATCATCATAATAGTTTGCTCCAATGATCACATCAGCATATCCATCTTTATTTACATCACCTGCAGTGGAAACAGAAACGCCGAAAAATGCGTTTGCCTGGTTGCTTTCAATTGACCAGGAAGGTGTTTTTGATGGTCCGGAAGGCGAACCATAAAAAACGAATGCACCACCTTCATTTTCTTCACCATTGGAATATCGTGATGCTCCTATGATAATATCGAAAAAACCATCACCGTTAACATCGCCGGCTGAAGCAATAGATTCTCCAAAATTGGAACCGCCTTTGCCTTCAGTATTCCATGTAGCCTGATTGCTGATACCGTTGCCGGTACCCATAAACAGCTGGACGTTTCCGTCCTTACTAACGCCGAACTCGTTGTTAAATAAACTTACCATAACGTCGGCATACCCGTCACCATTGACGTCACCTGCCGGCGATAAAGTATAATTTGTTGTGTTACCCGGAACTGCGCCGGTGTTAAAAGCAGAAATAGCTGCTACCAAAACGGTAGCCAGCAAAAAATGGGTAATAACCTTTTTTGTACGCATAAAACCAAAGCTTTTTTAGGGTGTAGGCTTGCTCGGTTTGTCTACGGTACCGGAATTAATTACGAAAGATATTTAATAGGATGGTTCTGCAAATTACGTTTCATCAATGAAAAAACATAACATTTTATTCTTTGTTTAAACTCTGGAAATTAGCCTGGTCCCATTTTCACCAGCATAAAAAAAGAAGCCACGACTTAATGCCATGGCTTCTAATCTATTATGTCATCTTATTAAAGACCTATTTACCGAATTTGAATTTACCTTTTGGATAAATGGCATTTGTGCTGAGCATTTCTTCTATCCTCAACAGTTGGTTATATTTTGCCATCCTGTCTGTCCGGGATGCAGAACCAGTCTTGATTTGACCGCAATTCAATGCCACTGCAAGGTCAGCAATTGTGGTATCTTCTGTTTCTCCGCTTCGGTGACTCATAATAGTTGTATAGCCATTATTTTGGGCTAATTGTACAGCATTTATTGTTTCTGTAACTGTGCCGATCTGGTTAACCTTGATCAGGATACTGTTAGCAATGCCCATGTCGATTCCTTTCTGAAGGCGTTTAACATTGGTAACAAACAGGTCATCGCCAACCAACTGGCATTTTTTTCCCAGTGCATCGGTATGTTTTTTCCATCCTTCCCAGTCGTCTTCAGCCATACCATCTTCAATAGAAATGATCGGGTATTTATTAACCCAGCTGGTCCAGTATTCTACCATTTCATCCCGGCTAATTTTTTTCTTGGAACTCTTATAGAACTCATAAGTGCCATCCTTCTCGTTATACATCTCGCTGGTAGCCGCATCCATAGCAATACCGATCTGCTCACCAGGCTTATAACCTGCAGCTTCGATAGCCAACAATACAGTTTCAATGGCTTCTTCATTACTCTGGATCTCGGGTGCAAATCCACCTTCATCGCCAACATTAGTACTGTATCCTTTTTTCTTTAGAACGGATTTAAGATGGTGGAAAATCTCAACTCCCCATCTCAGTCCATCACTGAAAGAATCTGCACCAACAGGTACGATCATGAATTCCTGGAAATCAATTTTGTTATCAGCATGTGCTCCACCGTTCAAAATATTCATTAAGGGAATTGGAAGTACAGTGCCATTTACGCCACCGAGATATCGGAACAGCGGAAGTCCTGATTCAACAGCAGCAGCTTTAGCCACGGCCATAGAAACAGCGAGCATACCGTTTGCGCCCATTTTGCCTTTATTTTCTGTTCCATCGATTTCTATCAGCCTGGAATCTATAAAAGCCTGTTCGTTGACGTTAAGTCCGATCAGTTGATCTGCTATATGTTCGTTTACATTATTGACGGCATTTAATACCCCTTTGCCCATATAGACCGACTTATCATTATCCCTGAGCTCAACTGCTTCATGTTTGCCGGTTGATGCTCCGGAAGGGACAGCTGCTCTGCCCACAACGCCATCTTCGGTTACAATATCCACTTCTACGGTTGGGTTACCGCGACTGTCAAGAATCTGCCGCGCATGCACATCAGTAATGTAGCTCATAATATTTTTTTATTTGGGATGACTATTTAGTACCAGCCGTCAGGTTCCTGAAAACTTCTTCCAGGTTCAGGCTTTCGGTTTGCAAAGAAACAATATTCAGCTTACGCTGCAAAGCCAGTTCCATAAGTTGTTGGTTCAGTTTATCTGTATCATGGGTGTCCAGGATCCAGGATCTGTCTTCTTTCTGGTGTACTGAAATTACTGAAGGGAGGGATTCGAGCCATTCAGGGGATATATTTTCGCGGAAACTAACGTTGAGTTTATTGGTGGTTTCTTTTACAGCAAGATTTTTTAATTCATCATCTGCAACCAACTGGCCTTTATTAATTATAATAACGCGATTGCAAAGTGCTTCTACTTCCTGTAATATATGGGAAGAAAAAAGGACTGTTTTATTTTGTCCAAGTTCTTTGATCACATCCCTTATCTCGATGATCTGATTAGGATCAAGGCCGGATGTAGGTTCGTCCAATATCAATACTTCAGGATCGTGGATCAACGCTGCCGCTAAGCCAACCCTTTGTTTATAGCCTTTTGATAATTGACCGATCTTCTTATGTTTTTCCGGTGTAAGCCCGGTAAGCAGGATCACTTTTTCTATGGCGGCAGAAACGTTTTTTACTTCATGGATACCTGCAATAAACTCCAGGTATTCCTTCACATACATTTCGGGATAAAGCGGATTTGCTTCAGGAAGATATCCGATCTTTTTTTTTGTTTCCAACGGATGGTCGCTGACACGTATATCCGAAACTTCAATTTCGCCATTGTCGGGTTCCAGGTATCCCGTTATCATTTTCATCGTGGTAGATTTTCCTGCTCCGTTCGGACCAAGAAATCCAACGATTTCGCCTTTATTGATGGTAAATGAAATATTGTTTACAGCTTTTTGTTCACCATACTGTTTGATGAGATTGCTCACTTTGATCGACATGCGCCAAAGTTAGCCAATTTATGTGTTTGGAAAACGGAGAATAACTATTGAGTGATTACAACTTCGGTACCCAGGGGAAGCAGATCATAAATTTCAAAAACGTCGCTGTATTTTAAAGAAATGCATCCGTTGGTCCAGTTCACATAACGGTCAACAGCATATTCTTCTTTAGGCCTGGTACCATGGATACCGATGCCACCACCAATTTTTGCATTTGCTGGTATCTGTCCGGAGGCTTTTCTTTTTTTAAACTTTTCTATACTCTCTTTATTGGGATAATCAAGTAAAAGAAAACAACCCCAGTCACTGTGCATTTTTTTTAATGTAATGCGAAAGGTTCCTTCAGGTGTTTCACGATCACCTTCCATTCTTTTGTCTTTCAGATCTTTTGTTCCAAAAACAACAGGGTAAGTAGCCAGCCATCCATCCTGATCATAAATACGCATCTCAAAATCGGATTTATCGATCTCCACTTTATAGGTCGATGCAGTGGGCCTTGTTTTTGTTTTTCTTGTAGCCGAAAAAGAATGCCTGAATTTAGCTTCCCGAATATCGGCTGCACGTGTGGGTTCCGTGGAAATCCGGTTGGTATCTACGGAAAAAGACGAGCCTGAAAACAACAAGGCAATGATCCACAGCAACATATACTTGAAATGTTTATTTGTAAAGGGTTTTGTTCCGGTGAAATAGCATAAACTGTTCCAACCTTTTATTTACAAATCAAATCTCAAAATTGTAATGTTAATATCTAGTCAAATACTAGTTATGATTTTCCTAATTGTTTTCCCTGATCACTTTTGTGTTTGACCATCTGTCGTGCCATGGCCTTGCTCCAAATGCAGAAAATTGCTCAAATGGAATACAACGTATCAGACTGCGTTTCAACGCATCATTGAAATTTATGTTCGAACCGTCTTCTCTGATTGCACGGGTCTTTGTAATTATTTTACCAATAGATCTTCCTTTGGTAGAAGTTTCCAGGAAAGTATATAATCCGACAAGAAGAGCGTAGATCAGTAAATATTCAATCAATACAGGCATGCCAAATAGTGTTTCACCTTCAGCTTCAATATCTCCCAGCACAAGTCCGGCAACAGCACCCAATACAAAGATGACCAAATAAAAAATAAATATGTCGATAAGATAATTTATAAATCGCTGACCAACAGTGGCAGGTTGTTCATAAAGATTTTCCCTCAATTCAGCGAATAGTTCCGACTGTGGAATGGTTAGATTTTCCATAGAGATATTTTAAGATTTATTGCTGGATAAAAACGTCTGGAATAATCTAAAATTGCCAGTGTCGGTTAAGAGATCTTTAGTTTACTGATAATATTCAGTGCGAAACTTTGGATTCCAATTTCTTAGCCTGACTGATCATTTCTTTAAGTGATTCAACGGAAGGTACTTTGCCACTCAATCCATATTTATCATTGGTCTCAACAAGCTTGGCGTGAAGATTTTCAACATTGCGCGTTGCAAATTCTTTTACGGTATCCACACCTGCTGCTTCCAGCAATTCTGAAAACTGAGATGCAACTCCTTTAATACGAAACAGGTCAGCATGATTTACCCAGGTTAGTATTAGTGATTCAGGAATTCCTGTTTTTTCAGCGATTTCCATCCGGTCTTTTTTTGTTGCACCTGCTTTCAGCAAGTCAGTAGTAGAATAAATTCCCAGTTCATTCAATTTGCCAGCATATGTGGGACCGATTCCTTCAATGTCAATTACTTTATAAGGCATAAAAAAACTCTTTTACTTTAATGTTTAAAAATTACCGGCGTTTAATATTTAATAAACCAATTGGAAAGTAAATGAAAAATGGACCATTGAACAATTATTCAATGATCCATATTATAATAAAATCTAAAAAAATTAGTCTACTTATTCAACACTGAACCTTATTCCAACTGTATAGGGATATTGTTCTACGCCATAAGACATGATTGGCGTCCAGGCATATGAGCCATAAAGACGTACTGGTCCCAAACCTAATTCACCCACATATGATAGTTTCCAGCTTTCGAGGTTGAAATCGGTTTTGTTTTTTTGCTTCCCCCTTTCACCGCTATCCTGTTTCTGCCTTGCACTATATAGATATCCGGCACTAACACCGAAGCTGATCTGTAAACCACCATTCCGCGCGTCTGGTGTTGTGTTGAAGTTGAGCATGATAGGAGCTGTAAAAAAATCGGCCGCAAGTTTATTTTTCGAAAAGGAAACCGTATCCCGTTTTACATGAACTTCTGCTCCTTCAACATAAGTGATCGGTGTCTTATAATAGTAGTTATTGTTTTCGATACCGAATCCATATTTCAGATTAATAATGTGTTTGTATAAATTAAGTCTTTGCATAAAAAACCAAAGACTGAAATTGGATACACGGGTACTCTTATAAGAAAAATCGCCAGCCTGTAAAGGAACGCCATTTGGATTTTGTAAGAAACTCTGGGCTTCCGGTGTTGCATAGTTTGTTCTGTCATCAAATCCGGCGAAACCAATATCTACAATCATCCAGTTGGTGGTGAGATTTGATTTTTTTGATTTGCGATATCGGTTATAATGATTATTAACATCGTATTCGGTGTTTTTCCCGCCACCTTTTTTGATAATAATAATTCCGCCAACCCTGATCGTGTCGGGTACGGGTTCAGCTTTTTTTGTCGTGTCTTCCTGAGCAAATCCTGCCTGGTAACATGCTCCAAGGAGCATGAACATTAATACTTTTTTCATCATTCTTTGTTTAAACTGTTAACGGGGTAATCCTATTTCGAAATTTGCCACCTTTACCATAGCCCTTTCAGGATCAGGATTAGTGACTTTGTTGTAGAAGCGGTTTGCTTTCCTTACAATTCCCCTGAACATTCCTTTGCGAGGTTTTTCATTGTCACTTATTTCTGCCTGGTCAACGGGGATTGTAGTGATTTCCTGTGTCAAAGCATCGGTCGCATAATCGGATTTTACGATTAAAACTTCTGTTGATTTTGCATTTTGCATATCAGGCGAAGTTTGATTTATTACTGGCGTGTTTGCCATCGGGTCAGAAATCTTTGTGACCTGTTCATCAATCTTGTTGCGTGATAAGTTTTCTATCTGAACAGGCTCAGTTGATGCAACCGCCTGGTTTTTTGCTGATTTTACAACCTGTTTTGGTTGAACAAATCCTGGTTCGGGATCCAATCTTGTGATTTGAGACGGATCAGTGGTTGCACTGTTGTTCCTTGTTCCGGCATTTTGTTCTTCACTCTCTTCAGTTTCTGTATCAATCGTAGTTCCTGGAGCTGTGCTTTCAATAACCGGTGAATCCGTATTTTCTTTTGGAACCTGTTGTGCCACTGTAACCAATTCTTCAGGAATTGCATCTTCATCAGGTCGATTGATGAACCATAATCCGGCTGCTATAAGTATTGCTGCAGCTACTGCCCATTTCTGCCATTTCATGGAGATCACTACGGCAGGTTTTTCTACACCACGGTATAAGCTTGATTTTTCCGGGAATGAAATATTTTCAACCGGAAGTTTGGCCATTTTCAGCAGTTCAAAATTTGCAGCTGCTTCAGGATGTTTCCTTGTATATTCTTCAATTGCGTGTTGTTGTTTTTCATCCAGTTCATTATCCAGCCACATCAACTGGAAAGTTTCCATGTTGGATGCATTGATTTCCTCATCTGCCTCGAATCTGTAGAGCTCATTTTTAAGGTCCATGGATATCAGTTCAGGTGATAAACGGGTATCCATAAGCATGGTCCATTCGTCCCTGAGTTCAGGATGCTGTTCAATAAAAACTTCTACGTCTTTTTTCTCCGCTTCTGTCAACTCATTGTCAACATACAGCAGGAAATATTCCTCGTAGTTTTCCAGGTTGATGGGGAGATGTTTCATATCGTTTTGTTCAAATAACATTTTGCGGACTTACTAAATAATTTTTTAACTGGATCCGGGCGCGATGGAGGTAAACTTTTACCTGGCTCTCGCTTAGTCCCATTATCTTTCCAATCTCTTCATAATTATAGCCTTCATAATCTTTCAGCATCACCAGTGATCGTTGTGTTTCATTCAACCGGCCTAACGCTTCATTCAAAACTTTTTTCAGGTTGTGCTGCTGTTTGTCGGTCACCATTACCTGCTCATTAAACTCTTCTTTCAACTTCACTCTTTTGGACTTTCTCAGGTGGTCTATCATTTGGTTGTGGGCCACCGTAAACAGATAAGACTTTGCCGTCGTTGGATCTACGTTTTCCCTGTTCTTCCACATTTTCTCGTAGGCAGACTGAACTACATCCCTTGCGTCTTCCTCGTGCCTCAGGTTTTTCAGGATAAAACGGTATACGTTATCGGCATACGTGGAAACACATTCATTATATTCTCTTTCCGTCATACAGTCTGTTCTGATCTAATTTACGTTGCTAAAGGTCCTCATTTTATAGTTATACGGACGAAAGGCTGGATAGTTACAGGACAGGATAATTTTTTTTATGCCATCGCCCTAAAAATAAAAAAACCCCGTTACTTGCGCAACGGGGCTATACATTAATCGTAAAATTCAATACCGTGATTCCATGATAAGGTGGCGGGCAACTGACTCCCACATGGGAAGTTTTGATTCCGCCTTTTTATCCTGGCTTTCTTTAGTAGGCTGCTGAACGCATACTTCTTCCGATTTAACTGAATTGGTATGATATCCATAAAGGCCTCCAACTCCTATTGCCATTGCTATCGCTAAAATCCATTGCTTGTAATTTCTGGTGCTCATCACAGTTTGTTTGAATTATAAGACGAAGATATTTCAGATTAGTTACATGAATTTGTAAATATCTCTTAAAAAGTTTTCCAAATAGCCGTTCCGGTCACTAAACGCACGAGTTTTGGAAACTTGCGGTGTCAAAATGGGAATTCCGATAACTTTACCACCTTAATGTCATGGTATGAATGAACAAATGGTAAAAAGGCTGGATCAGGAACTTGAAGAGATCCGTAAAAATGGCCTTTTTAAAATAGAAAGGGTGATAGAAAGCCCCCAGGGAGCGGTAATTCGCGTTGGAAATAAGCAGGTCATCAATCTCTGTGCAAATAACTACCTGGGATTATCGTCACATCCAAAAGTGATCGATGCCGGTAAAAAATATATCGACCTCCGGGGATATGGCCTCAGTAGTGTGAGGTTTATCTGCGGAACACAGGATATCCATAAAGAACTGGAAGCCAAGATCTCGGCATTCCTCGGTACCGAAGACACCATCCTGTATGCTGCAGCATTTGATGCAAATGGTGGAGTTTTTGAACCCTTATTTAATGAACAGGATGCTATTATCAGCGATGAACTGAATCACGCATCGATCATTGACGGGGTCAGGCTATGCAAAGCACAACGTTTCCGTTATAAACACAATGATATGGCCGACCTGGAACTTAAACTCCAGGAAGCCGCAGGAGCCCGTAACAGGATCATCGTAACCGATGGTTCATTTTCTATGGATGGAACCATCGCCCAATTGGATGCTATTTGTGCACTGGCCGATAAATATGATGCAGCGGTGATGTCTGATGAGTGCCATTCTTCCGGCTTCCTTGGCAAAACAGGCCGTGGAACACATGAATACCGTGGGGTAATGGGCAGGATAGATATTATAACCGGAACACTGGGAAAAGCTTTAGGTGGTGCATCGGGTGGTTTTACCAGTGGCAGAAAAGCGGTTATTGAAATGCTCAGACAAAGAAGCAGACCTTATCTTTTTTCAAATACACTGGCTCCCAGTATTGTTGGCGCTTCTATTGCAGTGCTGGACATGCTTAGCGAGACCACCGAACTTAGAGATAAACTGGAGTGGAATACCCGCTATTTCAGGGAACACATGACGGAAGCTGGTTTTGATATCAAACCGGGCGATCATCCGATAGTACCGATCATGTTATATGACGCGGTATTAGCGCAAAAAATGGCGGCCCGACTGCTTGATGAAGGTATTTATGTAGTAGGATTCTTTTTTCCGGTGGTTGCACAGGGAAAAGCGCGTATTCGTGTTCAATTGAGTGCAGCACATGATAAATCGCACCTGGATAAAGCCATTACTGCTTTTGTAAAAGTGGGTAATGAACTGGGAATTATTAAAACAGTAACAGCATGATCAGGATTATTTCTTTTTGTTCACTGATCCTTGTTTGTTTTTCCTGCACTCTTAACAATATCAAAAATGCTAACCAACTCAAGAAATATTTTGATGAGTATAAAGTAGATGGATGTTTTGCACTCTATGATAATTCACGTGGAGAACATACCGTTTACAATGAAAAAAGGGATACTACCAGGTTTAGTCCGGCATCAACATTTAAAATCCTCAATGCACTCATCGCACTTCAGACCGGCCGTTTAACGGACGACAGTTCGATGATAAAATGGGATAGTGTTGTACGTGAAAGGCCGGAATGGAACCAAAATCTCTCGCTGTATCACGCTTTCAGGGTATCTGCCGTACCTCATTTCCAGGAGGTAGCGAGGATGATTGGAAGGGATACCATGCAGAAATGGCTCGATAGCACCCATTATGGGAATATGGTGATTGGTCCGGCTGTCGATCAGTTCTGGCTCAACAATAGCCTGAAGATTTCCAATGATGAACAGGTTTGGCTGGCAAAACTTCTGTATTTCCGACAACTTCCTTTCCGCCACAGCGTTCAGGAAGAGGTTAAAAAAATGATGATCTGGGAAAATAATACCAATTATCAGCTGGCATACAAGACAGGGTGGGGTAAAACCGTTAGTGGGAATGAATTGGGCTGGATAGTGGGTTGGATAGAGGAAAACCGGCACGTTTATTTCTTTTCCATGAACTTTGAAACCGCCGATCATCAGATTGATATGGTTACGGTGCGAAAGAAAATATTAATGAATATCCTGACTGAGGTGGGATTTTTTAAGGGCCGCATGTGAGGATAAGGGACGCAGAGACGCGGGGAAAACGCAAAGACGCAGAGGAAGGACGCAGAGACGCGGGGGAAACGCTAAGACGCAAAGAAGAACAGAATAAATAATATCCTTTGGTACGATTTGAAAATCCATGGTTCCTGTTGACGCTGATCGGTGCATTGATCCTTATTGTGCTATTCCGGAGCGTGGTCAAATGGAAAAAAACTACCATCAAAAAGATCGGTGATGAAAAACTTATTCGTCAGCTTATCAATGGCTATTCGCCCTCGCGCTTCCAAATCAAATTCTTTCTCGTATTACTTGGCTTTATCCTCACAGCAATGGGAGTTGCAAATCTTCAATCTCCCACTGAAGTGGAATTGATCAATCGCCAGGGTATCGATGTTATGATAGTTCTTGATGTCAGCAAAAGCATGATGGCACAGGATATTCAACCTAACCGTCTGGAAAGGGCTAAACAATTGGCGGGCAAGTTGGTCGACAAGTTGAGCAATGATAGAGTAGGCTTGGTATTGTTTGCCGGTAGGTCTT
>Ga0207691_10001374_pt1 | contig 24286 bp, 19 predicted proteins | sample KBSM13metaG_FD_184327 | JGI IMG/M metagenome (GOLD analysis project Ga0207691, IMG submission 184327) | Miscanthus rhizosphere microbial communities from Kellogg Biological Station, Michigan, USA - KBS M1-3 metaG (SPAdes) (version 2) | ecosystem: Host-associated > Plants > Roots > Rhizosphere >...
GGGCTGGAAGCCTCCGTGGCGGGACCGGTTTCCCTGCCGTTCGCCGATGCCGCGTTTGACTCGGTGTGGGCAGTGGATGCCCTGGCGGGCCTGCCCCCGGAACAGTGGGACGACGTCGTCCGCGAACTCGGGCGGGTGGCCGAACCGGGCGCGCCGATCGCCGTCATACTCCCCGCACCCGACCCGCGCACCTCAGGCGACCCGCGCACCTCGGGCTGGGGCGGCGAGGGCTTCACGGTGCTCCGCTCCCCCGTCTGACGGGGGGCGGCGGCGTGTCCTAGGCTGGAGGCATGGCTCCCCTCTACGCATTCGCCGGTACCACTCCGGCCGTCCATGACTCCGCCTTCGTCGCGCCCACGGCGTCCGTGATCGGCAACGCCACCCTGGCCGAGAACTCGAGCGCCTTCTACGGTGTCAGTGTCCGCGCCGATACCGCCGCCATCACCGTCGGCGCCGGCAGCAACCTGCAGGACAACGTGGTGCTGCACGCCGACCCCGGCTTCCCCTGCACCGTCGGGGCGCGGGTCAGCGTCGGCCACAGCGCCGTGGTCCACGGCTGCACCGTTGAGGACGACTGCCTGATCGGCATGAGCGCCACCATCCTCAACGGGGCCGTGATCGGCGCCGGGTCCCTCATCGCCGCCGGTGCCGTGGTGCTGGAGGGCACCGTCATCCCGCCCCGCTCGCTGGTGGCCGGCGTTCCGGCCAAGGTCCGGCGCGAGCTCAGCGACGAGGAGTTCGCCGGTGTCCAGCACAACGCCGCCCACTACCAGGAACTGGCACGCGCACACCGCGAACTTCACAACGCCTGAGGAGCACAGCGCCGGGGCCGACCGCCCGCTCAGTCCAGAGCGATCGGCCCGAGCTCGGAGAGCAGCTCGCCCGGTCCGGGATTCCCGGCGGGGGTGGAGCCACCGAGGTGGTTGACCACGCCCCAGACGGCGTTTAGCCCGGTGGTGACGGCTCCCTCGGCCCAGCCGGCGGTGAAGGAGACGTCGTCGCCGGCGAGGAAGATCCCGCGCTGTTCGGCCGGCAGCCCGTCCTGCTTGAAGTGCGTGAAGAGCCGCTGCTGGTAGCGGTAGTGTCCCGGCAGGTTGGCCTTGAAGGCGCCCATGAAGTTGGGGTCGGCCTCCCACGAGACGGTGATGGGCTGGCCCACGATGTGGCTGGCGATGTCCACCCCGGGGTAGATCTGCTCCAGCGAGTGCAACATGAGCTCCGCCCGTTCCTCCGCGGTGAGCGAGAGCCACTTCAGCGCGTCGTCGTTCCAGGTGTAGGACAGCAGGATCACGGCCGGCTGGTCCGGGCCGTTGTCCAGCAGGTAGGTGGCACGGTTCAGCCGGTCGGTCAGCGTCATGGACAGGACCTCGCGGCCGGTGGCCGGGTCGATGTCCTTCCAGAACGGCCGGTCCACCATGACGAAGGTCTTGGAGGACTGCATGTAGTGGGAGCGTTCGATCGCCGTCCACAGTTCGGCGGGGAACAGGGCCTCGTCCGTGTGGATCCGGGTCGAGAGCAGCCATGACTGGCAGGTTGTCACCACCGCCGGGTAGGCGGATTCGCGTCCCCAGCGTTCCCGGATCCGGAAGTCGCCGCTGCCGTCGCGGGCGATGCGGTCCACGGCGCCGCGCGGGGCGCCTGCGTGCAGCGAGGCCAGCGAGGTGCCGTCCGGCCAGTGGGCCATGCCCGACGGCGTGTGCTCCCACAGTGCCTCGGGGAGCCGCTGCGCGCCGCCGTCGATGAGCCGGTGCCGGTCATCGGCGTCGGTGTAGACCACGCGAAGGATTTCGAGGATCGAGTTGGGGAAGTCGGTGTCCCAGCCGCCGGTGCCGAATCCCACCTGCCCGAAGGCCTCGCGGTGGGCGAATCCGGCTTCCTTGAAGGAGTCGCTGCCGGCGATGAAGCCGTAGAACGTCTGCTCGTCCAGCTGCGGGAGCAGCGCGTTCCAGAGTTCCTTGATCCGGGCTGTGTCCCGGGCGCGGATGGCGTCCTGCATCTCGGCGAACCCGGCGCCGTCGTTCACGGCGGCCTTCCACGCGTCCGCCACCTCACGGAAGAACGGCGGCAGGTCTGCCGCGGTCTCGGCATAGTATTTCTGGCCCGCAAGCTCGATCACCGTGCTGGAGGTCGCCGGCGCCAGCGGATTGGGGAAGGCCCGGGTCTGCAGCCCGAGCAGGTCCACGTAGTGGTAGAAGGCCTTGCCGGATTCCGGGAAACGCATTCCGCCGAGGTCTGCCACGATCCCAGGCGCGGACGGGAAACTGGCGGTCCGCAGCCGGCCGCCGATCCTGTCGGCCTCGTAGACCACCGGCCGCAGGCCCAGCTTCATGAGCTCATACGCGGTCACCAGTCCGGACAGTCCGGCACCGACGACGGCGACTTCGGTCCCGTAAAGCTCGGGCGGCACCGATCCCAGGCCCTCCGGGTGGGCGAGGTAGTGGTCGTAGCTGAACGGGAAGTCCGGATTCAGCATGGTGACGGGCGCCGCGCCCGCTTCAGCAGCGGGTTCGGGAGCCGGAAGTTCGGTGGCGATGGTCATGAGATCTCTGCCTTCAGTTCCTGGTGTGTGGTGGTGTTGTCAGGGTGGCGGCTTGATAGGTCAAGGTAGTCCTCGTGGCTCAGCGCAGCCACCCTGGAGTTCTTCCGGCCGTAGCCGAAGTAGGCGGCACAGCCAACAAGCATCCAGGCACCGAACACCGCCCAGGTCTCGGCGCCGAGGTTGGCCATGAGGTAGGCGCACATGAGGGCGCCGAGAACCGGTGTCAGCGGAAAGAGCGGGACGCGGAAGCTGCGCGTGAGTTCGGGCCGGGTCCGCCGCAGGTAAATGACTGCCACGTTGACCAGGGCGAAGGCGAACAGGGTACCGATGCTGGTCGCGTCCGCGAGGGCACCGAGCGGCACCAGGCCGGCGGTCAGTGCGACGGCGGTGCCCACGATCAGGGTTCCGGCAGCCGGCGTGCCGGTCCGGGCCGAGATCCGGCCGAAGACCTTGGGCACCAGGCCGTCGCGCGACATCGAAAGCAGGATCCGGGTCTGCCCGTACAGCACGGTCAGCACGATGCTGGCGATGGCGAGCACGGCGCCGACGGCGAACACCACGCCAACCCAGGGCTGGCCGGTGATTTCCTCAAGGATCTTCACGAGGGCCGCCTCGGTACCGTCGAACCAGCCCCAGGGGCGCGCGCCGATGGCGGCGACGGCCACAAGCACATAGATGCTGGTGACGATCAGCATGGAGAGCAGGATGGCCCGCGGGAGGTCGCGCTTGGGATTCCGGGCCTCCTCGCCGGCCGTGGAGGCTGCATCGAAGCCGATGTAGGAGAAGAAGACCCGGGAGGCTGCGGCCGAGACGCCGGCGGCGCCCATCGGCATGAGGGGTTCGAAGTGTCCGCCGTTGAAAGCGGTGAAGGCCACGGCGCAGAAGAACAGCAGGATGCCGACTTTGACCAGGACGATCGCCGTGTTGATCCAGGCGCTCTCCTTGGCGCCGCGGACCAACAGCACGGTGGCCAGGGCGACAATCACGATTGCGGGCACGTTCAGCACGCCGCCGGCTCCCGGCGGTTGCGAGATGGCGTCCGGGAGTTCCAGGCCGAAGACCGCCAGGGCCTCGTTGACGTACTGGCCCGCACCGACCGCGACGGCGGCCACGGAGACGGCGTATTCGAGCACCAGGCACCAGCCGCAGATCCAGGCCATGCCCTCGCCCATGGTGGCATAGGTGTAGGAGTAGCTGGAACCGGCGGCAGGGACCAGGCCGGCCATCTCCGCGTAGGAGACGGCGGAGAGCAGGGCGGCGAAGCCGGCGATGGCGAAGGAGATCCAGATGGCCGGGCCGGCGAGCGGCACCGACTGGCCCAGGATGACCAGGATGCCGGTGCCCAGGGTGGCGCCGACGCTGATCATGGTCAGCTGCAGGACACCGAAGCTGCGGACCAGCCGCGTGCCGCCGTGTCCGGTCTCGGCCTCGCGGACCAGCTGGCCGATCGGCTTGCGGCGCAGGAGCTGGGCGGTGAGCCCGGGACGGCCGGCTTCCGCCGGCGGGCGTTCGCCGATCAGAGTTGGCACAGTCATCGTTGACGTCCTTATCTTCAGTAGTGGTCGGTTTCCCGAACCAACCCTAGGCGTGTGAGCCACCTCTCAAGGTTGTGCAAAATGACCTGTAGTCTTCCCCCATGAGACTTAATGCACTTGGACTCCGCCGGCCGGGCGGCCGGCACGGGGGCCGCGGCCGTGGCTGCTGAGGACCCGGAGCGGCTCGGCTTCGTCACGCTGGCGCAGTTCCTGGGCCAGTTGCCGGCACTGGCCGTCGTGCACGACGGCGGCAACGGCCAGGAGCGCCTGCGCTGGGTGGAGCCCAGCGAACTGGAAGATCCCACCCCCTACCTGCTCGACGGCGAGTTCCTGCTCACGGCCGGCCTGCCGTTCGTGGGCGGGGGCGGCAGCGAGGAGGCGGTGGACGCTTACGTGCGGCGCCTGGTCCAGGCCCGCGTGGGCGCCTTGGGCTTTGGCCTGGAGCCGTATTTCGATTCCGTGCCCGATGCCGTGGTGCGGGCCTGCCGGCAGCACAACCTGACCCTGGTCGCCATCCCGGAGAGCCTCCCGTTCGCCGCGCTGGGACTGGAATTCTCCCGGCTCCTCGAGTCGGACAACGCCAAGACCTTCCGCCAGCTGGCCGACACCAGCCGGCAGCTCATGCGCGCGGTCTTGTCCGCGCGCCCCGAGCACGAACTCCTCGCGGCCCTGGTCCAGCGCGTCCCGGTTTGGGCCGTGCTGGTCGGCGCCGACGGGCGGGTGCGCGCCCGCGGTTCGGGCCCCTCCCCCGGCCCGCAGGCCGCCGGCGCCGCTGCCGGCACCGTGCCGGGAGTTGACTCCGCCGACCTGCAGCCGCTGCTGGCCAGGCTGCTCGCCGGCAGCGGTCCGCGGGTGGAGATGGATTCGTTCGATGCCGTGGGCTCGTCCCTGGTCTTCGGGTATCCGCTGCGCAGCACCCGGGACGCCAACCTCGGCGCGCTCATCCTCGGCACGGACGCCCCGCTGACCCCGGCCCAGAACAGCGTTGTCTCCACCGCGGTCGGGCTGCTGGAACTGCTGGTCCGCCAGCGCATCAGCGGCTCCCTGGCCCCGAGCCAGCTGGCCACGGCGCTGCTGCTGCACCCGGAGAGCGTGGCCTCAGGATCCGCACGGCATGTCAACGGGTTCAAGGACCTGCTGGCCCAAAGCATCTCCTCCACCCGGTCCGGCCAGCTGCGGGTCGTGCAGGGTGTCCGGATTGACGCCGCCCCGGACAGCACCCGGACCCCGGGCGGACCGGGCGAGGCTCCGGTGCGGGCGCTGCTGGAGTGGCGGCGGCTGTTCGACACCAAGCTGGTGGAGCTCACCGAGTACGGCTTTGCCGCCATCACCAGGCTAAAGGTCGACGACGCCCTGCTCGCCGAAGTGGAGCGGCTCGGCTGGCGCCTTGTGATCGGCAGCGGCACCGATTTCGCGAACCTGCCGGAGGCTTACCGGCACGCCGCTTCACTGCGCAACCGCGTTCTCACGAGCCGCCGGAGCGTCCGGGCGGACGACGTGACGTGGTCGGTGGCCGGCCTGCTGGGACCGGCTGCCGGCACCCTGCTGGCGGGCCATCTGCTGGCACCCCTGCTCGCCCTCGAGCCGGAGCGCCGCGCCAGCCTGCTCGGCATCCTGCGGGCCTGGCTGGGCGAAAACGGAAGCTGGGACGCCACGGCAAAGGCCACGGGACTGCATCGAAACAGCGTCCGCCGGCAGATCGGCATCATCGCTGAGCTGCTGGGCCTTGACCTCAACCAGGCCCAGGCGCGCGCGGAACTCTGGATCGCCCTGCAGTACCAGGCCGAGCCTGATCCGCCCACCCCGGCCACCGCAGGTCAGGCGTCCAGTGCACCGGCCACCGCAGGTCAGGCGTCCGCTGCCGGTCAGACTCCCCAGGAGCGGTAGAGCTCCGGGCGGCGGTCGCGCAGGTAGTCCACGGCGTCCTCGATGCCGTCTGCCGCGGCGCGGCCGGGCTCACCCAGCTCGGCAAACAACAGTTCCGGCCCCGCTCCGGCCGCGGCCAGGACCGAGCCGTCCGGGCCCGCGACGATGCTGCCGCCGCGGAAGTCGCAATCATCCTCCGAACCGGTGTGATTGGCGTAGGCGACCGTCAGCTGGTTCTCCAGGGCGCGGGCCCGGATCAGCACCTGCGGCACGGCGTCGAATCCGCCGGCGAGTGCCGTCGGCACCAGCAGCAGGTCCGCGCCGCGCAGGGCGGCCGCCCGCGCCGACTCGGGAAACTCGATGTCGTAGCAGATGACCAGCGCCGTTTTGTGCCCGTGGAAATCCACGACGCCGGGGGCAGCCGCGGCGGGCGTAAACGCCGCCCGCTCGTCCGGGCCGAACAGGTGCACCTTGTCGTAACTGAGCAGCTCCTCGCCCGCCTCGTCGACCAGGGTGGCGGAAATGTGCCACCCGCCGGCCGGCGTCACCGCGGGCAGGCTGTAGACCAGGGCGATGGTGTTGCGCCGCGCGATGCCGGCCAGGACTTCCCGGAGCGCGGGCAACCTGCCGGGATCGAACGCCTCCCGCAGCCGCCGCGGCGCGTAGCCCACGGGGAAGAGTTCCGGGGTCACCAGCAGCTGCGCGCCCGCGGCGGACGCATTGCGCGCCGCGACCTCCACCGCGGCGCAGTTCGCCTCGATGTCCAGCACGGCGGAGTTCGCCTGCATCAGGGCCAGCAGCACCATTACCACCTCACGTTTCCGGGCGCCTCCGCGGGGCGCGGCGGGCTCTCCCGACCAGAGTAGCCGCGGCCCGGAACGCGGGGTGTGGTGCAATTCCACCCGGACAGCGTGCCAGCGGGGCAGAACGTCCTTGCCGCGGAGACGGCGGGTGCTGACCGCCCTCTCCCCGGCATTCGACCGGCGCGGCCGTTATCGTTGCGTTAACTTCTTGACTACAAGGCGCGAATGCGTCACGCTTCATAGCATGCCCTCACCAACGCGCTCAACGAGGAGCCGAACCAAGAACCCCGGATCGCAGTCCGCCCTCCGGCATTTGAACCAGCAGCGGATCATCGAATGCCTCCTCGCGGGCCCATCCACGCAGGCGGAACTGGCCCGCCAGACCGGGCTTTCGACAGCCACGGTCTCGAACATCGTCAAAATCATGCAGGACGCCGGGCTGGCCTCGACTGAACCGATCACCAGTTCCGGGCGGCGCGCCCTGAACGTCCGGCTCAACAGCAACGGGGCCGTCGCCGTCGGAATCGACTTCGGCCGGCGCCACCTGCGCGTCGTGCTGGCCTCGCTGAGTTACCACGTGATCGCCGAAGAGTCGGTCCTGCTGCCCCTGGGCCATCACGCCGAGGAAGGCATCCAGGCCGCCGTCGGCGTGCTGGACCGGCTGCTCACGGACAGCGGTGTGGAACGCAGCGCCCTGGTGGGTGCCGGCGTCGGAATTCCCGGCCCGATCGACCGCCGCACCGGCACCGTGGCGCAAGGCGCGATCCTGCCCGAATGGGTGGGCATCAACATCCTCAAACGCCTCGAAGAAGCGCTGGAACTCCCCGTCTTCGTGGACAACGACGCCAACCTGGGCGCCCTCTCCGAGGTCACCTGGGGGCCGCACAGCGGCATCAGCAACCTGATGTTCCTCAAGATCGGCTCGGGCATCGGCGCGGGGCTGATCCTCAACGGCGTCCCGTACTACGGCAACGTGGGCATCACCGGCGAAATCGGCCATGCCACCATCCACGAGCACGGACTGATCTGCCGCTGCGGGAACCGCGGCTGCCTGGAAACCATCGCCTCCACCACCACCATGATCGAGCTCCTGAGCCGCGGCGAGGACCGGCCGCTCTCGCCCGGGGACATCGTTCGCAAGGCCCTGGAGAAGGACTCCGCCACGCTCCGTGTCGTGGACGACGCCGGGCTCGCCGTCGGGCGCGCCCTGGGCAACGTGGCGAACCTGATCAACCCCGAAGTCATCGTGGTCGGCGGCCCGCTGGCGGGCCTTGGCCAGCTGCTGCTGGACCCGATCCGGCGCGGCCTGATCCGCCACGCGGTGCCGGTCATTGGCGAGACAACCACCCTCACGATGTCGTCCCTGGGCGACCGGGCCGAGGCCCTCGGGGCCACGGCTTTGGTCTTCCAGCACGCCGGAATCCGGCGAAACTAACCATTTCGTTATGCGGCTGTTGCGTTAAAGACTTGACGACAAGGGCTGTGATCCAGTTTACTTTTCCATCAGACGGCCCTGCGGTTTGCAGGGGCGGACAACGAAGTCATGCATTGGAGGCGTAAGGGCAGATGACGTCCCTCAACACGCACAGTGATCCGCTAATCCTCGAGATGCGTTCCATCACCAAGGAATTCCCCGGCGTTAAAGCTTTGGCCGATGTGAGCCTGCGGGTGAAGGCCGGCGAGATCCACGCCATCTGCGGTGAGAACGGCGCCGGGAAATCGACCCTGATGAAGGTGCTCTCGGGTGTATATCCCTACGGCACCTACACCGGCGACATCGTGTACCAGAACGAGGTCCAGGAATTCAAGGACATCCGGGCCAGCGAGCACGCCGGGATCGTGATCATCCACCAGGAACTCGCGCTGATCCCCGAACTCTCCATCATGGAGAACATCTTCCTCGGCAACGAGCCCACCAAGCGCGGCGTGATCAACTGGGCCGAGGCCCGGACCCGGTCCACCGAACTGCTGGCCCGGGTGGGGCTGCGCGAGGACCCGGACACCCCCATCAAGGAGATCGGCGTCGGCAAGCAGCAGCTGGTCGAGATCGCCAAGGCCCTGAACAAGTCGGTCAAGCTCCTGATCCTGGACGAGCCCACGGCGGCGCTGAACGAGTCCGACTCCCAGCACCTGCTGGACCTCATGCTGGGCCTCAAGGGCCGCGGAATCACCTCGATCATCATTTCGCACAAGCTCAACGAGATCGAACAGATCGCGGATGAGATCACGATCATCCGCGACGGCAAGTCGATCGAGACCCTGAACGTCAAGGCCGACGGCGTCGACGAGGACCGGATCATCAAGGGCATGGTGGGCCGGACACTGGAATCACGGTTCCCGGACCACGAGCCGAAGATCGGCGAGGTCCTCTTCGAGGTGAAGAACTGGAACGTCGGGCATCCGCAGATCCAGGACCGCCTGGTCTGCAAGAACTCCAACTTCTTTGTCCGCCGGGGCGAGATCGTCGGGTTCGCGGGCCTGATGGGCGCCGGACGCACCGAGCTGGCCCGGTCCGTGTTCGGCCGCTCCTACGGCCGCTTCATCTCGGGCCATGTCTACAAAGACGGCAAGGAACTGCAGCTCAGGAGCGTCCGCCAGGCGATCGACGCCGGGCTGGGTTACGTCACCGAGGACCGCAAGTCCCTGGGCCTGAACCTGCTGGACGACATCAAGGCCACCACCGTCTCGGCAAACCTGCGCAAGATCAGCAAGAACTTCGTGGTGGACGCCAACAAGGAATACGCCGTCGCGGAGGAATACCGGAAGTCGCTGCGGACCAAGACGCCCTCCGTGGAGGAAGGCGTCGCGAAGCTCTCGGGCGGCAACCAGCAGAAGGTCGTGCTGGCGAAATGGATGTTCACCGACCCGGACGTGCTGATCCTGGACGAGCCCACCCGCGGGATCGATGTCGGGGCCAAGTACGAGATCTACGGCATCATCCAGAAGCTGGCCAACGAGGGCAAGGCCGTGATCGTTATTTCCTCGGAACTGCCCGAACTGCTGGGCCTCTCGGACCGGATCTACACGATTTTCGAAGGCGCCATCACCGGCGTGCTGAACAAGGACGAAGCCAGCCAGGAAAGCCTCATGAAACTCATGACGTCCGCCCGCAAGACCGCTTGACCCTATGGGACAAACCAGAACAATCCGAACACCCCGGACACAAGGACTGAAACAATGAACGCGCTCAAGAAGCTCTTTGGCGGCAACACCCGCCAATTCGGCATGATCTTCGCCCTGGTTGCGCTGATCGTGTTCTTCGAGATTTTCACGGAGGGCCGCACGCTCACATCGGGCAACGTCATCAACCTCTTCAACGGCAACTCCTACATCCTGATCCTCGCCATCGGCATGGTGCTGGTCATCATCGCCGGGCACATCGACCTCTCGGTCGGTTCCGTCGCGGCCTTCGTGGGTGTCTGCGTGTCACTCTTCATCCGCGACTGGGGCCTGCCCTGGTACATCGGCGTCCTGATGGGGCTCGGGCTCGGCATCCTGATCGGAATGTGGCAGGGATTCTGGGTCGCCTACGTCGGCATTCCCGCGTTCATCGTGACGCTGTCCGGCATGCTGATCTTCCGCGGCGCCAACCAGTTCGTCGGCAAGTCGAACACCATCCCGGTCCCGGCGGATTTCCAGTACATCGGCTCCGGCTACCTGGCCGAGTTCGGCCCGAAGACCGGCTACAACAACCCCACCATGCTGATCGGCCTGCTCGCCGTCGCGTTCGTGATCTTCAGCGAGATCCGGTCCCGCCGCAACGCCAAGAAGCTCGGCGCCGAGGTCCCCGAAGCCTGGGTCATGATCCTCAAACTCGTGCTGGTCTGCGGCGCCATCCTCTACGCGACGTACCTCTTCGCCACCGGCCGTCCGGGCACGTCCTTCCCGGTGCCAGGCCTGATCCTCGCCGTCCTCATCATCGTCTACGGCTTCATCTCCTCCAAGACCGTCATCGGCCGCCACATCTACGCGGTCGGCGGCAACCGGCACGCTGCGGAGCTCTCCGGCGTCCAGTCCAAGAAGGTCAACTTCCTGGTCATGATGAACATGTCCTTCCTGGCCGGCCTCGCCGGCATGATCTTCGTCGGCCGCTCCACCGCCTCGGGACCGTTCGACGGCGTCGGCTGGGAACTGGACGCCATCGCGGCCGTCTTCATCGGCGGCGCCGCGGTCACCGGCGGTGTGGGCACCGTGATCGGCTCGATCATCGGCGGCCTGGTCATGGCCGTCCTGAACAACGGCCTGCAGCTGCTCGGCGTCGGCGCCGACCTCACCCAGATCATCAAGGGCCTCGTGCTCCTGATCGCCGTCGCCTTCGACGTCTACAACAAGACCCAGGGCAAGAAATCGATCGTCGGCATGCTGATGAAGAACTTCGGCCGCAGCAGCGAGATCAAGGCCGACGAGACCACGCAGACCAAAGAGGTCATCTCGAGGGGAATCTAATCCCCTCCCCCCAGTTCCCCAACCCCACAATTCTCCGCACACCACCGAAAGAAAGTGAACCAAGCAATGCGAATGATTGGTAAAGCAGGAAAGGCAGCAGCAATCGCTGCTATTGCGGCACTGGCGCTGACAGCCTGCGGCCGTTCCGACACCGGAACCACCAGCGGTTCCTCCACCGGAGGCGAAGCATTCCCGAAGGGCTCCGCGATCGGCGTCGCACTCCCCCAGAAGACCTCCGAAAACTGGGTCCTGGCCGAGCAGCTGTTCAACGACGGCCTGACGGCGGCCGGCTACAAGCCGGACGTGCAGTTCGCCAACGGCGGCGTCTCGGAGCAGCAGAACCAGATCAGCGCCATGATCACCAAGGGCGACAAGGTCATCATCGTCGGCGCCATCGACGGTGCACAGCTGGGCACCCAGCTCCAGCAGGCCAAGGACGCCGGCGCAACGATCATCGCGTACGACCGTCTGCTGCTGAACACCCCGAACGTGGACTACTACGTGGCCTACGACAACTTCAAGGTCGGTGAACTCCAGGGCAAGGCGCTGCTGGACGGCATGAAGGGCAAGAAGCCGGAAGGCCCGTACAACATCGAGCTCTTCGCTGGTTCCCCTGATGACGCCAACGCGAAGGTCTTCTTCGACGGCGCCATGAGCGTCCTGAAGCCGAAGATCGACGACGGCACCCTCAAGGTCCTCTCCGGCCAGACGAGCTTCGAGCAGGCTGTGACCCAGGGCTGGAAGGCAGAAAACGCCCAGAAGCGCATGGACACCCTCCTCGCCGGAACCTACGGCACCGCAGCCCTCGATGGCGTGCTGTCCCCGAACGACACCATTGCCCGCGCGATCCTGACCTCCGTCAAGGCCGCCGGCAAGCCGCTTCCGATTGTCACGGGCCAGGACTCCGAGGTTGAGTCGGTCAAGTCCATCATGGCGGGCGAGCAGTACTCCACCATCAACAAGGACACCCGCGCGCTCGTTGAGCACTCGATCGTCATGGTCAACGACATTCAGGCAGGCAAGACGCCCGAGATCAACGACGACAAGTCCTACAACAACACGGTCAAGGTTGTTCCCGCCTACCTGCTGGAACCGGTCATCGTCACCAAGGACAACGTCCACACGGCGTACGAGAACGATCCGGTCCTCGGCCCGATCACCAAGCAGTAGTTCCTTATCTGGGCGACCGCTTCACCGGCCGCGCCAGAGTACAGAGCCCCGGCTCTCCCGCAAGGGAGGGCCGGGGCTCTTGCGTTGGCCGTGGTGCGCCGGCCGTGGTGTCCCGGCTGGGACCTTGGCGGTGACCTTGGCGGTGACCTCGCCTGCGGCAATCGGCTTCACAGCGGAGACATAGCTTCGCCGGGAGGTTCGCACAGCGGCCCGTACCACTGTGGGACCAGCGCCGGGCATCGGGTCCGGCAAGAGATCCCCCATAGACACCCAAGAAAAATTAGGAGCACCGTGAGCGTTCTTGCCCGGAGTGTAGGCAACGCCTTTCGAAACAAGGTCAGGACCGCCGCTGTGGTGGCGGTGCTGGCCGTAGCCATTGGACTTGCCCTGGCCATGCTCGTGGCCAACCAGGCCGTCACCGGCAAGGTTGCCGAGCTGAACGCCTCGGTGGGCACGGTCCTGACCGTGAACCCGGCCGGCGGCCAGGGCTTCGAGGGCGGCGGCGAGCCGCTGACGTCCGCCCAGGCGGCCACGGCGGCGGCCGTCCCCAACGTCAGCAGCGTGGTCGGCACCAAGGCGCTGCGCCTGCGCAACGCCGCTGACATGGCCGCCGAGGCCGCGTCAGGACGGACAGGCCAAGGCGGCCCCGGCGGCCAGTCGGCCACCTCCGTCACCACGAGCCTCACGGCCGCCGTCGACGCCGGCACCCTCGGCAACCGTAACCAAGCCAGTACCGGCGCCTCCGGAAGCAGCACCGCGCAGGCCGCACCGGCGTTCTCGCTGCCCATCACGGCAACGGGCATCGGCGCCGAGATGGACTCCACCGGCAAGGCCCTGCAGCTGACGCAGGGCACCGGCCTGGGCAACTACACCGCCGCGTCCACCGGCGCCCTGCTGGGCACCACCCTGGCCACCAAGAACGGCCTCAGCGTGGGCTCGACGTTCACCATCGGTGATAAAGCCTTCACCGTCCAGGGGCTGTTCGACGCCGGGACCGCGTTCGGCAACAATGCGCTCTACGTGACGCTGCCGACCGCCCAGACCCTCGCCGCGCTCCCGGACGAACTCTCCACCATGATCGTCACGGTCAACAGCATGGAAAACGTCGACGCCGCCAAGACCGCCCTGCAGACGGCGCTGGGCTCCGACAAGGCCGACGTCACCCAGGGCCAGCGGAACCTTGAGACCGCCGTCAGCTCGCTGGACAGCGTCAAGAACATTTCCTTCATCGCCTTCGTCGCGGCCCTTGGCACCGCCGGCCTGATCATCCTCCTGATCATGGTCATGCTGGTCCGCGAACGACGCCGCGAGATCGGTGTCCTGAAGGCCATCGGCGCCCCGAACCGCACCATCGGCCTGCAGTTTGTGCTGGAGGCCCTCGTGCTGGTGGCCATGGGCAGCGTGGTGGGCGCCGCCGTCGCCTCCCTTGCAAGCGGCGGCATCGCCAGCGCCCTCATCAGTTCAAGCAGCAGCACGAGCGCGGCGGCCACCGGCCAGCGCGGCGGCGCTGGCGGCTTTCCCGGGGGCGGGTTCCCGGGCGGGGCGGGCGGACCGCTGGGCGGGGCCAGCCAGCTGCTGACCTCCGTGACGGCGAGCGCCTCCCCCGGCGTCATCGCCGCGGGCATCGCCGCAGTTTTCGGCGTCGCCATCATCGGCGCGCTCGTCCCGGCCCTGCTCACCGCCCGCATCCGTCCCATCGAAGTCCTCCGAGGAGAATAGCCATGATCGAAGTCAAGAACCTGGTCCGCACGTTCAAGTCCGGCGACCGGACCATCAAGCCGGTCAACGATGTCAGCTTCGAGCTCGAGCAGGGCACGCTGGCCTCGATCGTGGGCAAGAGCGGCAGCGGCAAGAGCACCCTGCTCTCCTTGCTCGGTGCGCTGGACAAGCCCACCAGCGGCGACGTGGTGGTCAACGGCGTGAGCCTGGCCAGCATGCCCGACGGGAAACTGACCAACTACAGGCGCCGGGACATCGGCTTCGTGTTCCAGCAGTTCAACCTGATCCCGAACCTCTCGGCCGTGGACAACGTGATGCTGCCGATGGAATTCGCCGGCGTGCGCAAGGCGGCGCGCGCCGAGCGGGCCCGGCAGCTGCTCGAACAGGTCCAGCTCGATCCGGACAAGCACGGGCGGCGCATCAACCGGCTCTCCGGCGGCGAGCAGCAGCGGGTGGCGATCGCCCGGGCCCTGGCGAACGAACCCAAACTGATCCTGGCCGATGAACCCACCGGCAACCTGGACGAACAGACAGGCGAGCACATCATCGAACTGCTCAGCACGCTCAGCCGGGACCACAACACCACCATCCTGGTGGTCACCCACGACCGCGCCCTGGCCAACAAGACGGACCGGCGCTTCCGGCTCCAGCAGGGCCGGCTCACGGAGGAACCGGCCCGCACTCGTGCGGCGGCGGCCCTGACCGGCTGAGGACCGGCCGGCTGCTGAACTCCAGCCGCGGCCGACCCCCTGAGGTCCGCCCGGCTGCGGGGACTCCGGCGGCGGAGCTGCGGGGGCTTAGGCGTCGGAGCTGCGGGCAGGCCTTGGGGGCCCGCCCGCGGCTCCGGCGTCGAGCCGTCGGGGCTGAACTTCGTGAGACTGGATCTCCGCGTCGAACCTCCGCCATGCCAGGGCCGTCAACACTGCGGCCCGGCCGCCCCCGGGTGAGAAGATGGCACCATGTCTGCCCTCATCGCAAAGCCGTGGCTGTTCAGCCAGCCGGACCAGGATCCCCGCACAGCCACCGGTGCCAGGCTGCGCTGGGGCGTCATCGCCACCGGCGGTATCGCCGCTTCGGTCACACGCGACCTTGGGCTGCTGGCGGATGCGGAACTGTACGCCGTCAGCTCCCGCACACAGGCGGCCGCGGACGCGTTCGCGGCCGACTACGGCTTTGTCCACGCCTACGGTGACCAGGACGGCGCCAGCGGCTACGCCCGCCTGCTCGCCAATGACGCCGTCGACGTCGTCTACGTCGCCACCCCGCACGCCCACCATCACAAGATAGCCCTCGCCGCCCTCAACGCCGGCAAGCACGTGCTGTGCGAGAAGGCCCTCACGATCAATGCCCGGGAAGCAGCCGAGTTGATCGCGGCGGCCCGGACCAACGGAGTCTTCCTGATGGAGGCGGTGTGGAGCCGGTTCCTGCCCAGCATGCAGCGGGCGTTCGAGATCGCTGCCTCGGGCGAGATCGGCGAGGTGAAATGGGTCGGCGCCGACCTCGGCTTTCCGGCGCCGTACTCGCCCGGTTCCCGGCTTTGGGCACCCAAGGACGGTGGCGGCGCCCTGCTGGACATGACGGTCTATCCCCTGCTCTGGGCGCTCGGCACCCTGGGGTTCCCGCAAACGGTCAGCGCCACGGGCTGGCTGAACGACGACGGCGTTGACGCCCAGAATGCGTTGACGCTCGGTTACCACCACGGCGCCCAGGCCCAACTGACCTCGTCATTGATGGCCTACGGCCCCCGCACGGCCACCGTCGCCGGCACCAAGGGCTACCTCCAGAGCCCGGGCTCCATCAACAACCCGAAGGAACTGCTGGTCCGGATCGGCTTCGAGGGGCCCCGGACGGAGCAGTTCACGGTGGTGGGACGTGGCTACACTTACGAGCTCCGCGAGGTCACGCGGTGCATCCAGCAGGGCCTCACCGAGAGCCCGGTCATGCCGCTGGAGGACTCCCTGAACACCATGCGGCTTTTCGACGGCGTACGCGCGCAGCTCGGCGTGAGTTACCCCAACGACGCCCACTAACCGCCTCCCGCTTTCCACGCCCCAGGCAACGGACCCGGCGCATTCCAAGTGTCTCGGTATGCCTACAGTTTCGGCCCCGCTCTGGACTCTCCTGTTGGGGCCGACTTACCCTGTAGGCAATTGTCCAGTCTTCCGGGAGCGGGGGTGCGCGCATGGATCCTGCAGCAGCGTCCTCCCGCGCGGGCCGCACCCTGCGCCCCCTGCGCCCCTTGCGCCGCGTGCTCTTGGCCGCCGTCGCCGGCGCCGCGTGGCTGACACTGACCTGCACGGCCGCGCAGGCGGACGACGCCTGCGCGTTCTACGGGACGGCCGACGGCGCCGGCGAGAGCGCGGCCGCCGCCTCGTGTACGGACGCCGACGACCTCCCTGTTCCCTCCCTCGACGGCGTGGTTTCCGTGGACATCCCTGCGGTCCCGGCGGGCACCTGGGCGGCGGGCGCTGTTCCGGGGCCGGGAGTCGCTTCCGCCGACGTCGTTCCTGCCGACCCGAACGGGCCCGCGGACACCGCCCCTGACCCGGCGGTTTCCGACCCGCCACCGCCCGCCGCCCCTGGGCAGGCGGCACCGGACCCGGCACTCCCCTCCCCGGCGCTCCCTGACCCTTCGCTCCCTGCGCCGGCAGTCACCCCGCCGGCAACCGGGCCCGTGGTGGACCCTGCGATTCCGGTTCCCGGTGTTGTTCCGCCGGTGGTGGACCCTGCGGTACCGGTTCCCGGCGTCGATCCGCCGGTCGGCGACCCCGCGGCCCCGGCTCCGGATCCAGCAGCTCCGCTCCCCGGCGACCCCGCGGCCCCCGTTCCGGAGCCAACAGCTCCGCTCCCCGGTGACCCGGCGGCCGGGCCACCAGACAGCGTCGTTCCAGGCGGCATCGTTCCAGGCGGCGACGTCGCGGCGGGGACGCCGGCCGCCGTCGATGGCGCATCAGCACCGGCGGCCGCCGCAAAAGCAACCGCCGCCAAAGCAGCACCAGCTCAACTGCCGGCGCCTGCTCCCACCGGCACCGTGGCGGCCCGTCCCTTCCCGGCATCTCCTTCCCCGGGTGCCACGGTTGCCTACCCCGCCTTGCTGATCCCTGAACCCCGGGGCGCGGCAGCTGTCCAGTCCGGCGCTGCCCCGCCGGCCAAGGCCCCTGCCGAGACCGGTGAACCGCCGGCTCCCTCCGGCAACCCGGGTCCGGGCCCATGGCATGGCGGAACGGGACTGCCTGCGCCTGACGCACTCCCACCGGCTCCGGGCTCGGGGTCCGGCAGCGGGCACTCCGGCGGCGGGCCTGCCGGAACGGCTGCGTGGATGCCCAGCCTGGTCTTTTACCTGCCCACCATCGGGGCCGACGCCATCGGCGGACCGCTCCAGCACGAGTACGCAGCCGTTAGCGCTGATCCCGGTTCTTCCCCTGACTAGTCGGGCCGTCTCTGCCTCCACAGAGCACGGCCCGTCGGGCTGCCTTTGCCGCCCGCCAACAGTCACCCAGGAGAATCCCCCATGGACACGACCGTCCACCGCCGGGCTTCCGGCACCCCAATTCCCGCCAGCCTGACCCCCTCAGCGCCTGCCCACCCGGAGCGCTCCGGTCCGCAGCCGAGGCCCGGCTGCAAGCCCCGCCCGCCCTAGCGCATGCCACCGCTCCCATCACGGTCCTGTACCGCCGGAGCGAGGTCGTTGGGTCCGCTGGGGGACCCAACGGCATGCTCCGGCGGAGGGGCGTCCGCGGGGCGTCCGGTGAGGGAATACGCTTCGGCGCCGGGACCGGAGGTCCCCTCTGAACAGAAGCGGATACTAATTACCCTTATCATTCTTTAGGTGCGCCGTCGGTGTGCACACGGAAGATACGGGGACATCGTGAACAGTTCGCCCAACAGCATCACGGCGGAGCCCTTGGGCGGCCGCTACCAGCTGGGGGAGGTGATTGGCCGGGGCGGCATGGCGTCGGTCTACACGGCCAAGGACCTGAACCTTGGCCGGGACGTTGCCCTGAAACTCTTCGCTCCGCAATCGGCAGATCCTGACGAGCTTCGCCGCCAGGAAGCGGAGATCGAGTTGCTGGCCACCCTGAATCATCCAAGCCTGGTGACCCTGTTCGACGCCGGGACGGACACCCGGATTCCCGAGGAGCCCCGGCCCTTCCTGACCATGGAGCTCGTGGACGGCCAGGATCTGCGGACCCGGATCCGCCACAGTCCCCTGCCGCTGGATGAGTTGGCCGTGGTCGGCGCCGGGATCGCCGACGCCCTCGCCTACGTCCACGGCCTCGGCATCGTCCACCGGGACATCAAGCCCGCCAACATCCTCCTCGTGCCGGTCCGGCCAGGCGAACCGCTGCGGCCCAAGCTCACAGACTTCGGCATCGCCCGGATCATCGACGGGACCCGGCTGACGGCCACGGGAACCATGGTGGGAACCGCCGCCTATCTCAGTCCGGAACAGGCCCGCGGCGCCGACCTCGGACCGGCGAGTGACATCTACTCCCTGGGCCTGGTGCTGCTCGAATGCCTCAAGGGCGAGGTGGAGTACCCGGGCAGCGCCGTCGAATCCGCGGTGGCCCGCCTGCACCGCGCCCCCGTCATCCCGGACACCGTGCCTGAGGAGTGGGCCCGGCTTATCCAGGCCATGACCGTCCTGGACCCGTTGGACCGCCCCGCGGCCGCCGAACTCGAGGCAGCCTTCCGTGTGGCCCTCGTTTCCCCCGGATCGCTGCCGGGGCCCGTCACAACGGAACCCACCCGGGTCCTCCCGGCCCCGCCGGCAAGGCGGCCCCGCCCTCCCCGGCCCGGAGCCACAGCGGCTGCAGCTGCGGGAACCCGACCCCTGAACTTGCTGGACCCGGATGCCCTGCCGCTGCGGCCGCGCCGCCGCCGCTCCCTGTCGCGTGGGGCCACATGGTTCCTCCGGACCAGGCCCCGCACCCGCGTCGCCCTGCTGCTCGCGGTGCTGGCAGTCCTTGCCGTCGTGGCGACGATCGCGGTGGCCCTGTCCGCCCCCGCGGCGCCCGACGTCGTCCCCTACCCCACCGTCACGGGACCGCTCGGCGATCACCTGAGGGAACTGCAGAAGGGCGTGGAACCATGAGCGATTCGCGAACGGCCGGGCGAGACCGCGGCCGGGTGAGGTATCGGGTGTCCGCAAGCCTCCTCGCCGGGCTGCTGGCCGCCGGGGCTTTGGCCGGCTGCGGCTCCCCCGCCCCCGAACTGGGCAGCGGCGCGGCCCGGCAACTTCAGTCCGAAGTCTTGGCTGTCAGCGAGGCTGCAGCCGCCAACGACCCGGAGGGTTCCCTGAAGCACCTTGACGAGCTGCTGACCCGGCTGGATGCCGTCGCCGCGAGCGGCGAGGTGTCCTTCAGACGCCACCAGAGCATCAAGTCATCGATTGACGCCGTCCGGGCGGACCTTACCGCGCAGCAGGCGGCCGAGGTGGCCCGGAAGGCGGCGGAAAAAGCAGCTGCTGACAAAGCAGCTGCTGATAAGGCGGCGGCTGACAAAGCAGCTGCTCAGGCTGCCGCGGCCCAGGCAGCAGCCCAGGTCGCTGCCGCGCGGACGGCCCCGGCCGCCGTCGCCCCGGCCCCGGCCCCGGCCGGAAAGGGGAAGTCGAAGGACAAAGGAAAGGGCAAGGGCTAAGGCGCGCCGATTAGCCTGCTGCCGGACGGGCTTCCACGACACCTGAGGCCGCGACCGGCATCGACCTGGCCGCAGACCGAACGCGGCGCCCCCGCCGCCACTATCATCAGCCTGCTTACCATTTCAGCGGAAGCCCGGTAGCGTGGAGGAACGGCTTTATGCCGGTCAACGACAAGAATCGCGGACCGCGGTCCGCCAATCGAAGGAGTGACGCCTGCATGGCAACAGTTCAGGAATCCATCGAAGTCAATGTTCCGCTAAGCCAGGCCTACAACCAGTGGACGCAATTCGAGGAATTTCCGCACTTCATGAGCGGCGTGGAATCGGTTAATCAGCTGGACGACACCACTGTGCATTTCAAGACCAGCATCGGTGGAGTCCGGCGTGAGTACGATGCGCGGATCACCGCGCAGGAACCGGACCAGCGCGTGTCGTGGGAGAGCCTTGATGAACCACGGAACGCCGGTACCGTCTGGTTCGATGATCTCGGCGAGGCCGCAACGAAGGTGAACGTCGAGCTGACCTGGGAGCCGGACTCGGCGGCGGAAAAGATCGGCGCGGCCATCGGCCTTGACTCCCGTCAGGTTGCCGCCGACCTGAAGAAATTCAAGCAGTTTATCGAAGAACGCGGGGCCGAGACGGGCGGATGGCGCGGACGCGTGGACGGAGTCGCCCCGGGCGCCACCACCGCCGTGCCGCTCCAAGAAGAAGTGGGATATGGCGCGGAACCTTCCTTCGAGCGCGTGGACGCCGATCCCGACCTCGCCCCCGAGCCGCCTTTCGGCCACGACCAGCCGCGCTGACCGGACGTTCGCACTGATCTGGCTGGTTTGATTACTCCGCCGGACGGACAGCGGAACGCCCCGCCTCCCTTTCGGGAGGCGGGGCGTTGTGCGTGGCGACCTACCGCGCTGCCGGAGCGTTGAGGCTGGGACTACTTGGTCAGCGTCGCAAGCACTTCGCTGAACTTCGCCGAGGGGCGCATGACCGCTGCGACCTTGGCCGCATCCGGCCGGTAGTACCCGCCAAGGTCCACCGGGGAACCCTGGACGGCCAGGAGTTCGCCGGTGATGGTGTCCTCATTGGAGTTCAGCGCGTCAGAAACGGCGGCGAAGGCCGCGGCGAGCTCGGCGTCGTCGTTCTGGCTGGCCAGTTCCTGGGCCCAGAACTTGGCCAGGTAGAAGTGGCTGCCGCGGTTGTCCAACTCGCCGGCCTTGCGCTTCGGGGACTTGTCCTCCAGCAGGAACGTGCCGGTGGCGCGGTCCAGGGTGTCGGCCAGGACCTGGGCGCGGGCGTTGCCGGTGCTGGTGGCGAGGTGCTCGAAGCTGACGGCCAGTGCGAGGAATTCACCCAGGCTGTCCCAGCGCAGGTGGTTTTCCTTCAGCAACTGCTGGACGTGCTTCGGGGCGGATCCGCCGGCGCCGGTCTCGAACAGGCCGCCACCGTTGATCAGTGGCACCACGGAAAGCATCTTGGCGCTGGTGCCCAGTTCCAGGATCGGGAAGAGGTCGGTGAGGTAGTCGCGGAGCACGTTGCCGGTCACCGAGATGGTGTCCTCGCCCTTGCGGAGGCGTTCCACCGTGAAGGCCGTGGCCTCATCCGGGGACATGATGGCGATTTCCAGGCCCTCGGTGTCGTGGTCCTTGAGGTATTCCTCCACCTTGGCGATCATCCGGGCGTCGTGCGCGCGGCCCTTGTCCAGCCAGAAGACGGCGGGCGTGGCGGAGGCGCGGGCGCGGGTGACGGCCAGCTTCACCCAGTCGCGGATCGGCACGTCCTTCGTCTGGCAGGCGCGCCAGATGTCGCCCGGGGCAACCTTGTGCTCGATCAGCACGGTCCCGGCGTCGTCAACGATCTGGACGGTGCCGGCGGACTGGATCTCGAACGTCTTGTCGTGGCTGCCGTATTCCTCGGCGGCCTGGGCCATGAGGCCGACGTTCGGGACGGTGCCCATGGTGGTGGGATCAAAGGCCCCGTGGGCGCGGCAGTCATCAACCACGACCTGGTAGATGCCGGCGTAGCTGCTGTCCGGGAGGACGGCGAGCGTATCGGCTTCCTGGCCGTCGCGGCCCCACATGTGGCCCGAGCTGCGGATCATGGCCGGCATCGAGGCGTCGACAATGACGTCGGAGGGCACGTGCAGGTTGGTGATGCCCTTGTCGGAATCGACCATCGCGAGTTCGGGGCCCTCGTTGAGGCCCTTTTCGATGGCTGCCTGGACGTCGCCGCGGATCTCCTCCGGCAGGTCCTCGAGGCCGTTGAGGATGGAGGCAAGGCCGTTGTTGGGGCTCAGGCCGGCGGCGGCGATCTGCTCACCGTAGGTGGCGAAGAGGTCCGCGAAGTAGGCCTTGACGACGTGCCCGAAGATGATGGGGTCCGAGACCTTCATCATGGTGGCCTTGAGGTGGGCTGAGAACAGCACGCCCTCGTTCTTGGCCCGGACAACCTGGGCTGCGAGGAACTCATCCAGGGCCGCGGCACGCATCACGGTGCCGTCGATGACCTCGCCGGCCAGGACCGGGAAGGCACGCTTGAGGACCTTGACGGTGCCGTCTTCCTTGACGAGCTGGATCTTGATGTTGGTGTCGGCCTCGATCACCACGGACAGCTCGTTCGAGCGGAAGTCGTCGGCGTCCATGTGGGCCACGTTGGTCTTGGACTCCGGCGTCCAGGCGCCCATGCTGTGCGGGTTCTGGCGGGCGTAGTTCTTGACCGAGAGCGGGGCGCGGCGGTCCGAGTTGCCTTCGCGCAGGACCGGGTTCACAGCGGAGCCCTTGATCTTGTCGTAGCGGGACCGGATGTCCGTTTCCTCGTCCGAGGAGGGGTTGTCCGGGTAGTCCGGCAGCGCGTAGCCGTGGCCCTGGAGTTCGGCGATGGCGGCCTTCAGCTGGGGCACGGAGGCGCTGATGTTGGGCAGCTTGATGATGTTGGCTTCGGGCGTCTTGGCGAGGGCACCAAGCTCGGCCAGGGCGTCGCTGACGCGCTGCTCTTCGGTGAGGTAGTCGCCGAACACGGCGATGATGCGGCCGGCCAGCGAGATGTCGCGGGTCTCCACTTCCACACCGGCCGTCGAGGCGAACGCCTCAATGATCGGCAAGAACGAATAGGTGGCCAGCATCGGCGCTTCGTCGGTGTGGGTATAGATAATCTTTGCCATTGCGCGGGCGTCTCCCTGAAGGTCTGGGTATTTCCGGAATCTTGTGTTATCTCAACACCCCCTAACTTACCCGAGGTGCCCCCGTTGGCGCCTACCGGCGTCGTGCGCGGACGGATGAGTGACGCCCCAACACGGCATAACAAAAATTGACAAGCTGCTTTACAGGTTAGTCAAATTGCCGTAGTTTCGTTCCATCCAGCGGCCGCCAACAGCGGCCGCCCCGCTTTTCCACCGGTTAGGACACCCATGAGAACACCCAAGACTCTGGCCACCAGCCTGCTGACTCTTTCGGCGGCTGCGCTGCTGGCCCTGAGTGCCGCGGGGGCTGCCACGGCCTCCCCCGCACCGGCCAAGGCACCGGTTTCCGCCTCCGATGTCGCCAGCCACACCGTCACCGAGACGGGCGCGGCCGAGTACTGGACCGCGGAACGCATGCGCAGCGCCGTCCCCGGCGACGTCCTGGCCGACAGGGCCATGAAGCGCAGCGGCAAGGCCACCGCGGCCAGGGGCCCGGCGGAAACGGGCGCGCCGAGCAAGGTCGAGGCCGCGGCTCCCAAGCTGCAATCCCAGACGCTCCAGACCAAGACCAATGCGAGCGAAACCCCCGTCCCGCACATCGGCAAGGTCTTCTTCACCCTCGGCGGGACGAACTACGTCTGCTCCGGCAACTCGGTCTCCTCCGGCAACAAGAGCACGGTCTCCACGGCCGGACACTGCGTGAATGAGGGCCCGGGCGCTTTCGCCACCAAGTTCACGTTCGTCCCGGCGTACCTGAACGGCGCGGCCCCCTACGGCAAGTGGACGGCCAAGGCCCTCTACGCCCCCACCCAGTGGAGCTCCTCGGGTGACATGACCTACGACACCGGCTTCGCCGTCATGTCCACGCTCAACGGCCAGTACCTGAGCGACGTCGTCGGCGGCTCCGGGCTGCAGTTCAACGCCGCCCGCGGCCTGAGCTACAAGTCATTCGGCTACCCCGCCGCAGCGCCCTTCAACGGTGAATCCCTCAAGAGCTGCTCCGGCACCGCGACGAACGATCCCTACAACCCGCAGTTCAACACCCAGGGGATCCCCTGCAACATGACCGGCGGTTCCTCAGGCGGTCCGTGGTTCATCGGCACCAGCGCCGCCGGCTACCAGAACTCCATCAACAGCTACGGCTACGGCAGCAAGTCCACCACGATGTACGGCCCGTACTGGGGCAGCGTGATCCAGCAGGCCTACACCACGGCGGCCGCTTCCTGACCTGAGGGCACGGGCTCCGTTAGCGCGGGGCCGGGCTCCGTTCGCGGGGGCCCGTTCGCGGGGGCCGGGCTCCGTTCGCGCGGGGCCGCGCGGCCTGGCTTGTTTCCCCGTCTACCCTGTTTACCCCAGCGCGGGGTCATTGCGTCCCATCTTCAGCAGTGGGGAG
>Ga0207691_10001377_pt1 | contig 24280 bp, 18 predicted proteins | sample KBSM13metaG_FD_184327 | JGI IMG/M metagenome (GOLD analysis project Ga0207691, IMG submission 184327) | Miscanthus rhizosphere microbial communities from Kellogg Biological Station, Michigan, USA - KBS M1-3 metaG (SPAdes) (version 2) | ecosystem: Host-associated > Plants > Roots > Rhizosphere >...
CAATGGCAGTACCGATCGCCATGCCCTGCCATGGTGAGATAGCGCCGTTCGTCACGACCGAAAAGACCAGGCCGAGTGCCGTGATCTGTGCGGACACCCAGCCTAAGTACGAAATCACGATGCAGATAGACGTCGCAAGCTCGATCGCGCGGTTATAGCGCGCGCGGTAGAAATCCCCGATCGTGAGCAAGTTCATGCGGTATAACGGCCGCGCGAAAAAAAGACCCACGAGGATCAGGCACATGCTGGATCCGAACGGGTCGGCGACGATGCCGCGAAATCCCTCGTTTAAAAACTTGGCGGGAATGCCGAGCACGGTCTCGGACCCGAACCACGTCGCGAATACGGTCGCGATAATAAATGGCAGCGGCAGGTGATGACCGGCGACAACGTAATCCGAAGTCGTTTTGACGCGGCGCGCGGCGTATAAGCCGATCGCGACAGAAACAGCGATATAGAGGATGACAAACCAAATCAGCATGTCACTGCAGGCACACGGTGGAACATTGCAGGATTATACGGGCGACACTATCAGCAGCGTCTCCTGGCGGCGTATTTCCAACTGACGTGCACCGCTTCAAAGCGCCATGTAAATGATCATCGCAGCCGTCACGACGAGTGAGATCGCTATGATTCCCAGCCATGCGGTCTGGCGCTTGTTCTCTTCGTGCAGTCGTTGCAGTAAGACGTGCAGCTGCGCGGAGTCTTTATTCTGGAGGAACCCATGCACGAGACGGGGAATCTGCGGAAGCAGCGCATTCCATTCGGGCGCCTCGGCACGTATGTTGCGCACAAGGCCGCGCCAACCTATCTGTTCCGACATCCAGCGCTCCAGATACGGCTTGGCAGTGGCCCATAGATCGAGATCGGGATCGAGTTCGCGGCCGAGGCCTTCAATGTTGAGCAGCGTTTTCTGCAGGAGTACCAATTGAGGCTGCACCGGCATATTGAACCGGCGCGCGGTCTGGAACAGTCGCAACAGCACGCGGCCGAACGAAATGTCTTTGAGCGGCCTGGAAAATATCGGTTCGCAGACCGCGCGTATCGCGGTTTCGAACTCATCGGCGCGTGTGTCCTTTGGCACCCATCCTGATTCGATATGCGCTTCGGCCACCCGTCGATAATCGCGGCGAAAGAACGCTAGAAAGTTCTGTGCGAGGTAATGTTTATCGAACGGGGTAAGCGAGCCCATGATGCCGAAGTCGAGGGCGACGTAGCGCCCGTCCCGCGTAACCAGAATGTTCCCAGGATGCATATCAGCATGAAAAAAACCATCCCGGAACACCTGGGTAAAGAAGATCTCGACACCCGCGCGCGAGAGCTGCTTCATGTCTATGCCCTGCTCACGCAGGCGACTCACTTGCGAAACCGGTGTTCCATGCATGCGCTGCATGACCATCACTTCAGTCGAGCAATAGTCCCAGTGAACCTCGGGCACGAGGAGTAGCGGCGAAGTCTGGAAATTGCGGCGCAACTGGCTTGCATTCGCTGCTTCGCGCATGAGGTCGAGTTCGTCTTCGAGGTGTTTCGCGAATTCGGCCACCACCTCATGCGGCCGCAGGCGTCTGCCGTCCGCCCACAACAGCTCGACCAGACTTGCGGCCGCATCAAGAAGCGCGACGTCCTTGCCGATAATGTCGCCAATGCCGGGGCGAAGTATCTTGACGGCGACCTCACGGCCGTCGTGCAACCGGGCTAAATGCACTTGCGCTACGGAGGCGCTCGCGATGGCGATCGCGTCGAATTCGGCGAACACCGTACTCAGCGGACGCCGGTATGCGCGTTCCAATGCGGCGGCGACGTGTTCCCCGCCGAATGGCGGCACCTGATCCTGCAGCTTCGCAAGCTCGTCGGCGATGTCGGTCGGCAAGAGGTCGCGCCGCGTCGACAGCAACTGCCCGAACTTTACGAAGATGGGACCGAGCGCTTCCAGCGCGAGGCGCAGGCGTTCGCCGCGCGGCGCCTCGAGGCGGCGCCAGAACAGCAGTCGTGTCAGCGGCCAGCGTAAAACACGGACGCGCTCATGGCCCAGGATGAATTCATCGAGGCCAAAGCGCAGACTAACGCCGATGATGCGCAGCAGGCGAAACAGCAGCATGAGCGGATTCTAACCGCCGCACTGCTCGCAAGGGAGGAAGCGTGCAAAACCGACAGCACGCATTGGCACCGCTTGTGTGCTTCTAGCTCCGGGACAACAGACGGTCGATGCGTTTCTCGAATCGTTCGGTGTCGTCTCTCAGATCATCGACGGCGCGCACGTAGTTGTCGATGTCATCGCGCGACGCGATGAGCGGACGTTCTTCGGTGAGATAAATCGCAGTCGAACGGGCGAAGCTGTCGACGGTTTTCTGATGCCAGCGGCGCAGTTCGTTTGCGCCACGTATGACTCTGTGCGCAGCGATATCGCCGATAAAGCGGCTTAAATCTTCTTCGGCGTCCCAGCGCAGATTCTGTGCGAGGTACAAGATGTCACGAGCCAGCGCAGTGTCGCCGATCACCTGAGCGCGCTGCCATGCATCAGCGTGGCCGGCCAGCATTCTGATCGCGATGCCGGGCGTCAGCTGAAATACAGCGTCCGCGCTGCTGTCTGCCGGTGCGTAGGCGACTTCGCCAGAGTCGAGGATGACAAGCGTGGTCGAGAAGGGAATTAACTCGAAGCGCGCGACTTTGCGCGCATGCGGCATGAGCCGTTCGCGCGCCCATGACGCACGTCTCAACAGATGATTGATGGCTGCCGAAGTCGGCAGCCGGAATGGGCCCGCGCGTCGCGGGCCGGCATCTGCTTCGCTGGCTGCCGGCCCCGACATCGATATGATGCGATTAGTTCTGCTGTATGCCGCTGATGACCCAGCCCGTTTTGCCGTTCACGGGTTTTTCGAGGTGCCACAATTCACTGAATGGCGTCGCGGCGCCGTCGCCATCTTCGCGAATCATACCGCTGAAGCGTACGGTGGCAACGTAACTGTTACCTTCGGTGAGGACCTCGAGAACTTCCGCATTGAGCGTAACAACGTCTGTCTGCTGCGGCGCGTTGCCGCGTGCCCTCAACTGGTTTGCAATCTCCGCATACAGCGCGGGCGTCATGAAATCGCGCATCGCTGAGAGATCACCGCGGTCGTTAGCGGCCTGCAATTGTGTGAAGTTGAGTTTCGCGTGGTGCGTAAACTGCGCCTCGTCGAATCCGGGCGGGAAGCGATTTGCCGACGGCGCAGAGCCGCCACCGAATCCGGTTGAGATGTCGGCGACGCGCGGCATTGACGATACTCTGGGCTCCGTGCCTGCGCCGGCACCCGCATAGCGCAATGGCTCAGCCGGCCGCCTCGATCGCAGCATACGTATCGCAAATACAACTGCCGCCACGACGAGCAACATCATGAGGATACTGCCGAACGCGCCGCCGAAACCGTTGCCCGCGAACATGGACGCGAGGCCGGCGCCGATTGCGAGTCCCGCGAGTGGCCCGAGCCATCGGCTCATGCCTGACGGTTGCTGCGCAGGCGTTGCCGGTGCTGCGGAAGGCGCTTGCTGCGCTGGCGGCTTGGCCGGCGGCTGGGTGATCGTGCTGCGTTGACGGCCTACGCTGGACCCGCCGCCGAGCCGTTTTGCATCGGCTTCCTGAGCGAGCAGACCCAGACTCAACAATGCTGCCATCACCATCATGAATTTCTTCATTTATCTCTCCTTTGCCGACTTAACATCGGGGACATCATTCTAACAACACTTGATATGGGGCCGGATTGCAGTTTGCAATGGCTAGACCCCTTATTCTCGCTTGATCCTGCGATTACGCCACTTAGAGATACAGCGCCCGCTTAAAGTTGCACTTTAGGACGGTTTCCCGCACGGAAGATGAAGAATACATCGGCCGACTGACCTTGGAAGTGGTATTGCGGGGCAAGCGGCTTATAAGCGGTAGCCCCGATGCAGCGCCACGACGCCGGCGCTGAGATTGAAGTATTCGACCCGCTCGAGGCCCGCTTGCTCGAGCAGCGTCTTCAACTGCTCCTGGTCGGGATGCATACGGATGGATTCGGCAAGATAACGATAACTTTCGCTGTCATCAGTGATCAGTTTGCCGAGGCGTGGAATGACATTGAATGAATACGCATCGTAGAGTCGCTGCAGCGGTTGCCAAACATGCGAGAACTCGAGCACGAGCAGGCGTCCGCCGGGCCGTAGTACGCGATGCATCTCTGTTAGCGCGCGTAGCTTGTCAGTCATGTTGCGCAAGCCGAATGCTACGCTGACGCAGTCGAAACTGCTGTCCTGAAACGGTAGGTGCTCGGCGTCGCATTGCACCGCAGGCATGACGTTACCTGCATCGATCACGCGGTCGCGACCGCGTTTCAACATCGCCGCATTGATATCGGTCAGCACCACTCCACCGGTTGGACCTACGCGCTTCGCGAATTGAATTGCAAGGTCACCGGTGCCGCCGGCGACGTCAAGAACCCGTTGGCCCGGCCGCAGGCCGCTTTGATCTACAGTGAATCGCTTCCACAGCCGATGCAAACCGGCAGACATCAGATCGTTCATCAGATCGTAGCGCGATGCAACCGAGGAAAAAACGCCGGCTACGCGTCCCGCTTTCTCGTCCGCAGGCACCTTTTCGAAGCCGAAGTCCGTAGTGTCCGTCATGATGCTAATCGCTGACTGCGCGTCCGGCGTTTGATTCGGTATGAATGCAGGCTACAGCTTGGCGCGGCTTGCGCCGGCATCTTTCAGGCGATTGAGGTAGTGCTGCCACATTTCCGGTTGACGCACTCCATAGTCGTACAGCAGGTCCCACGAGTAGATACCGGTATCGTGGCCGTCCGAAAAAAACAGTTGGACGGCGTAAGTGCCGACGGGTTCTATGCGCGTGATAGCCACATCCTGCTTGCCTGTCTGCAGCACTTCCTGGCCTGGACCGTGACCGCGAACTTCGGCGGAAGGCGAGTGCACACGCAGGAACTCACAGGGCAGGGTAAACGTTTTGCCATCGGCGTAGGTAATTTCCAGCATGCGCGACGCCTGATGCAGTTTGATTTCGGTGGGCGTCGGCGCATTTTTGTTCGATGCGGCCATCTGCAGCACATCTCATCCAGAATCGGATATGCATGATAGCCCAGTTGCGCAGCACAAGGGCGGCTGCGCGGCGTGCTAACCGTATCTCAGACGAAGGTCACTGCACAGCGATCGAAATCGCTGCCTTTCTCGAGCAGCGTGCCAAGTCTCGCGACGTGTTTTCGCTCATCGAAGATATCGATGAATCGTCCGGCCTGGTACCAGCCGGTCGGTAAGATAAGTGATAACGGCGTCGCTGGCGCGACTATCTCCGGCAGCAGCAACGCACGCTCGCAGCCGTTGATGCCCGAAGGCGCAATGAAATTGGCGGGTCGCGCAACTACGGCGCGTGCCACCCCCGGCAGCAGACGTACGCCAACGGATAGCTGTTCGGTTTCTTCGACGCGCAGCCATTGCACGAGGCCGAGATTGAAATGCCTGTTGCTCGCGCGGCGCACCGCGACCAGTTGATTGTGGGCGATGCGCGTTTCTGCGTCAGTGTCACGCAACATGCACATGAATCCGGAATTGCTCTGATTCATGAGTTCCCAGGATTCGACCGCCGCGCTCTGGCCTGAGGCCAGCATGACCTCCGTTCGATCGCTGATGTGGCCGAACATCTGCATGTCGCTTTCTTCTTCAGGCGTGAGGCTGCTCCCCGGCATGCGGAACGCACGTCCGCTGATGTAGAAATGTGCCGCATGTATGCCGAGACACACTTGAGCCTTTTCGGTCACGGTGTCACGCTGCTCGCCGCGTCCGGTGCCGGCGCGGCACCACTGAATATATAAGAGCATCACGAGGTTCTCGCAGCCTGGCTGACGCGCGTCATCACCGAGCCCAAGCTGAGCGGGCGTGTGCCCTTGTTTGAGCAGCGTCATGGTTTGACGCAGCGACCGGCCGATCGCTTCGACATCGAGGTAACGCATGCTCAGACTTGCCTCGCGCCCGGCGAGGAGAAACGGACCAGTGCTCGCGGCGACGTCCACTGCAAGCGGCGGAATTGCAGAAGAAGGCAGTGGCTGCGATGCGACACTCAGCAGGCCGGACCATTGTTCGATCCAGCGCGCGACGAATTCCATCTGGCGTCCGGAAAGTGCGAACGGATTCGCCATATGAGCGAGCAAGGCGCGGCAGTAAGCGGCGCCGCAATTTGACTCGGGCGCATCAGGGCTGAAGGAATCGACGACCGGTGTGCGCAGAAATCCGCTTTCTTCCGCAAACACATAAAGCCGGTGGAGGTCGTGCCACAAGTGCCCCGGCACCTGGCGGTAAATGCGATAGTGCTCGAACATGAGCGTGCCGGTGTAGCGCAGAGCGCGCATGACGATGATCGCGCCGCAATTTCGCAAAGGCAGATCGCCGTGCACATGCGCATCGCGGCACGTGAGATAACAATCGACGAGCTCCTGCCAGAGACTCGCCGCCTGCGTCCACAGCGCAGTGGCGCCGGCGTCAAGCGGCAGGGGCTTCGCGCTGTATTTGCGCGCAAGCTCGCCCTGCACATAATGAATCGGCTCGCGCAGAATCTCTAGGATGCGAAACAACTTGCTCGGCGCGACACCGGCTTGGCGCAATGTTGCAAGCTGCAAAGTCAGCGACCGCTGTGCTGACTGCACGTTGGTAAGGGGCAGCGATTCTATCCAATGCCTGCAGCTCGCTTCATCTGTGAATTGCAGTTTGATTAGATTGAGCGATTGCCCTCGCGCCATCTCAGCCCCGCCTCTCATAATGATTTGTGTACCGGCACGATCGAGCGTCCGCACCGGGTGCCGCTAAGTACTAATAAGTTTTGCGACTTCACTCGGACGCCGGTACCGGACTGACTCGTGGAGAGTAACGGAGCGGTCGTGCGCGCGTATGTGAAAGAGATCACGCGACGCGGACAATAGCACGCGCTTCGGAAATTATTCACGCGAGATCTTTTTGATCCGGTTCAAGACAGCGTAGCAGACGCGATGTGATATCGGCGCGAACTCGTGCATCATCACGCATGCTATTTGGCCGCACGGCCCGCTGCGTCTCTCCCCAGACTGACAGCGGAAAATGTGCGTCGTCCTCAAATCTCGGAATGACGTGCCAGTGAACGTGTGGCGCCACATTGCCGAAACTCGCAAGATTGATCTTGTGCGGCCGCAGTAAGTCTCGCAACGTCCGCTCGACCGCGAACACGACGTTCATGCAATGCTCACGCTGCTGCGCCGATAGATCCGTCATCTCGCGCACGTGCGAATTCCAGATCACGCGGCAGTATCCGGCGTACTCCGGATCGCTTACGAGTACTACGCGGCACAGTTCGTCTCGCCACAAAGAGACTTCGCCGGTTTGAGCGCAAAGCTCGCAGTCACCGACATTTGGCTTGCCGCCGGTATCCTCTTTTTGCAGCGCCATTCTGGATCCCGGTGTCGACGCTACAAGAGCACGCGCTCGATGCCGCCACGGTTAGCTTTTGCGACGTAATCGGACATCCAGTTCTCGCCGAGAACGTTCTTCGCAATTTCGACCACGATGTAGTCGGCGTCGGTCGCTGAGTCGTTGCTATAGCGCGCAAGGCCTTGCAGGCACGAGGGGCACGACGTGAGAACCTTGATGGGCCCGTCGAAACCATCGGCGCGCAAGGCGCCGGCGCCTTTGCGCATCTCTTCTTCCTTGCGAAACCGCACCTGAGTCGCGATATCGGGACGTGTTACGGCAAGCGTCCCGGCTTCCCCACAGCACCGCGTGTTGAGATCAACGCGCGTAGCCATGAGTTGATTGACGACTTTGAGCGGGTCATGCGTTTTCATCGGTGTGTGACACGGATCATGGTACATATACCGCACGCCGCGAAGCTGTCCATCGCCGCCGAGCCTGACCCCTTTCTCCAGCAGATACTCGTGGATGTCGAGCAGCCTGCAGCCCGGAAATATTTTGCTGAATTCGTATTTTTGTAACTGATCCATGCACGTGCCGCACGACACGATGACCGTCTTGATGTCGAGATAGTTGAGCGTGTTGGCAACACGATGAAACAGCACGCGGTTGTCGGTGCTGATCTGCTGACCTTTCGCTTCGTCGCCCGCCGCGGTTTGCGGATACCCGCAGCAGAGATAGCCCGGCGGCAACACACATTGCGCGCCGATTTCGTACAGCATCGCCTGGGTCGCGAGCCCCACCTGGCTGAACAGCCGCTCGGAGCCGCACCCTGGAAAGTAGAACACGGCATCGGAGTCTTCGGTCACCTTGGATGCGTCGCGAATGATCGGCACGACGCGCGGGTCTTCGATATCGAGCAGGGCGCGCGACGCTTTCTTGGGCAGACCGCCGGGCATCGGCTTGTTGATGAAATGAATTACCTGCGTTTTGATGGTGGGCGTGCCGACTGTTGCGCGCGGATGTTGTGTCTGGCGCTGCGCCACGCCAAGCGCGCGTGCTGCCTGAAAGCCGAGTCGCTGCGCCTTATAGCCCCAGTTGACCATTACCTTGCGCACCGCTTTGATCGTATTCGCATCGGTCGCGTTGAGAAATAGCATCGATGCCCACGTGCCTGCACTGAACCGGTGATGACCCTGGCGGCGCAGAAAATTTCGCATTGCAATCGACACATCGCCGAAATCAATATCGACCGGACAGGGATTCGCGCATTTGTGACACACCGTGCAATGATCAGCAACATCGCTGAATTCATCGAAGTGATCGAGTGAAACGCCGCGCCGTGTTTGTTCTTCGTAAAGAAACGCTTCCACGAGCAACGAGACGGCAAGGATCTTGTTGCGCGGACTGTAAAGGAGATTGGCGCGCGGAACGTGCGTGGCGCAGACCGGCTTACACTTCCCGCAGCGCAGACAATCCTTGATGGAGTCCGCAACCTTGCCGATTTCGGATTGCTCCAGAATCAGACTTTCGGTACCCAGCAGGCTGAAACTCGGCGTGTACGCGTTCGTAAGATCCGCCCCGGCCAGTAATTTGCCGCGGTTGAAGTGTCCGTTGGGATCGACCTGTTCCTTGTATGCGCGGAACGCTTCTACCTGCTGCGCATCAAGGAACTCCAGTTTAGTAATGCCGATGCCGTGCTCGCCGGATATCACGCCATCGAGGGATTGGGCGAGCCGCATGATGCGCGCTACGGTACGGGTGGCATCCTGCAGCATCTCATAGTTGTCTGAGTTAACCGGTATATTCGTGTGTACGTTGCCGTCGCCAGCATGCATGTGCAGTGCGATGAAGACGCGGCCCCGCAGCACGGTGCGGTGCACTGCATCGCATAGCTCGCGCACCCGCTGAAATTGCAGACCGCTGAAGATATCGCACAGCGGCGCTCGCAGTTCCGTTTTCCAGGAAACTCTTAGCGTATGGTCTTGCAGCAGGTGCCATACGTGATCTGATGCGTGCGCGACGAATGCTGAAGGCGCGATCTCAAGCGGCGTTTGCGGACGCACGTCTGCATCGCGCAGTCGTGCCAGAGGCGTATCAAGATTGTCGGCAAGCCATTGCCAGCGCCGGCGCGTCTCCGCTATCAGCGCACGTGCGCGCTCGACTCGATCGCCAAGCAGCTCAGCGGCATTTACCGTCACTTCCGATTGCTGCAAAGGCAGATCATGATTGAGCGAATCTTCGAGCGCCGAAAGTAACTTGAGCTTGTTAGCGATCGAAAGCTCGATATTGAGGCGCTCAATACCATCCGAATAATCGCCCAGACGCTCCAGTGGAATGACGACGTCTTCGTTGATCTTGAACGCATTGGTATGCTTGGAGATCGCGGCTGTGCGCGCACGATCCAGCCAGAATTTCTTGCGCGCTTCGCCGCTGACCGCCACAAAGCCTTCGCCCGAGCGCGCATTTGCAATGCGCACGATATGCGATGCGGCCGCAGCGACCGCGTTTTCATCATCGCCCACGATATCGCCGAACAGCACCATCTTCGGCTGTCCCGACCGCTTGGCCTTTGTTGCGTAGCCGACTGCCTTCACGTAACGTTCATCGAGATGTTCGAGACCGGCTATCAACACGCGTCCTGACGCCGCATCTTGGCGCTGTGCGCGCATGTAGTTCACGATTTCGACGATGGCCGGCACGGCGTCGCGTACTTGCCCGAAAAATTCGAGACACACGGTGCGGATGTACGGCGGCATTTTGTGCAGGATGAACGTCGCTTCGGTAACGATGCCGTCGCAGCCTTCTTTCTGTACACCCGGCAATCCCGAAAGCGCTTTATCGGTGACATCTTTGCCGAGACCGGCCTTGCGGAAATGGCTGCCCGGGATCTCGAGTATTTGTTCGGACAACCGCGTCGTGCCATCGCGTTTGAAACGTGTGATACGAAAGCGCGCGAGCGCAATGTCGTGAATCTTGCCCAGGTTGTGATCGAGGCGCTCGACTTCCATCCACTCCGAGTCGGGCGTAACCATGCGCCAGCTGGCGAGATTGTCGAGAGCGGTGCCCCATAGAACCGCCTTTTTGCCGCCCGCGTTCATGGCGACGTTGCCGCCGATGCATGAAGCGTCTGCTGAAGTCGGATCGCAGGCGAAAACAAGACCTCGTGCTTCTGCCGCTTCCATTGCCCGGCGAGTCACGACGCCGGCGCCGCAGCGCACCACTGACACCCGTCTTGGAGCGCCAGGTAGTTCTACGCCATCGATCACCTCGAATGCATCGAGCTTCTCGGTGTTAATAACCGCGGAGCTTTTTGTCAACGGAATCGCGCCGCCCGTGTAGCCGGTGCCGCCGCCGCGCGGAATAATGGTAAGTCCCAACTCGATGCAGGCGGCAACGATGCCAGCGATCTCCTGCTGGGTGTCAGGGTTGATGACGACGAATGGATACTCGACGCGCCAGTCAGTCGCATCCGTCACATGCGACACGCGCGCGAGGCCATCAAACTGGATGTTGTCGCGATGCGTGAAACGCATGAGACGATTTCTCACCTTGCGCCGCAGCGCTAAAGTCGCGTCGAATTCCGACTCGAATGCATCGACGGCGGCATGCGCCGACGCCAAGAGGGTGGACACGTTGTCGTTGGCGTCCTGCCGGCGGGCCTCGATCGCTTTCAGACGGTGGCGCAGCGCAGCGACCAGCGCCGCCCGCCGCCGACGGTTGCCGAGCATGTCGTCCTGCAGGTAAGGGTTGCGCGATATAACCCACATGTCGCCGAGCACTTCGTAAAGCATACGCGCGGAGCGGCCGGTCCGGCGCTCGCTCCTTAGCGCATCGAGCACGTTCCACATCGGCGCACCGAGCAACCGGATGACGATCTCACGGTCCGACAGCGACGTGTAGTTGTAGGGTATCTCGCGAAGTCGAACGGTCATCGTAAGCTGCGGCGTATTGCGGCATTTGTATGCATGATCGAATTGTACTTCAAGGCTTCACCTCCGCCCGTTGTCGGAGCGATGCGTCATACAGAAAACAGGCGCGCTCCACTTCGCGTGCGCACCTAACGTAAAATCGTGCACCCCATGTGCATCGGCAATCAGTAACAATGCTCTCGCCTATTGACGCCACCTTGCAGCGCGCCGCCGCGCTTCATTCGCAAGGCCAGCTCGCCCAGGCTGAGCCGCTATATCGCCAGATACTGGCTCAAGTGCCAAAACATTTCGATGCGATGCATCTGCTTGGCGTGATCGCGCTGCAGACCGGACATGCGCAGGCTGCGGTCGATCTCATTCGTGACGCCATAAAAATCAACCGCAAACATCCCGCGGCGCATTTACATCTGGGCAACGCATTGCTCGAAGTGCAGCGAGTCGACGAAGCGCTCGTGAGCTATGAGCGCGCGCTCAAGCTCAAACCCGACTACGCAGACGCCCTCAGCAATCGCGGTAACGTATTTCTGCGCATGAAGCGGCCAAAAGATGCGCTGGCGTGCTACGAGCGCGCGCTCAAACTGCAACCACGCGACCCCGAGTTGTTCAACAATGCGGGCAACGCACTGCAGGAGCTCAAGCGGTCCGGCGATGCGCTCACAAGCTACGCGCGTGCACTCGCCCTCAATCCGGACTACGCCGAAGCGCTGAGCAACAGCGCCAATGCATTGCTCGCCTTAAATCGGCCCGAAGAGGCGCTGGCGGCGCTTGATCGCAGCGTTGCGCTCAAGCCGGACTTTCCTCAGGCGCTTCACAACCGGGGCAACGCGTTGCTCGCGTTGAAACGGTACGAGGATGCGATCGAGAGCTACGATCGCGCACTTGCAATTAACCCCGCGATTCACGAAGCGCATTACAACCGCGGCAATGCATTCAAAGATCTGAAGCGCTTTCAGGAAGCGCTCGACAGCTTCGAGCATGCGCTCGCGTTGAATCCGCATGATCATGAAACGCTCAACAATCGCGGGAGTGCATTACTCGGCCTGCAACGGCACGCCGAGGCACTATCGAGCTACGAGCGCGCGCTCGAGCTAAAACCGGACTACGCCGAGGCGCATTATAACCGCGCCAATGCGCTTAAGGATTTGCAGAGATATGTCGACGCGCTGCAAAGCTATGACCGCGCTATTGAACTCAAGCCCGATTACGCCGAGGCGTTCAACAATCGCGGCAATTTGCTCGAAGATATGAGGCGGTTCGACGAAGCGCTGGCAGACTATGACCGCGCAGAGGCGATCGATCCGAACTACGCCGCTGCGCACTGGAATGAAGGCCTGTGTCGGTTACGCTTAGGCGATTTCGAGAGGGGCTGGCAGAAATACGAATGGGGATCACAGACCGGCGAGCGGGTAAAGTCCATGCGTCAGTTCGAGCAACCGCTCTGGCGTGGCGCTGAAGCTCTCGACGGAAAAACGATTCTCCTTTACGCAGAACAGGGTTTGGGAGACACGCTGCAATTCTGCCGGTATGCCGCCATGGTGGGTCGGCAAGCAGCCGGCGTGCTACTCGAGGTTCAGCCACCGCTCAAGTCGCTGTTGGCGCAGATCGAAGGCGTGCACGTGCTTGCTCGAGGCGAAGCACTGCCGGATTTTGACTATTATTGTCCGCTCGTAAGCTTGCCGCTCGCCTTTCATACGAAGCTCGACACGATTCCTGCGCCAGAGCAATACCTGCGCGCAGACGGCTCCAGGGTTGAGATATGGCATCGCAGACTTGGCCAGTCGCAAAAACGCCGGGTCGGACTCGTGTGGAGCGGTAGCGCCAGCCACAGAAACGATCGCAATCGATCGATCCCCTTATCGCAAATGGCGCAGCTCGTCTCCGCTCAGTTCCAATTCATCAGTCTGCAAAAGGAATTGCGACGCGGCGACGAAGACATACTTCGCGAGAATACAAATATCGAACACGTTGCTGCTGAACTTGCGGACTTCGCGGACACAGCGGCGCTCATCGACCTTCTCGATCTCGTGATAACTATCGATACGTCGGTGGCACATCTTGCAGGGGCTATGAACAAGCCGGTATGGATTCTGCTCCCATTCAATTCCGACTTTCGCTGGTTGCTAGATCGCGACGATAGTCCCTGGTATCCGAGCGCGAAGCTTTTCAGACAGTCTGCCATGGGCGACTGGGAAAGCGTATTGACCAGTGTTAAGCGCGAACTCGAGCGGACTATTCCGCCGGCGCGCTAACGCGCTCTCAGCTTGCTATATTTGCCACGACCGCATAGCGCGCAAATTTTCCGCATGCCATCCACAGCGCTGCGAATGCAGGATTCAAGCGCAGCCATCCGGCAGCAACGCACAGCGGATCACCGATGATCGGCACCCACGAGGCAAGCAACACGGGACTGCCATAGCGCCGGACCCACGCTGCGCCTTTAATGTTTTCGCGGCGTGGTATCAGGCGGCCGATCAGATATGAAGACATGCCACCGAGTGTGTTGCCGACAGTTGCGACTATCAGCGCCGGCCAGTATTGGTGCGGCGTTGAGCCAACGACTGCCGCGAGAACAAACTCCGATCCGCCGGGCAATAAGGTTGCCGCCAGAAAACTGCTCGCGAACAACGCCCACAAGCCGGATGATTCACTCATCAACGACATTGTGGCATGCGCGCCCGGATCGCTGCCAACGCGACACACGGGTTTGACGCTGCATAAACGTTTCCCCGATAATTCCGCTCTCGTAATTGCAGTAATTCCCGCAAGCGGCCGAGTGTCTGCCGTCACCGTCCCCGGTGTGACGAGCCAGCCTTTCATGCAGCGGCTCCTCTACACCCTGGTTAGAAAGGCTGGACATGAAATACGCAATTGAAATGGGACCGTTGCCCGCGCTACCTGTGGTCGGCAGCAGCGAGCAGTTTCCCGTCGGCCGCATTTATTGCGTCGGCCGTAATTACGCTGACCATGCGCGCGAAATGGGCCACGACCCTGACCGCGAGCCGCCATTTTTCTTCATGAAGCCGGCAAACGCCATCGTGCCGAACAATTCAACGATACCCTTTCCGCAGGCGACGAAGGACTTGCATCATGAGATCGAGCTGGTTGTTGCCCTGAGCAAGGGCGGTGCCGAGATACCGGTGGAGAAAGCGCTCGATCACGTTTGGGGCTACGGCGTTGGACTCGATATGACGCGTCGCGATCTGCAGGGCGAAGCCAAGAAAATGGGACGTCCCTGGGAAATGGGTAAAAGCTTTGACAATTCTGCGCCGTGTACTGCGCTCGTTCCTGCGTCCAAAAGCGGGCACCCTTCGAAAGGCGCGATCTGGCTTAAGGTGAATGGGACGGTAAAACAAAAAGGCGATCTCGCCGAGCTCATCTGGAACATCCCGGAAACGATCTCGTACCTTTCAGGGCTCATCACATTGCAGCCCGGCGATTTGATTTATTCAGGCACGCCGGCGGGCGTCGGACCGGTGAAGCCGGGGGACCAGCTTGAAGGTCACGTCGACGGCTTTGCTGATTTAACGATCACCTACGCGAGATAGACGCGTAATAGAGCGGAGAAATCCTATGGAGCTACGCAAGCTCGGCACGGACGGTCCGAGCGTTTCAGCGCAGGGACTGGGTTGCATGGGCATGTCCATCAGTTATGGCGAACCCAATGACGCGGAGTCTATTGCCACCATTCATCGTGCGCTCGACCTTGGCGTTAACATGATCGTAACTTCCGATGCGTATGGAAATGGCGTGAATGAACAGCTCGTCGGCCGGGCGCTCAAGGATCGGCGCAGCCGCGCTGTTATCGCTACCAAGTTCGGCAATCTTGGCCTGGCGGGCGGCAATCCGTCCGGCTTGAGCGGCGGCCATCCGGATTATGTGCCGCAGGCGTGCGAAAAATCGCTGAAGTGCCTCGGCGTCGACGTGATCGATATTTACGGCTTGCATCGCGTCGACCCGGGGGTGCCAATCGAAGATACGGTTGGCGCGATGAAAAAGCTCGTCGAACAGGGTAAGGTTCGATATCTGGCATTATCGGAAGCGGGGCCGCAGACTATAAGACGCGCACACAAGATCCATCCCATCGTTGCAGTCGAAACGGAGTATTCGCTGTGGAGCCGTGACGTCGAAACCACTGTTCTGCCGGCGTGCCGAGAGCTTGGTATCGGCTTCATGGCCTACGCACCGCTTGGACGCGGTTTTCTCACTGCAACCATGAAAACGCTCGACGCGCTGCTGCCGAAAGACCGGCGGCGTGAACACCCGCGCTTCAATCCCGACAACATTCAACGCAATGCAGCTTTGTTAGCGCCACTCGAGACGATCGCTGCTGCACGTAAGTGCGCGCCGGCGCAGGTTGCGCTGGCATGGGTGCACGCGCAGGGCGCTGACGTGTTTCCGATACCCGGCACGAAACGGCGCGATTACCTCGAGCAGAATGTTGGTGCTCTCGATATTAAGCTAACCGCGGCCGATATCAACCCGCTGACCGACGCTTTTCCGCCGAACGTGACCGCCGGTACGCGTTACCCGGAAAAGCAGATGAAGGCGCTTGGCATTTAGAGCGCCCAGAAGCTTTAGTGCGCACGTCCTGCATGTCAGACGCGACTGCGCTTGCGGTATGAATGTTAATGCGCAAGGTCAACAAGTCTATTCCGTCGAATGACCGGTGAGATGATTGAGGTACGGCTCGACGACGCTTTGAGATTATGCCGGGCAGGTGACTTCAAGCGGGCTGAGCAAGTCTACCGCGAGCTGATCGCCGATGATCCGGGGACGCCGGATGCATGGAACAATCTCGCGCTGATTTATTATCAGCAAAACCGTTTAGCCGAAGCAGCGGATGCAGTAAAGCGCGCGACGCAACTGCGGCCGAATATTCCGCAGTATTGGCTTATGCGCGGCAATATCGAGATGGCGCAGCACCGCGGAAACGATGCGCAGGAAAGCTTCAGCCGCGCCATCGAACTTGCTCCGCAATTCGCTGAAGCACATTACCGTCGCGCGCTTGGCTACCATCGGGAGTACAAGCTTCCCGCGGCGATTGCAGCGTATCGCCAAGCGCTGCGAATTGCGCCGGATGTCGCTGAGATTCATTTTCAGCTGGCGGAAGCGCTCGCGCTACACGCGCGCTATGAAGAAGCGATGGGTGCGTATGAGCAGGCGTTCTTGCGTGATGTCGACGGCGAGTTCGACCGGCGTGGATGTTTCGAATGCATGCGGAATCTGCAATTCGAGTCGCTGCCTGAATTCTGGCGATTGGAGATCACGCGTTTTTTCGCTCGCGGGGACATAGATAAGACTCGTTATGTCGGCGTCGGACTGCAGGCGCTCGCGGTAAAGCCTGCATTTCGCGCCATAGCGCGCCAGTCCGATACGGCGTTTGCGGCGGATGCGTTCGCATTGAGCGACATCACCTGCGATAAGCTGTTCATGCTCTTGCTGCGCGACGCTTTGATTGTCCATCCGGAGTTGGAGGCTTTTCTCACGCGATTGCGCGCCCGCGTGTTGCTGGACGAAGCATTGCGGACGCAACTCCCGCTGGATTTTTTATGCGCGCTCGCAATGCAATGCTCGAACAACGAGTACATCTACGTCGAGACTGCGGTCGAGTCTGCGCGAGTCGAGAGCTTACAGCGCGAAACAACAGACGCGTTACAGCCGCTGATCGACACCCCGGACTCGTTTTGGCGCGCGGTGGTTGTGCTATTGATGTACCGGCCGCTGCAGTCAGCCGGCGACTTGCAAAAACGGGTGACGCAGGCGAGTGTGCCGGCGGCGACGACGCCGTTGTTCGAACGAACTATTACCGACTTAAAGACAGAACGGGATCTGCGACAGCACGTTCGTGTAGTCGGAGACATCAGCGATGGTGTGTCACGAGCAGTGCGCGGAATGTACGAAGAGCATCCTTATCCGCGCTGGTTCGCGCTCGACCGATGGCCGCCGCTCCCGTATGCAGAGTGGCTCGCGCGCGAAGTGCCGATGTGGGCCGGAGGGGGCGAATGTGCCGCTGCGCCGCGGATATTGGTTGCCGGGTGCGGCACCGGTCAGGATGCGATCTGGCTCGCCACCGACATTGTCGATGCCCGCGTGCTGGCGATCGATCTGAGTCTATCGAGCCTTGCATACGCGCAACGCATGGCAGACGCGCTCCACGTCGAGAATATCGAGTTTCGCCAATGCGATATTCTCGGAGTTGGAGCCCTCGATGAAAAATTCGATCTTGTGTACTCCAAAGGAGTGCTGCATCACATGCGCGAGCCCGCGGCCGGTCTCTCTGCGTTGCGCGCGGTCATGCGCGCAGGCGGTTTGTTCAAGGTTGGCTTGTACAGCGAGAGCGCGCGCGAAAGCGTGAATGCCGCTCGCGCCATTGTTCGTGAGCGAAAGATTGAGCCCACCACGACGGCGATTCGGGAGCTTCGCCAGTACATTTTCGAATTACCACCCGACTCGCCATTGCTGCCTTTGATCGCCTGCAACGATTTTTATTCGACTAGCATGTGTCGCGATCTGATGTTCCATGTGCAGGAACATCAGTTTCGGTTGCCGCAGGTCGTCGCCATGTTGCGCGAGCAGGGTTTGACGGTGCTGGGGTTGTCTGATTTGCCGCGCAATGCGGTTAGCGCGTATTGCGAGATGTTTCCGCAGGCGAGTGTCGCAGATAACTTCGAGAACTGGGATCACTTTGAACGGCGGCATCCGGCGACATTCATGAGCATGTATCAGCTATGGTCCCGCTCGCCGGATATATGAGCAATAGACAACCGCGCGGAGCCTGCGATTGTCATATGCATATTTTCGACAGTCGTTATCCGGTAGCCGCCAAAGCGCGGCGGCAGGAGCCGGACGCCTCGGTCGCTCAATATCGCAAGTTACAGCAGGCGCTCGGTCTTAAACGCGTTGTGGTTGTGCAGCCCACGACGTACGGAACGGACAATCGTTGCACGCTGGAAGCCATTCAGCAGCTTGGCTCCGGCGCGCGTGGTGTTGCAGTGGTGGACGACTCGATCAGTGACGCTGAGCTACAACGCCTCACCGCTGCCGGTATGCGCGGGGTGCGCTTTCGCATGACTGGAAATCCCGAACTGCCGTGGGACATGCTTCCACGCATGGCCGCGCGTCTTGCGCCGTTCGGGTGGCACATCCAGTTTCAGATGGATGGACGCGAGCTACATACGCGGCTTGATTTTTTAAGCAAGCTCCCTTGCGACGTCGTGATTGAGCACATCGGCAAGTTCTTTGAGCCGGTCAATGCCGATCATCCAGGCTTCCAGGCGCTGCTTCGACTCGTCGATGGCGGCCGCTGCTGGGTCAAACTGTCAGGCGCTTATATGACGTCGAAAAGCGGGCCGCCGGCGTACGCTGATGTGGGCGTGCTCGCCAAGGCGCTGGTCAAGCATGCACCTGACAGACTGGTGTGGGGGAGCAATTGGCCGCATCCTATGTCAACTCCGGAGAATATGCCGGACGACGCTCTGCTGCTCGATCTATTTCTCGACTGGGCGCCCGACGAGTCTATACGTAACCGTATCCTAGTAGACAACCCCGCTGCGCTGTACGGTTTTTGAACTTCGGGTGCGAGCCTCGATAGGGCAGTTAAAGACTCGAGATATGTTTTTGGTATGCGGGCCGGGTGCAAAGCCTGTCGTACCACGCTTTGAGATGCGTCAACGGCGGATGCTCGATTGGAAACTTGTACCATCGGTGGATTGCATTGCCCAATGCGATGTCGCCGACCGTCAGTTGATCGCCGGCCACAAATGCTGTTTTCGAAAGTTGCGTATCAAGCATTGTCCACACTTTTCCGCCGAGTGTGGCAGCGGCCGCCAGTTCACCGGCAGGTATATCGTCTTTCGGCTTCTTCAGCATCGCGCGGAACAAAGTACCGATGGGCGCGTTCACCGTTGAGAGTTGCCAATCCATCCATCGGCTGGCGCTCGCCGCGACTTGCAAGTCCGCGGGCCACAGCTTCCCCTTGCCGTATTTCGCGGCGAGATAGCGCACACACGAATTAGATTCCCATAGTACGAAGCCGTCATCGTTGATGGTGGGCACGAGACCGTTCGGATTGAGGGCAAGATATTCCGGCGCTTTGTTTTTGCCGAATTCGCCGCCTACATCCTGGCGGTCAAACGGCAATCCGATCTCTTCGCAGCACCACAACACCTTCTGAACGTTACTCGACGTCTTGCGACCCAGGATCTGCAGCATGTCTTTTCTCCGGTGAACATTGGAAACATCATAGCGTGAGCATTCCGCAACGAAATGCGGCGGATCGACATGTTAGAATATTTTTCGACGATTGCGACGGCCTGCGATCGTGCCTTCAAGGCGGCTCGATGAGCGAATCGACTCTGATCACCGAGGAATACCGGAAGATGCAGCAGCAGCTGCATGAGAATCCGAATTATGGCGTGGCATCGGTGCAATACGCACCGCTCGTCGCACAAGTTATCGACGGCGTCGGTGCCAAAGAGTTGCTCGACTACGGCGCAGGCAAAGGGCGGCTTGGCCTAACGTTGAAGCAAACGCTCAAGCGGTCGCTACCAATCCGTCACTATGACCCCGCTATCCCTCACTGGTCTGCGCGGCCGGAACCGTGCGAGCTCGTTGCATGCATCGACGTGCTCGAGCATATCGAACCGCATCTGCTTGACTATGTGCTCGACGATTTGCAACGCGTCACTGCAAAGGTCGGTATTTTCACTGTCCACACCGGCGCTGCGGTCAAAGTGCTTCCCGACGGGCGCAACGCCCATCTCATACAGGAGCCGCCGTCATGGTGGCTGCCCAGGTTTCTCGAGCGCTTCGAGCTCATGACGTTCAACCGCATGCCCATGGGTTTCTGGATCGTAGTTGATCGTAAGCAAGCTTAGCTTATTCAATCAGCTGCGCGTTGCATTGTAAGCAGGTCGTGTTGCAGTTTGGAAAGTGCGAGACTGAAATCTCCCGTGGGCAGCTGTCGATACACAACGCTGCCGGGAAACCACGGTGAAGAGCGGCCGGTGTGCATCCAGCGCCAATCCGGTGGGCAAGGAACAAGTACGCGGCTTGGCCTGTTTGCGCTTGCACGCAGGTGAACGTTGGTATTGCTGACCGCGACATACTCGTCGATAACGGATAAGAGCGCGAGCATGCCTTCGAGATCCTCGTTTAAGGCGCTTAAGTCCTGTACCTGACGCCCAAGCTCTTTGCTCAGCGTTTGGATCTCACCGGGTTGCGGGCTTCGTTGAAGCGCGATGAATGTTCCGTCGATTGGTTTGAGTGCAGCCCCAAGCGGTCGTATGCCGATTTCTTTAAACAGCGCCCAGATCACAAGCCGCTGCTCCCGCGGGGGCGTTCCGCCTCGCCACGTCAAACCGATATACGGTGGTGCGCCGAAGGTCGCAAGGCGCCGGCGCATCTCATCTTTACGCTCGGCCAGCGGCGTTAATGTGATCGGAAGCGGTACTTCAGGCCAGAAGACTGAAATTTTTTCCGCGAAATGCTCCGAGTGCGCACCGACGGTTTTAGCGTCCTTATTGTTATGCAGTGGACTCGTCTGGTACAGACTCAGTATGTAAGGAAGATCCGCTACCAGCATCGTCGCGTCGGCTTCCGGCAAGCCAGCGCTATCATCGACCACTCGCTGTATATATGGCGAGCGCGACAATAAACTCGCGAGCTTCGGGCTGCCGACGTATGTAATCAGTGCGCCCGCACCATGCAGTTCGGGCAAGAAACGCAGGAAGAAGATTTCATCGCCTAACCCCTGTTCCTTGACGATGCATAGACGCTTTCCCGCGAGTTGTGGCGGCAATGTGCGCGTCAACGCGGTGCCCGGGTAAGTTTCGCTGAAAGTCCGCGGCCACGGCCGATAAGCGTAGCCCGCCCAACCTTCAGCGAAGCAGCCATGCCCCAGCAACGCTTGACCGAGCAGTAGATGTGATGACGCCATGTTCGGATTCAGAGCAATGGCACGGGTAAGCGCTTGCGCGCCTTGCCTGAAGTATCCACAGTCAGTCAGGATTGAGCCCAGGTTCTGCAAGACCTTCGGATCGTCGGGCGCTAATCGCAGTGACCTTCGATGGCTTTCCAGTGCCTCCAGTAGGCGTCCCTGATGGGCGAGTGCCGCACCGAGATAACGATGTGCAGGTTCGAAATCAGGAGCGCGCGCAATTACCTCTCTGCAAATCGCTGCCGCGTCATCAAAGCGTCCGATGTCGATGAGCACAGACGCGAGGTTGCAATAGCCGAGCAGGTAGTCGGGCGCGATCTCGATGCAGGTCCGGAACTCTTGTTCGGCTTGCTCGAAGTCCAGCATCCGATGTAGCGCACCGGCGAGATTGTTGCGTGCGTCCACAAGTTGCGGATCGAGCTTGATGGCTGATCGATAGCATTCGATCGACTCATCCGCCCGCCCCTGATCGCGCAGTACGTTGGCAAGGTTGAAGTAGGCAAGAGCGCTTTGTGGGAATAACGCCGTCAACCTTTTCAGCAGGGTCTCCGCTTCACTCAACTTGCCTTGCATCGCCAGCGAATTCGCGATGCCGAGCTGGTACTGCATCTCGCGCGGATTAAGGCGGCTCGCTTTGCGGAAAGCCGCGGCTGCTTCTACATATTGCTTCGTTGCGAAATACGCGTGTGCAAGATTTCCTATAAACGCAGGATTGTTACGTTGAAGGTCAACGGCGCGGCGCAGGTAATCGAGCGCGCATTCGGCCTCGCCTAGTTGGAGCGATGCAACACCCATCAAGTGCAAGGCATCGGGCCGGTGCGGCGAAAGCTCGAGCGCCCGCTTATACTCTGCGATCGCCAAAGCCACATTGCCTTCGTTGTGGGCGGCCAGACCCCGCTGTATATATGCCTCACACTGTCCATTCATGGTCATGCTGGTAGTATAACAGGTTGAATATCATCGACTTTTCATGAGAATTGGGCCTTCGGCCAGCGCTTTTTTCAAATCCGCGGACGTCGTTGCTCCAAAAACCGGCCTTTCGTCACGGACGCGTCCGCCCCTTTTGTTGCACACCTGCAACAAATCGGGCCTGCAAACACCCGAAAATCGCTGTTTTTGTTGAGTTACATATAGGGGTCTCGGCATACTTCGCATAACCCTTCGGATTGCGGGGGAGCGCCGGATTTTCGCAAAAGTTGTTTAGTGGGAATGACGGCATCTAAAACTGAACAGGAGAATCTGCATGAATAAGAAAATCATGGCACTCGCTGTAGCAGGCGCCTTCGGGGCACCGGCCGCAGCTCTGGCGCAAGCCAGCAACGTGCAAATATTCGGCACGGTATACGTCGAATATGCGTACGCGAAGCAAGGTCACGCGGGAAACGCAGCGGGCAACCAGACTGGCGAGCTGGTTAACATTGACTTCCTGCAAACCCCGGGCAGTGAAATCGGTTTCAAAGGTGAAGAAGCGCTGGGCGGCGGCACGAGCGCGTGGTTCCAGTGCACAAGCACCATGGACGTTCGCGGTTCGGCACCGCAAGGTTTCTGCGGCCGCAACAGCGCATTGGGCGTTAAAGGCGGTTTCGGTAACTTCTTCGCCGGTAACTGGGACATGCCCACCAAGCGTACCGCAGGTGCCGTTCGTATCCTGAGCGATACCGGTGTGTTTGGAACCGGCTTTCTGTTATTCAACAACTCGTCGACTTTCAACGATAACAACAGTCCGGCCTCGTTCTCGCGTCGTCAGAACAATTCGATCTTCTACGACACGCCGGTATTCGGTGGCTTCCAGGGTTACGTCGGCATGAGCACGCCTTCCACCGCGATCGCACGCACCGGCGCGACCTCGGGTGCAAAGCCTCGCGTCTATTCGTTGGCTGGCAATTACACCAACGGTCCTTTGATTCTCACGGCGGGTTATGAAGTTCACAACAACTTCTCGACCGGTGGCGGCGCAGTTCAGCCTGCAGGCCCCAACCCCACGCTCTACGGTGGTGACGATACGGGCTATCAGTTGGGCGCGGCATATCAGTTCGGTCCGTTCAAAGGCGGCCTGTTGTATGCGCATCAGAAGATGGAGACCAGCCCGGGCACGAGCCTGAGCGTATCTTCTTATAACATAGCGGGTGAGTGGAGAATCGCCGGACCGCACGGCTTGCGCGGCGGCTACACGAGGGCGAACAACACCAGCGGCAATTTCGGCGCTGTTAACCCGGTAACTGGCGCCTGCGCAGGGCTGGGGCTTGACGGCACAGGCAGCGGTCAGCGCATCGGTAATTGCGGGGCCGGCGGTACCAAGGGTGAATTGTTCCAGATCCAATACGTGTTTCAAGCATCGAAGCGCACCGAGTTCGATGTTGGCTACGTATATCTGAAAAACGACTCGAACGCGCGCTACTCGCTGGGCGGCTTTACGCAGCCCGCCCCGGGTATAAATCAACAAGCGTTTGCGGTCAGCATGAAGACCACGTTCTAATCAGTCTCACAGCAACGCGAAAACGGGCGCTTCGGCGCCCGTTTTTTTTGCGCTCGTTCGTATGTGCTTCCCTGCGGAGACCGACATCGAAATGAGATCAATCCCGACAAGCCAAAAGAGCCGAATGAGTGGAGAATTCTTCCCGCAGGTTCGCTTCACGGCGGCCTGTGTTCAGTTTTACCCTCCCTTACCGCATCTACGCGGTTTTCAGGGCCGCCTTAACCAGCGGCCCTTTTTTTGTCTTGAATTGCCAGGTGACAGCGGGTTCTTACCGCTGAGAAGTCAGTCGATGAGTTTCCAGCGCCGGCCGATGAGTAAACGCAGCTTTCTGCATTCGCGCTCGGGAAGGTCGGGCTCGTGGCCGTCCAGCGCGGTTTCCATCTCAACGAGTAACTCACGCGTGCGCGCTGCTTCGAGCTTTATCTTCAGCATATAGAACAGCGCGGAAAATTCTCCACGCAACTCGTGTATCGCCGGGAAAGACATCCGGTGTATCGCAGAAGGCCCCAGTTTGAGCAGCGCGTCACGGTGCTCGGT
>Ga0207691_10001378_pt1 | contig 24271 bp, 18 predicted proteins | sample KBSM13metaG_FD_184327 | JGI IMG/M metagenome (GOLD analysis project Ga0207691, IMG submission 184327) | Miscanthus rhizosphere microbial communities from Kellogg Biological Station, Michigan, USA - KBS M1-3 metaG (SPAdes) (version 2) | ecosystem: Host-associated > Plants > Roots > Rhizosphere >...
CGCCACCAGCGCGAAAACCTCCGGATGATTGCGGCACACCCGCGCCGCCGCGATGTGCCGACCCGCCGTCGGCTCACACAGCCCGAGTTTCTCCACGCAATATTCGAACAGCGACGCAAACCCGAGATCGAGAAACAGCTGCCGCTCGTCCAGCTCCGCCAAGTACGCCAGAAACTCAGCCGTGACTTGGTTACGCCGCCCGACGACGCTCGAAAGCCCCGCCAAAAGCTCGTTGCGGCTCGCACCCGACCCGTCGCGCAAACATTCCCTCGGCTGCGGCTCCAGAACCACGTGCCGTTACACGCCGCGCTCGACGTTCCCTCGTCGTGCCGCGCCTCACATCTTCTCCTTGCAGCTCTCTCTCACGAAAGCCGCCACTCTCAACGTAGAGCGCGCTTACCCACTCGAACAGTGCCTCCCACTGCCGTTGGCGCGCCGCGCTGGCCGCAGGCCAGCGCTTGGGCAAGCCGGGCGCCCGCAGCGCGGAGCGCGAGGACGCCCGCCGCTCCGCGACGTCTCACGCACGGGGCACCCTATTCCCAGGAACCCCGGGATCGTGAACCCCTCGGACAAGCACCCTTCGGGTGTCGCGCAGCACGTCGCTCCAACGGCGCCGCTCGCGTGCTCGCCGCGAACGTGCCCCCCCGCCGGGCGCGATCAGCTGCAGAAGCCAAGCGCGCCAAACGGGGGAAGCCAATCAGAAGGTGGCGCGCAGCGTGCCGCCGAAGGTCCGTGGTTCGCCGAGCGCGGCCAGCACGACCCCGTACGTCGAGCTGACCGAGGCCGTGTTGTAGTAGTGCTTGTCGAACAAGTTGCGAGCCCAGAGCGAAAGGTCCCAGCGGGAGTTGTTTCGCACGCCCAGATGAGCCCCCCACAGCTGATAGGCAGGGATGTTGCTGAGCGGGTCCAAATTGACCGCCGCTTTGAACGACGAGCGAAAGCTCCAGTCGCCTCCTACGTAGGCGTCGATGGGGCCGTCGTGGTTCTTGGCCACGGGAGCCGCGTATTCGGCAGCTGCCCCGATCGTCCACTTGGGCGCGCCGGAAGCTTGTTGGCCGGACAGATCTTGCGTTCCCAGGTACGAGTACGAGAACTGCGCAGGGGCATTCGTGTAGCTGTCGTACTTGACGTCGTTGTACATGAACGACGCGGAGCCGAACAGACCACGTACCGGATTGACGCGTGCATCGAGCTCGACGCCCTTGGAGATCACCGTGCCGACGTTGGCGATGTACGTCGCCGCGGGGGTCACGTCCCTGTTGACGTAGTTGGCTTGGTAGTTTTTGTTGATGATGTAGAAGATCGTCGGATTCAGCTGTAAGCGTCCACCGAAGAGCTCAGTCTTGGCAGCAAGCTCGAAATCGTCCACCTTTTCCGGCTTGACGAACACGTCGACGCCCAACGTTTGGCGCACGAGGTTGATGCCGGGTGACTTGTAGCCGCGCGAATAGGTCGCAAACACATGGATGTCGTCGGTCAAGTCACGAGCGATGATGCCCGTCCACGACAAGTTGCTGACATTACGCGACTCGGAGTAGCTGCCCGTGGGCGCATACTGCGCGCGGCTGGCTGCGACAGCTGCTTGCTGGTCTTCCGGGAAGTTCTCGATGGGTACGACGTTGCCCTCGGGATAGGCGTTGTAGCTGCCGGTCTTGTGCTCGAACGTGAGGCGGAGACCGCCGGTCAAGTGCCAGCGTTTCGTTGGGTTCCAGGTTGCTTGCCCGTAGCTGGCGTAGCTGGTCGTCGCCGGAACGACGTGCGAATAAGCGGTCAGACCGTTCAACACGTCGGGCGAAGTGGTCGGAGAGATCAGCCATTGAGAGCCCTGACGACCATAGGAGGTTCGCTGGTGATCGTTCGCCTGCTGGTACCAGAAGTAGAGCCCTGCCGTGTAGTCGAGGGTCTGACCCCCTGGCGAAGCCAGTCGCACTTCTTGGCTGAACTGCTGCTGATGTGTCTCGACCACGCTGTTGGTCGAAACATTGGCGCCGATTTGATCGCCATCGTAGTGCGGCAGCCATTTCCAATTTCGGTACGCCGAAATCGAGGTCAAGCTCAGATCACCACCGAAGCGCAGGGTCGCAGTGTTCTGGATGCCCCAGCTAGGCATGCGGTCGGCCTGTGAGGAATCGATGTCGACCTTGCGCGCGAACGGGTCGATCGCGATCGGGTTGTAGCCAACGTCAGCCGCCTTTTCGTAGAAGCCTTTCACCGGCTTGCCGTTGGCGAGCGTGGTCGGCGTCGTATTGCGAATGCTGTAGAACCCGCAATCGCAAGCTTGCATGCTGTAGTCGGCGATCAGCCGGTTCTTGAAGGTGTCGTTCGGCTTCCACAAGATGTCCGCGCGCACCGCGTCATTGTTCAGATTGTCCCAGGGTTCACTGAACGTGGTGTTGTAAATCAGCCCCTGGCGCGAGGTGCGCAGATAGCTCAAGCGAAACGTGAGCGTGTCACTCACTGGATTGGTGACGCTCAAGAACGCGCGCATGTAGTTGTAGTTGCCGTACGAGAACTCGGCCTTGACCTGGCGTTTGAAGCCGGGCTCCGCCGTACGGATGTCGATGGCACCGGCCACGGTGTTCTTGCCGAAAAGCGTGCCTTGTGGCCCTTTCAGCAGCTGAATGGTCTCCACGTCCATGAGATCGGTAATGGCCGTGCCGGTACGCGGTCGGTACACGCCGTCGATATACAAGCCGACGCCTTGCTCCAAACCATCGTTCGTTCCGCCGGCGTTCGTTCCCAAGCCACGGATGGTAATGGTTTGATTTCTACCGCTGAAGCCCTGGATGTTCAAACTAGGCAACTGACCGATGACCTGGTTCAGATTGCGCGTGCCACCGAGCGCTTGCAGCTGCTGACCGGACAACGTGGTCATGCTGATCGGCACGTCTTGAGCGTTCTCGGGCCGGTAGCGCGTGGTGACGACCTCGACCGCACCCAACTCGTCGTTGGTCACTGCGGGGGGCGCGGCATCAGCGGTCGCCGGATCGGCTGGAGCAGCCGCTGCCGGATCGGTGGTAGCAGCCGCCGCTGGAGCGGGCGCTGCCGCTGCCGCGTCGGACGGAGCAGCCGCTGACGGCTCGGACGGAGCAGGCGCGGCTGGAGGGCTCGGCGCTGGAGCAGGTGGAGCTGCTGCATCGCTATTGCTTGGCTCGCTCGGGGCCGGCGCCTGAGGGGCCGGTTCAGGCTGCGGCGGTGGAGTCGGTGGCTGCCCCTCTGCTGCAGCGGCCGTCGATAGTGCGAACAAGACTGAGCTCGAGACAACGGTGCCGAGCAGCGAGCGGCGACGGCGTGAGCCGATGCCATAAGCGATCTTCGTCAAGATGGATCCTGAGGATGGGCGTGGAGGGCGAACATTTTCCGATAGTCCACGTCCCCTTTAGGCTAAGTTTGTCCACCATACAAGACCCGCCTTGGAGCTCGCGGTCGCGCCGAAACGCAGCTCCGCGCCCTAGCCTTCCTGCGTAATTTTCCAGTGCGCGTATTGCTGGCCGCGAGCGCACTCGCGCGGCATTCGCTTGCCGCTTCCCGAGCACATTCCCTCATCCGAGACGATACTTCAACGGTGCACGCGCGCTATCACTGCACGCCGCACACGCTGCCTGCCACCCCACGGCAACTCCGCCTCCGACGCGCTATTGGAAGGAGGGTTGGAAGTTGATGGTCACGCGGCCGGCTCGGCCGTCAGCGCCTTCGGCGTCGCACGGCACTTCTGCGCACACCGCCCCTGTCGCTGTCAAAGGCTTGCGGGCAACGTCGCACAGCCCCGATCAAGGTGAGCCGCTCGAGCTCAGCCCTTGTTCGTCTTACCGTGCGAAGCGAGCTTGCCGTCGCTCTTGTCACTCTTGGAGCTCTTGGCCTTCGAATCTTGCGAGTCCTTCGAATCTTTCGAGGTCTTCGCTTCTTTGCTCTCGCCTTCGCCGATCAAGATCTCCATGTAGTCGCGGCGGAGGCGCACGCGGTAGGCGGGGATCGAGTCGCGGAAACGGAAGGAAACTTCGGCGCCCTCGGTGCGGTTGCTGGTGCGGACACTGGAGAAGCGGTTGTCGCGCCTGGCGATCGGTCCGCCCGGCTCCATCACTTTGTGGCCCGGCACGAGCACGGTGAAACCGGTCGGCAGGAGCGCGCCTTGCAGTTTGCCGCCGGGCGCGTCGAGGCGCAGGCGATAGATCGTGGGTGAGTGGAGTTTGCCGTGACCCCAGGGGGTGGTGTCGGTCTTGCTCGATTTCTCGCTCTTGCTCTTGTCGTCTTTGCTCGACTTGTCGCCGCGATCGTCGTCCGAGCTCTCGTCGGAGAAGGCTTCGTCGGCAGCTGCGCTCGAGATCGGCGCGGACGCGAGGTTGCTCTTGGCGTCGGCTCTTTCTTGAGCCTCGACGGCTTCGGGAGAGCCGGGCGGGGGCGCGAGCGGCGCGGGTTCCATAGTCGCCATGGGCGTCGGACCGAAGAGCGGGACGTTCGCGCTGGCGATTCCCGTGCTGGTGGTCCCAAAGCTGGTCGGAGTGGCGGAGAGCGGCGCGCCGGTCGAGGGCGGGGCCAAGTTGGTGATCGCGGGCGCGGTCGTTGCGTGCGCGCCTGGCGGAGACGCCGGAGGCGTGGCGTAATGCGTCGCCGCTGCGGCCACCGTGGCGAGCAGCACGACGCCGCCCGCACCGAGCATCAGCTTCTTACGCGTGAGTTGTTTGCTCTGGCTGGGCGCAGCCTCTTCACTGGCGTTGTTGACGTTCGCGGAAGATTGCGGGCGTAAGCGTTGGCCTTCGATGCCCTTGTTGCCAGTGGGCGCAGGCGCGGTGGTGCGCCGTTGCGGGGCGGGCTCGGCACGCTTGGTGAGCTCGAGCACTTTGAGGCCGGCGCCTTTGAATAGGCCGCCCATGCCTTGGGCCGCGCGCGCCGAAAAGCGCGCCATCGCGGCGCCCGCGGTGTGCACCGCTTCGCCGGCGTTGGCAGCGGCTTCGCCGAACTTGCCGCGCAGCGCGGCCGCGTCGCGATCATCGTAGTCGTCTTCGTCCGAGTCGCTGGCGTCGTTGTCACGCGCGGGCGCACCTGCGTCGGTGGTGACGGAGCTGGCCGGGATCTTGAAACCCTTGGCCTCTTTTTCACCGAAGTTGAGTGCGGTCACGCTCGGTTCGGGAGTCGTGTCTTCGGCGCCGGCGAAGCGCAGCTGCACGACCAATTGCGGCACACGTGTCAGCGGATCGATCGCGACACTCACGCCGTCGATCTGCGCTTGACGACGCCCGCCCGCTTCCAGATCTTCGACCTCGAGCTTGCGGCCGACTTTGAGAAATTCCAGGTTCGAGCCGACCTGCACGTTCTGGGAGCCGCTCTCGCGCACGCGCGCCTTCATCGGTGAGCCGAGGCCGTCGATGTGCAGGCGAACGCGCGAGCCAACTTCGGACTTTGCGTCGTGCTGAGCTCGCACCGGCTCGTCTTGCTCACCCGCGCCGTCGCACAATTCGCGCAGGGCGCCCACGCTGCCGCTGTCGAGGGCGGTGAATTCGACGCCGAACTCGCCGCCGCGGCTGCCTTCGCGGCGCCACGCCACGCGACCTTCGACCACGATTTCGCGTCCGCCTTCTTCGAAGCGGCAGACCAAGGGCGCGCCGTTGTCGGGCAGGTAGGCGGTGCGCAAATGCATGCCGCGCGCGCTGACGTCGACCGCTTCGGCCTCGAAGGCCGGAATTCCCGGCTCGTTCCCGCAAACTTCGACCAGGGTCTCGACCCGCACGCGTCCTGCGCCTTCGGCGCGACGTTCTTGAATTTCGGTCATGGCTGCCTCCAGCGGGGCCGAGCGCTCCTCCAGGGAGGGCCAGGTTCCCGCGTCCCATCCCGAGTAAGACGACGGCGAACAAAGGGCCAAATTTCAAGCAGAGACGCGGGTGAATTTCGGCCAAGAGGTGGACACGAGGCCCGCCACTGTCCATCATGCGCCGCTCATGGCCCTGACGGTCGTGGTCCGCTCAGGCGACCTCAAGTCTCAGGCAACCATCACCTTCGACGCTCCGCGGATCGTGATCGGACGGGGTGACGGGTGCGAAATCCGCTTGCCGGATCCCAGCGTGAGCCATCGCCACGCCTCGATTCGCCAACGCGGCACCGACTATGTCGTGGTCGACGAGGGCAGCAGCAACGGCACATTCGTCGGACCCGTGCGGCTGTCTCCGCAGGCCCCCCGCGTGGTGCGTTCGGGCGACTTGATCCGAGTGGGGCGGATTTGGCTCGAGCTGACCACCGCGCAAGTGCTGCCCACACCGAACCAGGGCCTGGTTACGAAAGAGATCGCACTCGCCTTGGTGGCAAGCTCACTTGCCGCCGGGGGCGAGCTATCCGCGCCGCGGCTGTTCGTGACCGCCGGCCCCGATTCCGGCAAAGAGCTGCTGCTGGCCGAGTTCGACCACGCTTACAGCATCGGGCGCGCCCCGAATGCCGATCTGGTGCTCACCGACGACGACGCTTCGCGTCGACACGTGGAGGTCATGCGCCGCGGCACGCAGATCTTGGTTCGCGATCTGGGCTCGAAGAACGGAGCGCTACTTTCCGACGTGCGGCTCGACCCGAAGCGCGACACGCCCTGGCCCCCTCACGCGGTGCTTTCGCTCGGCTCCAGCCAATTCAGCTTCGAAGATCCGGTGCTGGCCGCGCTGGCGGAGATCGAGGCCGGTCGCGACGAACAAATGCAAGCCGACGACTCGATCGATCCGCCCAACGTCGCCCCTTCCGAGCCCTTGCCGAACAGCCCGGCGCACGCGCACGGGGCAGCCCAGGGAGACGCGGCGCCGCTCTCGCTGGTGCCCGTTCGCGCGCCAAAACCAGCAAAAAAGACGCAGGGCTTCCGTGCCGTCGACGCGGTCGTAGCGCTGTTGGCACTGATCGTGATCGGACTCAGCGTGCTGGGGCTGACTTGGCTGTTTCGCTCGAACTAGGCTGCGATGCGCTGGGCGGCTCGGCGCGTTCGCAGCGCTGCTTCAGTGCTGCGTTCATCTTGGCCCAGCCCTTGCGGTACGGATCGAAACCGACGAACGGCACGAGAATGCCGCTGAAGTCCTCGTGCTGCCGGAACTTCACGGTCGCATCGCCGACGCGTTCGATCACGAAGCTGTGAGTGCCGTCGAACAGGCCTGGAATGCCCACGCGACCGCGCCAGACCAGCTTGCGCTGCTGCTCGAGCTCCAGCACCTTCGGGGAGAACGACTGCGCCGACTTGCCCACGGGCTGCATGGTGATATCGAGCTCCCCGCCGACGACGAGCTTGCCCTTGGCCTTCACGAAAAAAGGGTTCCACTCGGAGTAGGCATCGACGTCGGTCAGCACGGCCCACACCTTTGCGGCGGGCGCGTTGATCGTCACTTCGGTTTGCATGGTCGAACACGCACTGAGGAATGCGGCGAGCAAAAGCACTCCCCAGGCGTTCGATTTTTCAGGCGTGTGCGCCTTCCTTGCACAGCTCAGCATCAACGATGGCTCCCCCGGTCCAAGACCTGCAGCAGGTCGATCGAGCGTGAAAGCTAGAAGAAATCGCTGCTACGGGCCACCGGCAGCGCCGCCTCTGCCACCGCTACCGCCTTTACCACCTCCGCCCGCCGTGCCCGAGGTGCCACCGCCGCCGCCTTTGCCGCCGCCGCCGGCCGCGCCCGAGGTGCCACCGCCGCCGGCTTTACCGCCGCTGCCACCGGCGCCGCCCGTGCCACCACCGCCACCGGCGCCGCCCTTGCCTGCGCCGCCACCAGCGCCGCCCTTGCCGCCACTGCCGCCCGCACCACCTTTGCCGCCACTGCCCGCAATCGAGCTCGAGCCGCCACTGCCCCCGCCGCTGATGCCCGCGCCAGCGATGCCGCTGCCACCCGAGCCCGCACTGGGTGCGCCGGCTGTGCCCGCGCCTGCCTTGCCCGCGGTGCCCGTCGCCCCGGCGTGCGCACCGCCGCTGCCACCGCTCCCGCCCTCGCCGCCACCGTTCTCGTCGGAGCTGCAGCCAGCCAGCAGCCAAGCGCCGACCAGGGTGATCACGCCAGCAGTCTTCAGCACACCACGCTTCTTGATCATGGACATCGCTTCTCGCTTTCGTTCATGCCAATTCGCAATCGCCGTGGCGAGCCATCGTCGCCGGACCACGGTCCCCTAAATCATCGTCAATGATGGATGCTTGATATCGCGATCGTCCTACAAATAGCAATCATCCGACAATAATTCCCAATATGGGCGCAGGGCTTCCATTCTCGTTTCAATCCGCGGCACAGCGCTTGGTCGATCATCAGCTTATTTCGAAACACGCGCGACACTGAGCGTCACCCCGGTCATGCCGAGTCGTCGCTCGACGCTCGCGACCACGGCTTGCATCGTCGCCTGTTCATCGAAACCCTTGAGCGCGCGGCCATCGACATCGATCAACGGGACGGCCTTTCCGCCCGAACGCCGCTCGAGCTCAGCGGCTGCTTGCGCGTCCGCCTCCACGTCGTGGTCCGTGACATTCATGCCATAGGCTTGAAAAAAGCGCCGCGCGCGTCGACAGTGCGGACACCAACTCGTGGAGTACATCGACACGGGCGTGGCACGGATCGCGGCCATCAACTCACGCTGATTGGGCACTCGAGCGCTCGGCGCGAGTCCAGCCGAAGCTACGGTCGATACGGCTGGCGCCGGAGAATCCGCGGACGCGTCCGTGAGCGGCGCGTCCGTGAGCGAGGCCTCCGTGAGCGGCATGTCCACGTACACCGGCGGCGTGACAGCGGCGGATTCAATGCTCGGCGCCTCAGACGCACGCGGCGCCGCTGCAACCGCGACCGCCGCCACGCGCGGCGGCGGCGGCGCATGCAATGGCCCCCGCAGCAAGCGCGCGATCAGCAGAGCGCCACAGGCCAACGAGACCGTCGCGAAGAGCCCGACTCCGAGCCGTCGCACCCAGCGCTCGGCGCGAGCGCGTGCCTCGCGCAGGCACACCACGCATTTCCCGCTCGGGCCAGCCGCCAAGCCATGCTCCTCACAGCGCATCGACTCAGCATGCCATTTTTTGCCAAGCGATGCTGAAAGCGCCGCCCTCACTCCAGATACGGATCATCGTCGATAGCGAGGGAGCAAACGCGCCATCGGGGTTCCGCAACACGCTCAGGGAGCGTCGCCCTTGGGCCCCTCATCGTAAGCGCGCGGGCGATACTTCTTCTGCACTCCCCCGTTCGCGACGCCGTTGTACACGAGGTCAGTGCCCAGAAACGCGAGCCAGCTTCCGGGGTGCTTTTCCGAGGCCGCGAGCAGGTCATCCTTGTGCGCCTCGATGATCTTCTCTTCCCACGCGCACTGCAAACCGAGCGCGATCAGATTCAGATCATTGGGCGCGAGCTCGAAGCCGCGCATGTAATGGGGCCAGGCTTGTTCGGCGCGTTTGAGCCGGCACAGGGTGTCGCCGTAATACACGTGAGCCATGGGCCAGTTGGGCGCGAGGCGCATGGCCTCGGCGTTGATTTTCAGGCGTTCTTCGAGCTGACCGCGGGCACCGAGCATGACCGAGTAGTTGAGTTGCGCTTTGGCGCTACGCGGAGCGGCGTTGTGCGTCGCGCGCCAGAACATCAAATCGTCGCTGTAGTCGAAGGCGTGCAGGCGACCTGAGAGGGCTTGGAAGCCCAGAAACGCGCCCACCGCCGCAGCGCCCCACGGCCACTTGCTGCGCAAAAGGCGCGTAAACAGCACGGCCAACACGCAGGCCGAACCGAAGGCAGGTAAGTACCAAAAGCGCTCCGCGCGAATCGTGGGCAAGAGCACGGGGATGTTGGAGTGCGGAAAGTAGGCGACCGGCAGCCAAACCAAGCCGATCGCGAGCAACACGAGCAGGCCTTGTCGCTCGTCTGCGCCGAACGCAACGCCCTGCAGTTTGGCTCGAGCGCGCGCGCGCATTTCGCGCCCCAGGCTCCCGATCCAGATGAAAACGCCCGCGATCGGCGGCAGCACCAAGAGTAGCCCGCCCAAGATGCTCTCGGGAAAGTACACGCGCTCCGGGCTCGGCTCCTGCGGGAACGAATAGTCGCCGCTGAGCGTCCAGGGAAAGACGATTTGCCCCAGGCCGCGCGCGTAAACACGCAGGGCGCCCGCCACGCGATGCGGCAGATCGGCGTCGACCAGCGGATTATTGACCGGATCGTGCGGCAATTGCGGCTGCTGAAACCAGTGTAAGAACTTGGCCAGCGCGTGCGCGAACGCGCCGGCCTCGGCCGGCAACGCGGCGCCCGCATCGACCTGCGATACGACGGGAAAGAAGCGGCGTCGAAAGTAGGTGTAGCCCACGAGCGCAGCTGCGCAGGCCACGAATGCAGCGCCGGCCCTGAGCGCACGCAGTGGCCGCGCGGGATGCAAGATCGGCGCGCTGAGCAGCGCGACCCAGGGCACGAGCGGCAGCGCCACGAGCACGCTCTCTTTGCTGAACAGGCCGAGCAGCACCAGCGCGAACACACCCAGCGGCATGGAGAGCAGGCCGCGCTGCAAGCACATCAGCGCCGTCAGCACGAACAAGCCGCCGAACACATCGGCGATGCCCACCACGCCGGTGATGGCCTCGGTGAGCACCGCCGACGAAAGGAAGCAAGCTCCCGCAAGCCAACTCGTGGCGCGCTGCCGGCTGAGCAAAAGCACGAAGCTTGCCACGAGCGAAGCGTTCACCGCGTGCACGAGCACGTTGACCCAATGGTGCAAAAACGGGCGATGGCTGACGAACCACAGCGCACGCCACACCAGGTCCGGCAGCGGCCGGTACGAACCGATGCTGCGCTCCGGCGGCAAACCCCAAAAGTCGCGCGTGAAGGCGTGGAGGAAGCCGCCGGCCTGGCCGTTGACGTACGGATTGGCGAGCAGCGCCTCTTGCTCGTCGAAGATGTAGTTCGAGAGCGGGCTGCGCACGTAGATCAGCACGCTCAGCACGAACGCGGGCGCGAAGGCGGTCAGGAAGCGCGGATCCTGCTCGCTGAAGTAGGCCCTGAGCCCGGCGAGCCAAGCGACCAGCCGCTCGCGCAGGGTCACGCGAGGCTCGGGCGACGACGGAGGCGAGGGAGCGACGGGGCTGGGAAGGGACTCGCCGTTCATAGGCTGCGCCGCGCCGTTGTAGTGCCAAGCCCCCGAAGTCTCAATGAGCGAGTTCTTGGCTCGACACCGGGCCGATTGCCGATGTTAACGTGCGCGCGAAATGACGGCAGCGGAACGCTTCGACGGCTGCGAAATCGTAAAAAAGCTGAGCACAGGGCCGATCACGGACCTGTATCACGTGGTCCAAGAGCCGCTCGGGCGCCCGGCGTTCATCAAGGCGCTCGGCTCGAGTATCTTGCCCTCGTCGCCGTTCGCCGCCTCGCTCGAGCGCGAGGCGCGGCTCTTGGCCGAGCTGAACCATCCGAACATCCTCGAGGTATACGATTTCGTGCGCCGAGGCGAGCGCATGTGGCTCGTGCTCGAATACGTCGACGGCGTATCGCTCGACGAGGTGATGAAGCGCAGCAAGCGCGTGCCAGAGGCCTTCGCCTGCGCGGTCGCGCTCGAAGTGTGCCGAGCGCTCGCGCATGCGCATGCGCATGGCGTCGTGCACCGCGACGTGCAACCGAAAAACATCCTGATCGGAAAAGACGGTTCGCTCAAGCTGGCGAATTTCAGCGTCGCATTCGACGAGCGCATGCCGACGGCGCCCGAGCTACTCGAAGGCGGCACGGGTTACGGCGGACCCGCGTACATGTCGCCGGAGCAGATCTTGGGCGAGCGCGCGGACGGCCGAAGCGATCTTTTTTCGCTCGGCGTACTGCTGTACGAGATGCTGAGCGGCGAGCGCCCGTTCGATGGTCCCGACGATCGCAGCACGTCGCTGCGCATTCGACGCGACCCGGTGCCCCCATTGAGCAAGAAGGCGCCCGGCGTGAGCCAAGCGCTCGAGCGCATGACGCAGCGCTGCCTAGAAAAAATGCCGAGCGATCGCTTCGACGGCGCGCTCGAGGCCTGCGCCATCCTGGAAGCCGCCGGCCAAGAATTGGGCGCCGAGCCCACCGCGCCGCTGCTGCGCGACACGCTGATCCGAGCCCGCTTGGTCGATGGCAGCCCGCTCAAGGGCACGGCCGAGCGAAAACCGCGCTCACGCGAGGGGCGTGTGGGCGTGACGCTGGCGGGCCTGTTCGTGGCATTGTTGGCAGTCCTGGGCGGCGGGTTCGCCATCCAGCTGCTGTCGGGCAAAAACGTGGGCACCGCCGTGGCCGCCCAAGCCGGCCGACGGCTCGAGCTCTTGCCGGTTGGGCGAGCCTCCTTGCGAGTGGTGGCCCACCCCTGGGCGCACGTGATCGTGGACGGCCAAGAGGTTGAAATCACTCCCTTTGCTCGGCCGATCCCGCTCAGCGCCGGCAGCCACTACGTGCGGCTCGAGCACCCCAACGCGCCGGTCGAGCGGCGCACCATCGAACTGACCCCCGGCGAGACACTATTGCTCGATGTCACGTTGAAGGTCACTGCACCCAAGCTCAGCCCAAGCGCAGCCGCCCTGGCCAAGGCACGCGCCGCCGCGGCCGAAGACGGCACGCGCAGCTCAGGCGACAGCGGTACACCCTGAACTACATGAACGCGCGCGCCCGCTGGCTGTTGCAGGCGAGCTCGGCTACTCGCATGCCCTGGAAAGTCGTGGCATAAATAATGATAGCGAAGTTCGCGAGCGAGCCTCGCTTTGCAGATTGATCAGGCGCGGTTGGTCGAATCCGACCCACACATGAACGCAGAACTAAAGTCAGGGTCGACCCTCGGCCACTACGAGCTACTCACGCGCCTCGGACGCGGTGGCATGGCGAGCGTTTGGGTCGCGCGCGAGAAAGCCCCGGTCAGCGGTAGGCAGCGTTTGGTGGCCGTCAAGGCCATGCTCCCCGAGCTGGCACAGCACTCCGACTTTCGCGCCATGTTCTTGGGCGAGGGGCAGATCGTGCGCAGCATCGACCACCCCAATGTGGTCAAGGTGCACGAGGTCTCGGAAGACCGCGGCATCCTGTACATGGCCATGGAGTGGGTCGAGGGAGACTCACTGCGTACACTGATCAAGGAGGCCAAGCGCCGCCGCGCGATTCCGGCAGAGATGGCCGTGAAGATCATCGCCGATACCGCTGCGGGTTTGCACGCCGCACATGAGCTGCGCGGCTGGGACGGCGAGCTGCGCAACATCGTTCATTGCGACATCTCGCCGCACAACATTTTGGTCGGACTCGACGGCCAAGCCAAGCTGGTCGACTTCGGCGTCGCCAACGCCACGGCTCACTCCGAGCTCGAAGGCGGCGACCGAATCAAGGGAAAATTCGGCTATATGTCGCCGGAACAGGCGCGCGCCGGCAAGGTCGATCGGCGCAGTGACGTGTTCGCGCTGGGCATCGTTTTGTACGAGCTGACCACCGGTGAGCGGCTGTTTCGCGGTGACGACGCGGCGCACACGTTGGAGTTGGTCAAGAGCGGCCGCATTCCGTCGCCGCAGGAAGTGTACGCGAAGTACCCCGACACCCTCGCGGCGATCGTCAAGCGGGCGCTTTCTCGCAACGTGAACGAACGCTTTCAGACGGCAGCTGAATTCCGTGACGCGCTCGAACACTATTTGAAGGAAGAGCGGATCATGGTTTCGCCTGCTGGTGTTGGCCAGCTGGTGAAGCGCGTGCTGGGCACGCGCATCGAGCAGCAGCGCCAGGCCCTACGCGATGCTTTGACCATGGCAGACGGCGTGGTGGCATCGGGGCTGGTGCCGGAGCACTCGGCCTTGCCCGATCGCTCGAGCTCGGACCGCGTGAGTGGGCATTTTGCTTCACCTTCGGACCGAGTGAGCGGACATTTCGGTTTGCCCTCCGAGCCGCCGACCAGCGGCTCGCAGTATTCGACTTCGCGTACGGGCACCACCCCGCACGCGCAAACGCTCGATCGAACGCTCGCGCGAAAGACCGGCTTTTTGCCGTTTTTCGCGGCGCTCGGCGGGCTCGCCGCGGCGGCCAGCGCAATCTTTTGGGCGTCGCATCGACCCGGCCCGACACCACTGATCACCACCCAGCTGCAGCGCGCGACTCCCCAAGCCGCGGCCAACCGCGCGCCAACCGACGACACGGGCCCTGTTGGGGTGAACATCGACAGCTTGCCGACCGCAGTCGGAGCCGTCCCCCCAGCGCCCGCTTCGGACGCGATCGGCAGTCACCGGACTTCTGTCGCGGTCGCGGCGGTCGCACCCCCTGCTGCCAGCGCGACGCACCTGAGCAAAGACCTGGGTCGAGATCCCGACGAGGTCGAGAACCCGTACAAAACCAAAGAGCTCCCTGCCGCGAACGTGCCCGCGACCACGACCAGCACACCGCCAGCCGAAGTCGTGCCCGCGGATCAGCGCGCGCCCTTCAACCGCGGTGCCGCGTTGGCAGCGCTGGGCTCCGCCGCGTCCGCCGCCACTGCCTGCAAGCGCGACGGCGGCCCGAGCGGTGCTGGCTCGGCGAGCGTGACCTTCTCGCCCGAGGGCGCCGTCAAATCGGTGGCAGTCTCGCCGCCCTTCGCCGGCACGGCCGTGGGACAGTGCGTGATAGGGGCCTTTCGCGGCGCGCACGTACCGCCCTTCAGTGGCAGCTCGCTCACGCTGCCGAAGAGCTTTCAGATCCGCGAGTAGCGGCTTGGGCTGCGTTTTTTGGCAGCGACGCGACGCCGCTCCCAAGCATTTTCTATCGACTCGCTCACTCCAAGTGCCAGGAAATCGCGCCGACCAACGCCCGGGTGGGACTGGCGGTGAGCCGGCCGCGTCGTTATGCACTCCGCCCACTTTCAGATCGCGAGGGCACCATGGCGAAAATGCGAGCAATTCAAGTTTCGGCAGCACGCGGACCGTTCGAGCTCGTCGAACGCGAAGTCCCCCAGGCCGGGCCGCACCAGGTGCGTATCCGCGTCGAAGCGTGTGGCATCTGTCACAGTGACGCTTTCGTGAAGTTCGGCGTATACCCCGGGCTACAGCTACCGCGCATCCCCGGCCATGAAATCGCGGGCACGGTGGACGCCATCGGTGAAGGCGTGAACGCCTGGAAAGTGGGTGACCGCGTGGGTGTGGGCTGGCACGGCGGTCATTGCTTCGAGTGCACGGCCTGTCGCAAGGGCCTGTTCATCAACTGCGAGAAGGCCAAGGTCTGTGGCATCAGCTACGACGGCGGCTATGCGGAGTTCGTGGTCGTGCCCCAAGAGGCGGTCGCCCGCATGCCGGCCGAGCTTTCCGCCGTGGACGCGGCACCGCTCTTGTGTGCCGGCATCACGACTTACAATGCGCTGCGCAACAGCGGCGCTCGCGCCGGCGACACGGTGGCGGTGCAAGGCATCGGGGGGCTCGGGCACCTCGGGCTTCAATACGCAGCAAAGATGGGCTTTCGCACCATCGCCGTCTCGCGGGGTGCGGATAAAGAACAGCTCGCTCGGCAACTCGGCGCGCACGAGTACGTCGATACCAACGTCAGTAGCGCCGCCGAAGGCTTGCAGAAGCTCGGCGGGGCCGATTTGGTGCTGGCCACGGCGCCCAACGCCGAGGCCATGGCCAGCACGCTCGGAGGCTTGAAATCGCGAGGCAAGCTGCTGATCATCGCGGCACCGCAAGATCCGGTCTCGCTCTCGGCGTTCAGCCTGCTCAGCGGTAAGACCGTCGCCGGCTGGCCCAGCGGAACGGCCATGGATTCGGAGGAGACGCTGAGCTTCAGTGCGCTCAGCGGTGTCCGTCCACGCATCGAGCGCTTCAAGCTGGAACAAGCCGAAGAGGCCTTCGCCAAGGTGATGGAGAACCGAGTGCGTTTCCGAGCCGTATTGACGCCCTGAAGCGGCCCCGGCCCTGCTCGAAGGCCGCTGACTGACTTGCGACTATTCCGTCTCGCGATCGTGGGCGTGCTTGATCGACGTGCGCAGCGGCGGGGGCAACTGGCTCAGATCGACGATCAGCTTCCCGTCGTGCACGGCTTTGATGGCGATGCCTGGCAGCACGGCTTGCCCGACGCCTTCGATCTCCACGAGCAGCTCGTGTTCGTGAATGCCGACTACAGCGCCGAACGACGCGCCATCTTCATGTTGGAACAGCTGATCACCAATCTTGACGGGTACGCGTTGAGGCATGGGTGCCAGCCTACCGTAGCGCGTTCCCGCCCCTTACGACAGCGGCGGCCGAAAAGCCCCCAGAGCGAAGCCAGGCGTTTCCCCGGGCTTTGCCCGTGGCGCACGGCCTAGCCCGCGGTTCGCCGCATCGTTCTCACGTTCCCAGGGCTGCCAACAGCTGGTCCGGCTCGGACACACTGAGCAGCAGAACGAAACTATTCTTCGTGGGCAGGTAGAGGACCTTGTCTCGGGCGGTCAGAAAGCACAGCGCCCGTTGACCATTTTTCAAACGGAACCAGCCCACCTGATAATTGGCGAGAGCCACCCCGTTGCTGCGCCGTGCGGGAACCAGCGCTCGCTCGCGGCCGAGATCGACGACGCGCGCGTCCTCGAGCTCCAGGTCGCCGCGCGCGAACGTACGCCCGTAGACACTACCGCTCACCTTCAGCTCCTGGGGCGTGACCTGGATACGCAGGGGCCGCGGCCAAAAGACCACGGCGAGAATTACCACCAGCGCAGCCGGCACGAGCAGCAGACAGGCGAGCAGAGCATTGCCACCCGAATTCGGAACGACGAAGACTTGGGATGCCATCTTCCCTCCTCGGGTACCTTCTCACTAATCGAGACTCGATTCCAAGCGCGCGGGGTGAGCGCCGCGCGTACCGGCGTTCACATTGCATTAAAGACTAGCGAAAGCGCCAGCCGCGTTCGTCTTCGAAGGCGCGCGCCAGACGGCGCTGTTCTTGGACCAGGGCACCGTACGCCTTCGGGACCCGCGTATCGGCCATGAACGCCGCGAACACGTGCAGCGTGGCCTCGGCGTCGGCGGCCGCACGATGAGCATTTTCGAGCACGATGCCCAGGCGTTGCACGACGTCGCCGAGCGCGCGGCTCTTTTCGAGCTTCTGCAGCTCACGCGCCCAGACCAAGGGATCGACCCACTCGACACCCTTCTTGAAGGCGGGCGGAGCAATGGCCGGGAGACTAGCCAGACGGCCGAGCTCGGCCGTCAAGACCTTGCGATCGTATTCGGCGTTGTAGGCCATCGGCACATGGCCCGCGAGGCACTCGAACAGCTCGGACACGATGGCCGAGAAAGGCGGCGCGTCCTTCACCTGCTCATCGCCGATGCCGTGCACCTCGAAGGCTTCTTGCGGGATGGGACAACCCGGGTTGACCAGCCAGCTCTTTCGTTCGACGACGCCGCCGTCGCGCCAAAACACACACGCGACCTCGACGACGCGGCAGGTGAGCGGATCGCGACCCGTGGTCTCCGTGTCGATCGCCACCAAGTGAAGGCCATGCACCGCGTGGTCCGCCGCGAACTCATCGACCAAGCCGGCCGCGACGATGCGCAGCAGGTGCGCAATACCCGGATAGTGACGCCCGCTGGGAAAACAGCCGTGATCGGCGCTAACGCCTCTCAAAGCGGCGACCGCGGCTTTTGATCTTTGACGGCGGCTTTGGCCGAGCCCGCTGGCGCAGCGCTAGCGCTGGGAGCCGCGTTGCTCGGTGCAGCTTCGGCCACGTGCGGCGTTGCGTTGCCACCCGAGAGCTTGATCTCGAGCAGAACCCACTCTTCGAGGTCTTCCTTGAACTCGCCGGCGCTTTCGAATTTGCGGCCGTTGATGAAGATGGTCGGCGTGCCGGACAGCTCCAAGCGTTCGCCCTGCTTGCGATCGCGCGACACGAGATCGGCCACGGCCTCGCTCTCCCAATCCTTTTGGAAGCGCGGCATGTCGAGCCCGATCGATTTCGCCAGCTGCTCCACGACCGACGGCTGCAGATTCGTCTGGTTGTCGAAGAGCGCGACTTCCATCTCCCAGAACTTGTTCTGCTTGTGCGCGGCCAACGCCGCACGCGCCGCTTTTTCGGCGTATTGGTGACTTTGCAGCGGGAAATTCTTGTACACGAAGCGAATTTGCCCGTCGTAGCGCTTGACCAGCTCGTCGAGCATGGGCCGTGTCGCGGCGCAGTGCGGGCATTCGAAGTCCGCGAACTCCACGATCAAAACCGGCGCGCCAGTCGGCCCCTTGGCGGGTGAATCTTGCAGCTCGATGTTCTGCACCGCATCAGGCGAAAACCGGTTGCGGTACGCGGCTTCGATCTGAGCGCGCGGGCGCCCGCGTCGTACTTGCTTGAGCAGGAAATTCACCGCAGGCAGGCACTGCTTACAGTTTCTATTTTCTTTCACGCACTGGGCCAAGCTCACCGGCTGATCCGGGCAAGGCGCGAGCAGATCCGAGACGTCCCGCGACCAGTCGGCCTTTTCGCGACCGGTCAGCTCCGAGGTGTCCACCCCGGGAAGCGTCACGTCCTTCACCTCGGTGTGCGCGGGAGCCGCTTCCGAGCCTCCCTCGCCGGGCGAGCGACAGGTGGTCAACTGAGAATTTAACAGGGCAAAACCGAGGGCTGCCCCAGCCAAGCGCAGGCTGAACATTGCGGGGCCGAGCGTAGTCTCGACCTGGGCGGTCTTGGAAGGCGGATCGCGCGCCCGCGGCCTTTCGTTATCGATTTCCGCGCTTTGCCGGCCAATTGCCAAGATCCTGGGTAATTTTGACGCGGCCCGTCGACGTCAGCGTGGCGATCCGGGGCTGTTCGGATGGCGAAGGCAGCACGAGTCATGTAAATCGCAGCCTCCCGTATGTCGGACGTCTCGCCGCCAACCTACTCTCCCGATTCCTCCCAAGGCATCGCGCCGCCTCCGGGCGTGCGGCGCACGATCGCCGTGGGCGGCGGCCGCGGCGGCGTCGGAAAAAGCGTGCTCGCCGCCAACCTGGGCGTGTACGTGGCCCAGCTCGGCCGTTCGGTCTTGCTGATCGATGCCGATCCAGCGGGCGCCGCCTTGCACACCGTGCTCGGCATCGACTTGCCCAACACCGCGCCGAGCAGCAGCGAAGACGAAGAAGAAGAGACTCTGGTCGCCCTGCCGACGCAGGTGCCCGGTCTGCAGCTCGTGCCGCAAGGCTACCGCATCGGCTCACCCGTGCCCGTGCGGCCCGGCCGTAAACCGCGCTGGGCACGCCAGGTGCAGAAGCTCGATATCGACTACGTGATCATCGATCTCGGTGCAGGCACGGGCCCCGCCACGCTCGACTTGTTCTTGGGCGCGGACATCGGCATCACGGTCGCGTCCCCCGAGCCGCCCAGCATCGAGGCCACGTATCGCTTCGCGCGCGCGCTCTTCCAACGCGTGATGCGCCGCTTGCTGGCCAAGGACCGCTTCAAGATGCGCCTGCTGGAGCGCGCAGAGGCCGAGCTCGGGCCGCTGCCGCCGCCGCAAGACTTGGTGCGCGCCGTGGCGCGCTACGACTCCACTTTGGGCGAGCTTGCGGCCGCCGAGCTCAGCAAGCTGCGACCGCGCCTGGTGGTGAACAACGGCCGCCTACGCGGCGATACCGAGCTCGGTCCAGCCATGTGCGACATGGCCGAGCGCTATCTGGGCGTGAACTACGACTACGTAGGTCACATCGAGCAGGACGACGCGGTGTGGCTCAGCGTCGTGCACCGCCGGCCGCTCTTGATCGACAGTCCAACCAGCAAGAGCGCGCGCAACCTGGAGCGCATCGCCCGGCGCGTGCTGGCCTTGAGCACCACGCGCGAGCAACAGCCCGCCGTGCGCGCGCTATCTTTGATCCCAGGCGATCCGAATCTGTACGATGTGCTCTGGACACACCAGAGCGCCAGCGACGAAGATCTGAGGCGCGCCTACAAGCGCCAGCGCGAGCTGTATCAGCCCGGCAGTTTGCCGCTGACCTCGCTCCTGAAAGGTGAGCAACTGCGCGCCGAGCAAGCGCGGGTCGAGGAAGCGCACGACACCTTGCTCGATCCGCTGCGGCGCAAGGCCTACGACGCCTCCGTGTTCCCGGCCGAACAGGCCGAGCTGCCCAAGCGCAACGCCGCGCTCGACAGCGCGCTCGAAGCCGAGCGTTCCATGCTGCAAAAAGAGCTGGCCCGGGAGATCAACGGCGAGACCGAGTTCACCGGCACCTTGCTGCGCAAAGTGCGGGAATCTCAGGGCATCGAGCTGAGCGAGATCGCGAAGCTGACCAAAATTTCGTCCACGCATCTGCAGGCCATCGAGGCCGAGCGCTACGCGGAGTTGCCAGCGCTGGTCTACACGCGCGGCTTCGTGCAGCAGTTGGCCAAGTTTCTCAAGCTCGACCCGACTCAGGTGTCCAAGACCTACCTCCGACGCTTGCGCGAATGGCGAGCGCTCAGCGACGGGGATCAAGAATCTTGAACGGCGCGGGCGAGCGAGGGGTCGTTCGGCCCCTCGTCAGGGACGCTGGGCTATTGTCCGGCGACGTGGCGTTCACGTTGGCGGCGTTCATGGCAGCGCTCTTGCCACGCTTGTTCGTGGCCATCGCCTGGGCCAAAGAGCCCGTTTGGGACGGGCACTATTATCACTTTGGCGCGGCGCGCATCGCACGTGGCCTCGGCTACTCCGAAGACGTGCTCTCACATGGGCATTTGCTGTGGAAGCCCTGGGTCCACTATCCCGTCGGCTACAGCGCCATATTGGGCTTCTTTTACCGTATTTTCGGGGCAGAGCTGGTGGTCGCGCCGGTGGTCAACGCGGTCACCGGCGCGCTCTTGGTGGCCGCCCTGCATCGCGTCGCGCGCTACTACCTGAGCCGAGATCGCGCGCGCGTAGCGGCCGGCCTGTGCGCCATGCACCCCGGCCTGATTGTGTATTCGGCAGTGGTGATGACCGAGCCGCTCGCGGCGCTGCTCTTGGTCGGCGCGGCGCTGGCAGCCCTGCACTTTCGTGGCCAGTGGCAAGCGATCGTCTACGCCGGCGCACTGTTGGGTGTGGCCACGCTCGTCAGACCGGCAAGCCTGCTGGCCGCGCCGCTCTTGATCTTCACGCAGCCCAAACCGCTGTGGCAGGCCGCCGCGCGCGCGGTAGCGGCCAGCGCGGTCGCGCTCTTGGTCGTGCTGCCCTGGACGATCCGCAATTGTCAGCGTTTGGACGGCTGCGCGTTGGTCTCGACCAACGGCGGCTGGAACCTGGCCATCGGCGCGATCACCGAGAGCGGCCGGTTTCAGACACTGCGAGGGGCCGACGGCTGTCCGATCGTGACCGGCCAGGTGCAACAAGATCGCTGCTGGGGCGAGGTTGGGCGCAAGAAAATCGCAGCCGCTCCCTGGCGTTGGCTTGCACTCGCGCCGCTAAAGCTCGCGCAAACCTTCGATCACGAGTCGTTTGCGGTCGAGTATCTGCACGAAGCCGACCCGGATTCTTGGCCCGAGCCACGGCGCGTCGCGGCGCGTGAGCTGCTGACGGCGTTTCACCGCTTGCTGCTCGCGATCGCTGCTTTTTCGGCGGTCGGTTTGCCGCGCTGGGACAGGCGCGCGCGCCCCGCGTTTTTCGCGCAACTCGCGCTGGTGGCCCTGGTGCTGGGCGTGGCGGCTGATGCAGCGCTCAGCGACGACCACCCGTTCTATCTGTTGGCGGTGCTCACGCCGGTGCTCGCGGCGCTGCCCATTCCGGGGCGGCCCGCCCAAGGGGCCGCTGGCGGCTACTTGCTCTCGCTCTTGGCGGTGACCGCGCTGACGCATGTGGTGTTCTTCGGTGAAGACCGCTACCACTTGGTGGTGACGCCGCTGCTGTGCATGCTAGCGGCGGCGGCCCTGCGTGCTCAAGGCACCGTGACCGGGCCTTCGCTCTCCGCAAGCGCGCGGTGACGGCGCTCGAGCTCGAGCGTGACCTCGCCCGTCCGACCACGACCAATCGCGCGACCGTCCAAGCTGCGCACACCGACCACCCCCGCGCCCGAACCGGTCAAGAACACCTCGTCCGCCGCCAACAGATCGCGTCGGCCGAGCGAGCGTTCGCCGGCGGAAAAGCCGAATTCTCGGGCTAGCTCCAGCACCGCCCCGCGGTTGATGCCCTCCAAACAGCCATCGAGCGCGGGGGGCGTCGAGAGCGTGCGGCCACGTACGACGAAAATATTGGCGACCGAGGCTTCGGACACGCGACCGCTCTGATTGAGCAGCAGCGCCTCGTCCGCGCCCTGCCTTCTGGCTTCTTGCTTGGCCAGCACCGACCCCAGATAGTTGAGCGTCTTGATGGCGACGTCTTGCACGTCTGGGCTCGGGCGACGATAGCTGGACGTGATCAGGGTCAGGCCCTGGGCGCGCTGCTCGGCGCTGTACAAACCGATCTCGGCCACGATGCACACCAGCGTCGGTTGCTTGCAAGTCGAGGGATCGACGCCGAGCGGCCCCTCACCGCGCGTCACCAGCAAGCGAACGTAGGCTTCCTTCTGAGCGAAGGCGCGCACGGTCTCGCGCACGATGCGCGCCCGCCCTTCGCCGTCGAAGGGCAAGTCGAGACCCAAGGCGCGCGCGCCGAGCTCGAGCCGTGCCAGGTGCTGCTCGAGGCGGAAGATGCGCCCCGCGCGCACGCGGATCCCTTCGAACAAGCCGTCGCCGTAGAGCAGGCCATGGTCCAGCACCGAGATCTTCGCGTCTTTTTCGGCCACCAGCTGGCCGTCGATTGAAACTGCCTTGTTCATTGCTCCGTTACCTTCCTTGCAAGCTGCGCGAGACGCGCTCGGCCACGCCACGGGCGGCCAAAATGGCTGTTTTCAGGCGCGGCCCCGTGAGCCGCACCGCAGGGCCGGCGCAGGTGACGCAGCCCAGGAGCTCGCCGTTCGACAAGATGGGTGCCGCGACCACGCTCAGCCCCGGCAACCACTCGGCCTCGTTCACGTCGTAGCCGCGGCTGCGCGCGCGTTTGACGGCCGTCGCGGACACGCGGGAAGCTCCCGGGTTGCCCGCGAGCAGCTCGGGCGCAAACGCCATGTACAAGCGCCCGCTCGCGGTGACCTCGACCGGCACTTCCGAGCCCACGTCCGGTGCCACGCGCAGCATGCCCGTGCCCTCGACCTTGCTCAGCACGACCAAGCGACCACCCCGAGCCTTGACCAAGAAGAATGTCTCCCCGAGCTCGTGCGCGGCGCGCTCCAGCTCGACCTGACTGGCGCGCACCACTGGATCGAGCGCGAGCGCGCCGAGCCCGAGCCGCACCAGCCCTACGCCTAGGGCGTAGCGCGCGTCCGACTGTTGCTCGACCAAGCTTGCTTCGAGCAGCGAGGCGAGCAAGCGATGCGTGGTCGGCTTGGGGATGGACAGCGCGCGCGACAGCTCCGCCAGCGAAAGTGGCGCACGGGCTTGGTGCAGCACTGACAGGACACGTAGGGCTTTGTCGACCGTTCCAGAGCGTTCCATTATTCGGAATGTGATTCCATTTACAGTTTAGCGCAAAGCGAGGCTTGCGCTAGTCCGCTCTGCACGCTTGGCCGATTCGAAGCTCGGCCTGCTAAGGCTTGAACAGCTCGAAGGCGTCGATGCTGGCGGGCAGCTCGTCGTCGCCGATGTCGTCGAAGTACTCGAGGCCGAGCTGAGCCCAGCGGTTGGAGCCCCAACACTTGCCCGTGCCGTCCGACAGCACTGCGCACGTCGTGTATATGCCGGCAGAAAGCGACGCGACGCGAGCGGCGGCGTCGACGGTCACGCGGATCGCTGCCACCGACGCGGGAGATTCATCGTCCCCGATGGTCGAAGCATTGCCGTAGCCGAGCTCGCCCTTTTCGCTCTGGCCCCAGCATTTCGCCGTGCCATCGGAGAGACGAACGCAGGTGTGCCAGCCTGCCGCGACGATTTGGGTCACCGTCACGCCGCTGGGCGCGCCAATCGCTACCGCTGGCCATGCCGAAGGCAGCTCGTCGTCGCCGATCTGGGTCACCACGGCCGCACCGATCCCGGGGGATGCGCCCCAGCAGCGGACGGAGCCGTCCGACATCAGCGCGCAGGTGTGAACGTAGCCGGCGGCGATCTGCACTGCTTTCACGCTCGGATCGGACGAAAGGCTGACCGCAGGCGCGGCCGACGGCAGCTCGTCGTCCCCGATCACGTCGTACTTGCCGAGCCCTAGCTGCCCTTCGAAGTCTTCGCCCCAGCACTTCACCGAACCATTCGCGAGCAGCGCGCAGGTGTGACGGAACCCGAGCGCCAGTTGTGTGGTCTTCACGCCGGGCTCCTCGGTGACGGCAATTTCGCCAACGGCCGAGGGCAGCTCATCGTCCCCGATGGTTTCGAGGTTGCCATACCCGAGTTGCCCCCATTGATTGTTGCCCCAACATTTGATGCCGCCGTTCGAGAGGATCACGCAGGTGCGGTCGTTGCCGGCCGCGACCTC
>Ga0207691_10001379_pt1 | contig 24270 bp, 24 predicted proteins | sample KBSM13metaG_FD_184327 | JGI IMG/M metagenome (GOLD analysis project Ga0207691, IMG submission 184327) | Miscanthus rhizosphere microbial communities from Kellogg Biological Station, Michigan, USA - KBS M1-3 metaG (SPAdes) (version 2) | ecosystem: Host-associated > Plants > Roots > Rhizosphere >...
ACTGCGAAACCAGATCAACCTCGTCGATTACAAGCGCGACGAAAAGTGATCTGCCCTGACGGCCGCTCCGACGCCAAGTGAGGTGAAGGACGAACGATGAGTCCTCATACGGAACAGAGTCGAAGGACTCGCGAATCGATGGTCGTTTTTTAGTCAATGGGAAGATGGCAATTCCTTCACCGCTGGGACCGCACCTGTGAACGGGCAGGGATGCACGATCTGCACTTCCATGATCTTCGGCAGACGTTTGGAACATGGCTGATGCAACCCGAGGTAGATGATGTCGTGATTGAATCACGGTGCGAAGGCTATCGAACGACTGGTTACACTATGGATTCGAAGAATGCGAAAGCGTTGCTAGATCGAGGCTATGGCCGCCCCATGCAAGGGGTGGAGCTGAGTGAGCAGGAAGAGATCCATACTCCCACGTTGGTCAGAGTCACCTTTGTGACGCCATCTAAAAGGGATGAATACTGTTTCATCTCACAGCGCCCTTACTCTCATCGGTTTCTCTGAAGAAAAGTAATCGTGTCGTACGTCCATGTCCTCGTCGAGAGCGAAGGACGACTCCTATTCACTTGGTATCCCGTTCTCCCTCACCCCATTGAACCTCGGCACGGCCATGAAACGTACGCGCTACACACCCCGGGAAGATACTGTCAAAAGCAACAGTTCCATGTGACTAGACGAACGCCTATCCTATAAGCCGCGAAAGGTTGGTTACGGTGGAATCTGCCTACGGAAGGCGTTGGTCGATGCGAAAGATCTCGGACAGAGATATAAGAGGTGTCTGATGAAACGCATGATGACGATCATTGCGGCGAGCGCATTCGTCGTGGTCGGTGTCGGTGTCGGCATCGCATTCGCGTCGAACGTTTTCGTGTATCCCAAGAATGGTCAAAGTAAAGATCAACAGGAGCAAGACCAATTCGCTTGCTACAAGTGGGCCAAGGAGCAGACGGGCTTGATCCTAACAAACCTGTGACACACGCGGATCTTCTGCCGGCAAAAGGTGGCGCCGGCCGCGGCGAGGCGAAGGGCGCGGCTGTCGAGGCCATCGGCGGCGCGATCGGGGGAGATGCAGGAAAAGGTGCAGCAATTGGAGCAGGCGTTGGCGCGGCCGGTGGCACAATGAAGAACCGACAATCAGAGAAGGAGCGTGAGGCCGCTGCGGAACATACCGAACAGCAATATGGCGCCAGTGTCCAAGGCTACCAGCCTGCGTTCGGCGCCTACATGGAAGGACGGGGCTACACGGTGAAGTAGCTGTTCCTTGCTGTGCGAACCGGAGTGGCCAAGCAGTCCATTGAGATGTGCAAAGTGTTCCATCATCAGTGCTTATCCAAGGAGGTGCGAAGATGCGTAGCAAAACCAGGCACGAGCGAAGATTCATTGTTGGATTTTCGCTTCTCACCATCGTACTGACCGTTGTGGTTATGGCCATTCCGCCGAAGCCGGCATTGACAGCAGACACGACGGAGAAGCAAGGCGCGTCAGTGGATCCTGCGTTCCCGGCCGAGCGGGATCGCCATCTAGGACCGCAGGATGGGAAGACGACGACGACCGGCTCTGAAAGATCCAAGGACATGGACAAGGGAAAGAGTAGCGGACAACCCAGTGAGAAAGTGACGCCTGAGCAGCAGCTCGTCGAAAAGGCACGCTTGACCGTTGAAGCCTTTGGGACAAATCCGGACTTGAAAGAGGCGCTCCGGGGCGACCTCAAAAATCCCAAGGGCATCTTTATCATTCCACAGTTGCTAAGGGGCGCCTTCGTGTTTGGCGGCAGGGGAGGGAGCGGTGTGCTGCTTGTCCGTGATGAGAAGAAAGGCTGGTCGCAACCGGCGTTTTACACTCTCAGCTCGGTGAGTTTTGGCTTGCAAGCCGGGGCGGACGTCACACAAATGGTGTTCCTGATTAGGACGACCAGGGGCCTGGAACAGTTTTACAAGAACGATTTCAAACTGGGTATCGATGCGGCGCTGTCGGCCGGCCCGGTCGGTGGGGGCGGCGGTATCCAAGGGGTGACGGCCGATCTGCTCTCGTATGCCAGCAGCAAGGGCCTCTTCGCAGGCATGGCTTTGGACGGGGCATTAGTTACCGTCTCGAATGATTCGAACACGGCGTACTACGGGAAAGAAGTGAGACCCACAGACATTCTGGTCAAGCAGAGTGTGGAAAACAGCAAATCGGAAGACCTGCGAGCGGCTGTGGGCAAGGTCATCAGGTAACTGAGGATTCGCCGAGGTTCGACGCGAGTGCGGCTTGGCTACCTATGTTTCCTCAGGGGTGATGAAACCCAAGCAAACCGGACGACTGGGGAATCCACGGCCAACTGGGCGGAGGTATTGCGCGATCTCCGCGATCGCGCGGGGCCCCTCGCCTGATCGTCAGCGAGGGGCACCTGGGCATTTGGAGCGCCGTGCGCCACGTGTATCCAGAAGCGAGGGAGCAACGGGGCTGGAATCACCGGATCCACAATGTCCTCGATAAGCTCCCCAAACGGCAACACCACGGCTAAAGCGCTGCTGTGCCCCATTCCGTATGCACCCCACTCGTCGGAAAGCGGAACGGCGCCGCGACCAGTTAGTGCACTGGTGTTAGCACCTGGGATTCCCCGACGGGGCGCGGTGTCTGGAGGCGGATTGGGACAGGCTCGTGGCCTTCTACCTTTTCCGCAGCCGCACTGGCAGCATCTGCGGACCACGAACCCTGTTGAGTTGCCGTTTGCGACGGCTCGATTGCGTACACCGAAAGCGAATGTCGATATCCAAGTTCCTCTTTTGAATTGTTGGTTTCCATCGTAGAGGTTCTCGATCATGATGGATATTATTTGCATGAACAAATCATTGACATCCCGGTGCCTACCGTCTATTTCTGCAGCGGTTTAATTCACCGTTTATCACCCTCTTCAGCGGCGGAGTATATGGCAATGGGAGGCAGGGACGCTTACACCGTCACCGTCTTGCTTGATGTAAACGATTCTCAAGACCCAGATGATAGGGCAGAAGCACGCAGCTATCTTGTCGCTGACCGCAGTTCCGGGAAGGCCGTGATCATCGATGCGGTGATTGAAAACGTTGCACGTGAGTGCACCATTATCCGAAACCTAGGCCTGACACTGCTGTTCGCCATTGAAACGCACATTCATGCCGACCATATCACCGGGGCGTCCCTCATTAAGGATTGCACCGGTGCACGGATCGTTTATGGTGGGGCCGCAAAAGGCATGGTCACCGGTGCAGATCTGTTTCTCTCCGACGGAGAAGAAATGGAGGTAGGCCATACGTACATCCAAGCGCTTGCCACACCCGGACATACGGAGTGTTGCACCAGTTATCTAGTCCCCGGCGCAGTATTCACGGGCGATACACTGTTCATAGGCAGCAACGGCCGCACGGATCTGCAGGGTGGCTCCGCAGAGAAACTGTTCGAGTCCGTTCGTTGCAAACTGTTTGCACTTCCCGACGAGACGATCGTATATCCCGGTCACGATTACAACGGTAGGATGTCATCGACCATCCACGAGGAAAAGCAATTTAACGAACGCCTGAAACTTTCCATTGACAAGACTGCTTTCGTCGAGATGATGAACGGCAGGAATGTGCCGCCGCCTTCAAAAATGAGCATTGCACTCCCTGCTAACATGCGGGCCGGTCGTCTGACTGATCTTGACGCGTGATAGGCACTAGCATCTGAATATTTCAACGGACGTTGTAAATAAAAGAGGGAGAGCCACTAAGCCGTCCTGGAGGCTTCCTCACTCCTGGTAGTTATACGGTAGTAAATATCTAAATACTTTGGCTTATGAAAGAATTTTGATGAGGCAGGAGACTAACAAACCGCAGGTCAGAAATGAGGTGCCCTTTCTAAAAGACTGCCGCCACGCCAATCCCCACATTGGTATTTTGGACCGACTCGAGCTCAAAGCTCTGCTTACGGTTTGATCGCTGGAAGCCGACGAAGCCTCGCAGGGAATCGGTAAACTGTCGAATCAGCAAGATCTCTCCTTGGATGATATCTTCATGGGCGCCGTTTCGCTCGTCCCCGACGATCCCGCTGGTCCAGTTGTTCCGCTCATAATGGACGGCCCCCGATAGGACCAACCCCCTCATCACTTCGAAGTCCAAGTCGGCACTAAAGTAGTGGTTCACGTAAGACACATCATCCCGCAATTGCGGCTGACTTCGCCCCTCGGCTAGACCGCGTTCATAATGGTAACTAAAACCCAACTTGACCCGTTCAGATAGACTCCACTCCAAATGCGGCCCGATCGTCCAGAAGTTCGTATCCCGCTGAGCGAAGGCATCGTTGTAGCTACGAATCCCATACCTGGTCAATAAGCGCACCTCGAGATTCGACGTGAGGCGCTGTTCCAGCCGCGCGCTCCAGATATGACTTGTGACGGACTCATCCACCAATCCTTCTTCCCCTGGTCGGCGATCTTCGTTTTCACCGAGGAAGAGATTCGGCGCATAGTAGTACCGGAAGCGAAGCCGTGTCTCAGCCGAGAAGGCTTGGAGCGCTTGCACGTTCAGCGTTCCGTGATTGAAGCGTGGGTTGTCCGCATAAATGAATCCCTGGCCCCGTACGCTCAACGATGTAGTGCCCATTCGATTGTCGAAGGATGTCCGGAGGATGGCATCCGGTTCGAACACCACGTCCGATCCCTTGTCAGTAAGACGGGTATCGATTGCCGGTTGGGTCGGATCTTCGTCCCTGGTCAATCGTCGTGTGGCGGAAAAAATACCCACATCATCTGTATAGAACAGCAGCGCTCGACCCTCGATGGTTATCTCGGCAACGGCCGCCGGCGTCGTCAGCCATACCAACATGAGGGCGACGAGCGGTCGTCTGACGGTCCAACGTTCGTACGACTTCATGTTGTGGAGCATCCAGTCACTTCTCGGAAACAGCGGGAAACTGTGCATGGAGAATGTCCACACTTGGGGTGGATGAGTTGAAGACTGCGGGTTCGGCGGAATTCATCAAGAAGGGATTCAAATGGAACTCCCCACCTGGCAAGACGGCGTTCGAGCGTGCGGGGATGAAGCCCCAGAACGCCGGCGGACGTTTCGAGAGTAGGCGTTTCGTAAGCCAACTGATCCGACATGTTGGTGAGCACCGCTCGGACGACTTCTTCTTCAGACGGCCTATCGGGAAGCATCCGACGGACCGCCCTGCTCGATTGCAAAGGCAAGTCGAGGAGCTCTCGATCGAAAACAACAGCATTCTCTTCCGCGCGAAAGGCCAACCGTGGGCCAAACACGCGTTCCAACTCCTGCGAGTTCCGACACGGCAGATGATCGAAAGCAACATCAACGACAGTCGGCTGGCCGGTAAGGGCCAGAAGCTTCTGAAAAAACACGAGGACGCCTTGGATGTACTGCGCTGGATTTTCCCCCGTACGTCCGAGAAAAGAGTAACTCAGGTGGGCCGTGCGGCGATTTTCACTCAAGCGAATCTCTGTGCCGGTTTGGATGAGGGCGGTTCGGCGACAGGCCACGCCGATCGCTGTCCGCAGCGTCGGAGCATCGAGAATTGTCGCTCCGAAGGCTTCAAACTGTACGAAGGACTCCATTTCGCCGACGTGGATACCGCAGTGGGGATCGCCGGTCGCAGACGACATGGCATTGACCAGGGCAAGAAACAGCTCGCGGGGAACCCAGGCGTCGGGATCAAGAAGCATGTGAGTGGGCATCCCCACACGCTTGAGGACTTTCCCTGGCTGCTCTCCGTTCGCCAGGAGATAGGGAACGGCACACCCAAGCTCGCACACCCGGTGGCCGAATTTCATAAAAGCTAAACCCTAACAAAATAATGTCGGGAAATGGCAATTCATGCCGCCGGCACCCTGATACGTTGCTGCACTATAGGAGATATGCGGCGCATGAGAACTGTTAGAAGTGACAGTTCTCAAGGTGACGGGACTTAGTGCATACCTCTTGAATCAGCAGAAAAGCCTGCGGAGGAATCTGGCTCATGACTTCATCAAGCGCCGAAAAGAAAGTACACACTTGTAATTTCGTGGCGAAAAGAAATGGCGTCAAAATCAACGTGGGTGCCTCTCACCGGTTAACAGCCCGGGTTGTCGTCGGGATGCTCCTGTTGATGCTGTCCGGATGCGTGACTTCTCCAACGTATACAATTTCGCCGCCAAAGCCGGACCAGATGTCCTGCAACCATCCGATGAAACCGAGTGACACACTGATCGGGATCGCCATATCGGGAGGGGGGAGTCGCGCGGCATTGTTCGGAGCGGCCGGCCTCGAAGCACTGGCAAATGTGCAAGTAGGGTCTGCACATTCTCTGTTGGAAGACGTCTCAATGATTTCCAGCGTCTCTGGCGGCAGCATGGCGACGTCGTACTTTGCCTCGAGGAAACCGCGAAAGAACGTGCCGGTTCTGGCTCCGTCAGGCGAACTCAGCACGGAGTACCAGACGTTTTTTGCGCAGTACAAAAAAACCATGAACCAGGATTATGAGGGTCCGCTCTTTTGGCGGAACATGACGCGATTGCGCTGGTTCAATCCGGCCTGGACTGCCAGGTCCCTAAGTGAACATCTCAATAATCAGTTCTTAAAGGGCCAGACATTTAGAGATGTTCGCGAGCGTGAATTGAGCGGCGATATTCCTCGACTGCTGATCAATACCACCTTGTACAACGATGGGCGTCGTTTCGTGATCACGACGTTGCCCCATGAGCAAACCCAATACGACTTATTGAAAGATGTCAGTCGGGTAAGCGGTGGAGTCCCTCGTTCGAAAGAATCCGTCGAGCTGATGAAAGAAAAGTGGGCCTCGCTGCAATCAGTGACACCTCAGGCGATGAACCTCGACCTGTGCGCCATTCAATTAAGCGATGCCGTGACTGCATCGATGTCGTTCCCTCCAGTGATCGGTCCCATTACCTTCAAGCTTGAGGGAGAAGAACGATACTGGCATGTAGGGGACGGGGGGCTGTCTGACAATATGGGGCTGGAGTCGCTAGCGACGGTTGCGTTACACGCGCTCCAGCAGAATGCGGTCCGCCGGGTACTCCTGATCGCCTTCGACAGCTCGTTCCCCTTCCAAGTGGGGTCAGATCGGCTGGATCATTTTCCCGAGGGCTTTACGTTATTCAATTACGACTATGGCCGAATCCCCGGCATCATGGAGGAACGGGCGTTAGCCTACCGAATACTCTATTTTCGCACGATGTCGGAGCAGGGCGTGATGCCGGACGAGACTCGAATGAAATTCCTTCAACTGAGGCACATTGATGCGGTGTGGAAGGATGATATGAGCGATCTGCCTGAATCATGCAAGGACGAGAAGGTGAAGCTTGCGAATCCACCAATGGTCAAAAAGCGCCTCGCAAGCGTCGTCACCAGGCTATGGCTGAAGTCCGATTGCGATCGCGACTTAGTGGCCTTGGCAGCAGCGAAGCTGGTCGAAGCACGAAAGGACGAGATCCTGAAATTCTTGCAGCAGTCGCCTCCATAGTGTGCACCGCAAGGTTCCTTTTTTTTGCACTACTGGAAGGGCCTCCAAAGCAAGCAACACACTTTCAGGAGGACAGAAGCATGAAAAGCTGTATCGTGACGACATTATTTCGCGCTGCTATTCCGTTCATGTTGGCCGTGTCGATGCTCGACAGCGACGCCCTGGCTGGCGAACTGGTGGGCGCAACGCTGCCTGACACGCTCAAGTTCGGCGACTTGACATTGAAGCTGAACGGTTTGGGCCTCAGAAAAAAGTCCATGTTCAAGGTCTACGTGGGCGGGCTCTATCTTGAATTGCCCACGAAGGACGCAGGCGCAATTCTGGCGACCGACCAGGCGAAGGCCATCCGCATGCATTTCCTGCGCGATCTGACCAAGGTGCAGCTCGTGGAGGCCCTCCAGGCTGGCTTCGAGGCGAACGCGAAGGACAAGACCGGACAGAAGGCTGCGTTCGATAGGATGCTCGCGCTCATCCCCGACGTGAAGGAAGGCGACACGCTGACGTTTACCTACCAGCCAGGAAAGGGCACAACGCTGCAGGGCGGCAACAAGGAGCTGGGCGCCTTTGCAGGAAAGGGCTTCAGCGATGCCGTCTTCTCAATCTTCCTGGGACCGAAGCCACCCTCAGAGGATCTGAAAAAGGGCTTGCTCGGCCTGTGAATTGGATGGTGATCTTCCCTCGAAAAAGCAATACCGAGAAACATGTCATGAAAGGGCATTTTGTTACCTTTGCCAGGGCCGAGTATCGATGGATCACGATGAGGGAAATCGAAAGCGAGGTAGTAAGGATTCCCAGCGACTCATGAAGGATATTGACCCAAGAAAAGAGGTCTATCATGAGGGCAACATTCCTTTGGCTTCTGCTCTACTGGGCCTTTAGCATTTTAGTCCTGATCATGCTGCCGGCATTGCCTGCCGATGCAGGGGGACTCTCGCTATATGAGATAGCGACAGCGGATGTCGGACTTGCCAGCGCGGGATGGGCAGCCCGAGCGCAAGACCCGTCGACGCTCCTTAAAAATCCAGCCGGGATGAGCTTATTGGAAGGCAACCAGTTTCAGGGTGGACTTCAAGTGCTGCAGGCGGGACTCAGTTTTAGCCCAAGTGCCGGCACGACGGTGGACGGCAATAGTGGAGGGAATGCCGTCGGGGTCTTGCCAGGCCTGAGCTTGTTCTACGTACACGGGCTGGGCAAGGACCTGAAAGTTGGATTTGGTGTCGCTTCCACCTTCGGGCTCGGGATGAGCTACAACTCCGGATGGGTCGGCCGCTATTATGCGCTGGACAATACCCTCGTCGGCATCAGCATGCTGCCGGGACTCAGCTATCGCCTCAACGAGAAACTCTCCATTGGGGCTGCGGCCAACGTCATGATCGGCTATCTGAACCACAGTAATGCCATCAACAATCGTGCGTTCCTTAATGTCCCCGATGGCGATATGCGAGTGACGGATACGACCGTCGGCGCCGGAGGAAATGTCGGACTGCTCTTTGAACCTAAAAAGGGCACTAGATTCGGCGTTACCTATTATTCCCAGGTGAAGCTGAATTTCGGAGACACGCCCACCTTCACCGGTTTGTCCGGCCCCCTCGGCACGACCTTACAGAATCGAGGACTATTGAATCGGGAGATCAATTTGGGCATGACGGTGCCGCAATCGGTGATGGTGAGCTCGTACCATGAGTTCACAGATCGCTGGGCGATGATGCTGGATTTCGGCTGGCAGGACTGGAGCCAGTTCGGGAAGGTGGATATCGGCATCAGCGGAGGCACGGCGAATCCAAGTCTCACTACCGCCATTAACTACCAGGACACGTTCCATGTGGCACTCGGCAATCGGTATCGACTGAATCCGGCCTGGCTCATCAATTCAGGCTTTGCCTGGGACAGTTCGATGCTCAAGGATCAGGATCGTACAGTCACCGTTCCAATCGGTCAGGTCTTTCGGTTTGGCGTAGGCGCCGAATGGCAGGCAAGCACCAAATTAAATGTGCAGTTCAGTTATGAACTGGCCTACAGCGGCGATCTGCCGGTGAATCAGAACCGAGGCCCCCTGGCCGGAGCGGTCGTCGGGCAATTTCCGAGCAGCTACCTAAACTTTTTTCAGGTGAGTTTCATCTGGGGAAGCTGAGGTCGGGGGCGTGCGGATCGAGCTGAGCTATTCGATCGATCTTGCAAACCAGGGTCAGGTGGAGTTGTTCAAGAACGATCGCGAAGCAGAACCCATTCCTTAACGACATTTCCACGGTCAGGCGAATCGCTTCTCGCATGATTCCTCAACGTGTGCGTGCCCTCCACACAGGTTCATCTCAAGGATTCTCGAACGCGAACACCGTCTTCCAATCCTGCTTCATATCGACGACCGTCCAACCCTTCGTCTTGGCTTCGCCCAACCCCTTATCGAGCTGGCCTACGTGCGACTGGCGGTCGTAGGCCCATTCGCGCGCCGCATCCGTGTGATGCACGTACAGACAAAACCGTGCGCCGGCTCCTCCGCAGGTCCATTGAAGCATTTGCAGGTCGCCATCCGAATTCCCAAAGGCGGCGATCGGCCGGCGGCCAATGTAAGTCTGTATGGCAACGGGTTTGCCCGCCTGGTCATCAAAAAAATTGAGTTCCGGCAGCTTCATCAGGATCGGTGTCCCATCGCGCAGATCAAATCTCAATTTGGCGCTGCTTCCTATTACTCGCTCGGTGGGAATGCCATAGGTTTTCTGGACCCAGGGGCGCATGAACTCGACGCCGCCACCGGACACGATGAACGTCTTGAAACCATTCGCGTTCAGATAGGCAAGCACCTCGATCATCGGCTGATACACCATCTCGGTGTATGGCTTCTTCGTCATGGGATGTTTCGCAGTCGCGACCCAATCCGTTACAAGCTGCTCGAACTCCTCCGTCGTCATGCCGGCATGCGTGGCCATCACGATTTGGAAAATGGCTGGCTCTCCGCCTGCCAGCGCGCCTTTGACGTCCCCCTTGAGCAGCGAGGCAAACGGTTGCTTGTCTTTCCACTCGGGATGCTGCGGCGCGAGCGCCTTGACTCGGTCGAGCGCGAACAAGAGTTGAAAATACATCGGCTGCTCGGCCCAGAGCGTGCCATCGTTGTCGAAGGTGGCGATGCGTTCTGCCGGCAGCACGAACTCAGGCCCCCCTTCCTTCGTGACCTTCGAGACAAATTCAACGATGGCCTTCTTCGCCGCGCCATCGTTCCAAGACGGAAGTGGATCAGCGGCGTGAACGATTCCAAGGCAGAGCACTGATTGAGCCACCGCGAAGATCAGTGTTTTGAGGATGTCGTGCCTCATTTCGCCTCTTCGATTCAGATGTATGGGCTCCAAACAGCACCACAGCCGCCATTACCGGCCGCTGTGGTGCGCACCGTCGGTTAGTTGCCTGGATGCCCAACGGCTTCCAGCGCCTCCAATTTCTTGAGAGCCATCATCGCCTTGAGCGTCATATAGTTGATATTGGCCGCGTTCAGGCTGGCTCCTTCCTGGAACGGATATTCTGGGATCGTGGCAAAGAATGCCTTGAGCTTCTGCTGCACCGGCACAAAGAGCCAGATATTGTCTGCATACCAACGGAGATACATCGCCGATTCGAACGGCATCTTTTCGTAGGGGTCAGCTCTCAGGTTCACGAGCATCGGCCAATTGGTGGCCTTCCGGGTCCCGGTCGCGATGTTTCCATCCACCCCGGCGAATTCCGCCTTCCAGTCGTTCCAACGGACCGCGTTTAACTCACCACCCTGACCGAAGTAGAGATATTCTTCACGCGGCGATTTCTTCACCTCACCTTTGAGGAACGGCAGCAGGTTGTAGCCATCACAATGGATCTTGAACGTCTTCCCGTTGGCCTTGTACCCCTTCTTCATTTTGTCTACGACGTCAGATTCACCCGCAGCGGCGACCAGCGTGGGCATCCAGTCGTTGTGCGCTACAATGTCGTTGATCGTCGTTCCCGGTTTAATGACACCAGGCCAGCGAACGAGCCACGGGACGCGATGCCCTCCCTCCCAGGTCGTTCCCTTCTCGCCGTGAAACGGCGTGATGCCGCCATCCGGCCACGTCCCTGTCTCGGCCCCATTGTCGGTGCCATAGATGACGATGGTGTCGTTGGCGATGCCGAGATCGTCAAGCTTCTTGAGCAACTGCCCGACCATGTCGTCGTGCTCTACCATGCCGTCCGGATACAGCCCGATGCCGGTACGCCCGTCCGAAGCCTTCTTCAGGTGAGTCCAGACATGCATGCGGGTGCTGTTGAACCAGACGAAGAACGGCTTCTTGTCCTTCGTCGCCTGGTCGATGAAATGGGTGGCGTGCTCATAGATTTCCTGATCAATGGTCGGCATGCGGGCGACCGTGAGCGGGCCTGTATCTTCGACCTTCTGTCCGCCCTTGCCGTCGGACACAGCATGGAGTACCCCGCGCGGACCATACTTCTTCCTGAATTCGGGATCTTTCGGGTAGTAGTAGGTCTCGGGCTCCTCCTCGGCATTCAAGTGATAGAGGTTGCCAAAGAATTCGTCGAAGCCATGGACGGTCGGCAGATGTTTATCGCGATCACCTAGATGGTTCTTGCCGAACTGGCCAGTCGTGTAGCCTTGTTCCTTGAGGAGATCGGCGATCGTCGGACTCCAGTCGGGTATGCCATGCTCGGACCCGGGCATGCCAATCGTCAGCAAGCCGGTGCGAAACGGATGTTGGCCCAGAATAAATGCGGCCCGCCCCGCTGTGCAAGACTGCTCTCCGTAGGCATCGGTAAACAGCGCACCCTCCTTCGCGATCCGATCGATGTTGGGCGTGCGATACCCCATGATGCCGTGGTTGTAGGCACTGATATTGTGGACGCCGATGTCGTCACCCCAAATGACGAGGATGTTCGGTTTTTTGTCAGCGGCAAATGCCGGTGGCCCAGTGAGAAAGAGGAACATGAACAGCCCCCACAGCGCTCGCGACAGTTTTCGACTGCACATGATGATCTCCTTAAAGACTGTGTTGCGTGTTTCTGTGCGTATACCTCAATGCGCGCGATCCATGTTCTCACAGAGCCAAGAAAGAGAATGAGTCACAGTGAAGATGGGCTCTGCGTGCAATCCAAAATTCCAGGCGCGATAGTTCTACTGAGGGGGGTTTTGCCACAATGTCGGAAGTGACGCTACTGTCAGAATTTACAGAGGGATGATGCTGCGCAGGGATGGGAAGATCATTGCTATCTCGTACAGCGAGAGTCCGCTTGCGTCGGCAGGCAAGGCAGTCAGCATGATCACGGTGGAAATGATGAGAGTCCGCCCGGGCAAATTTCAAAGAATTGTTGCCTTCATGATCAGACCTACATTTTTCGCATCAATATCTTCCGTGAGTCGCTGGAAATCTTACTACCACGGATCAACTTGAACGCGGCAGTGATCACCCTGAAACCAGGCTACGTATCTATGCCTCATTCAGACAAGGTCTTGCGTCCATGGGCCTCGCGTACGGCATGCTGCTCCATCTCGGTGGAAGCCGCCTTGAGATCTTTCAAGTCAATCGTGACGCGGTCGATCGTGCCGGTGAACTTGCCGTCGTCCTCCTTGTAATCCTCCGTTACGGGCGTTCCGCCATCCGCGCCAACATCCGCGGTGTCGTCAAGCGAGAAGACACAACAATGCGTGTGCTCAATCCGTCCTTCGGCCACCTTCTGGCCGTTGACAGAGAGCGTCCCCAGCCCTCCCTTGCCTATGCCACCCCCGTCATAGGCAAACTCAAATCGGATCACTGTCTTACCGGATGCAATCGGCTGTGATGCAGCGATGTTGAAGCGTTGCAAGCCAAGGAAGTTGTATGTGTATGTCGGCGTGCCGTCTTTGAGGTAAAGACTCCATCCCCCGAACCGGCCCCCCTGGGCCAGGATCACACCGTTCGCGCCAGCCTCCGCAATCTCCACCTCCGCCGTAATCGTGTGGGAGTGGTTCTTGATGTTGATGAAGGCGTTTTCCGACATGCCGGTCATGCCCGGGTAGACTACCAGAGAGGTGCGATCCCCCATCAGATCCGGACGTCCGGCAATTTTAGCGTTCAAACGCTCAATGGTGCGGTCATCGATGGGCAGTACATGGTGATTGACCGCTTCCTTCAGGAAGAGAGTTTGCAGCTCCTTGAGCTTTGAGGGATTCTTTGCGGCCAGGTTATTAGTCAGGCTGAAATCTGACCGTGTGTCGTAGAGCTCCCACGTGTCGTTTTCGAGCGGTGTCTTGGCTTTGAAATCCCAGGGCGCTCGGTGAACGGTGCCGGCCAACCATCCGTCTTGGTAGATGGACCGATTTCCGGCAATCTCGAAGTACTGTACCTGGTGCCGGCTCTTCGCCTTGGCATCATTGAGTGTGTAGACCATGCTGACACCTTCAATCGGAACCTGCTTGGTCCCGTTCACGACTTTCGGCTCTGGCAGGCGGGCAGCTTCGAGGATTGTCGGTGCGATATCAATCACGTGATGAAACTGTGCGCGTACCTCGCCCTTCGCCGTGATCCTTTTGGGCCAGTGAATGACCATCCCGTTGCGGGTGCCGCCGAAACTGGACGCGACCTGCTTGGTCCAGGTGAACGGCGTATCACCCGCGACCGCCCAGCCGGCGGCCATATGGGGATAGGACATCGGGCCGCCAAGCTCGTCATAGTGCGTCAAGATTTCTTCGACGGTCTCAGAGACGCCATTGAAGTAGGTCACCTCGTTAAACATGCCGTTCATGCCACCTTCAGCACTCGTGCCGTTGTCGCCTACGATGTAGAAGATGAGTGTGTTGTCCATCTGGCCCGTCTGCTCGAGGGCCTGGATCAACCGGCCGATCTCGGTGTCCGCATACTCGCCGAAGCCGGCGAAGATCTCCATTTGACGTGTAAACAGTTTCTTTTCGTTGTCCAAGAGCTTGTCCCAATCCTTGATGCCTTCTGGTTTGGGGGCGAGCTTCGTCCCCGGCGGCACCACCCCTAACTTGATCTGCCGAGCCAGCGTCTCCTCGCGGAATTGGTCCCACCCGCCATCAAATTTACCCTTGTACTTGGCGATCCATTCCTTTGGGACATGGTGCGGCGCGTGCGTGGCACCAGGGGCAAAATACATGAAAAACGGCTTGTCCGGCGTGAGTGACTTCTGGTAGCGCATCCAGTGAATCGCGTGGTTGGTCAGGTCGGTCATCAAGTGGTAGGTTGGATCCTTCCGCAATTCCACCTGCGTCAACCCATCGTGGAGCAGTGGCGACCATTGGTTGGATTCGCCACCGATGAAGCCATAGAACTTGTCGAAGCCGGAGCGGGTCGGCCAGCGATCGGTCGGGCCGGAGGGACTGACCTCCCAGGCCGCGGTCTCGTGGTTCTTGCCGAAAAAGCCGGTACTGTAGCCATTCAGTCGGAGCATCTCGGCGAGCGGCGCGACATTGTTGGGGCGCTGACCTGTATCGCCGGGGAACGCGGTGGCGATCTCCGTGATGCCCCCCATGTTGTTCATGTGGTGATTGCGGCCACTGAGCAACGCAGCCCGGGTCGGCGAACACAGCGCGGTCGTATGGAAATGATTGTAGCGGAGCCCCTGATTGGCAAGACGTTCAACGGTCGGCATGTGAATGGGGCCGCCGAACGCGCTGGACATGCCGAACCCCATGTCGTCGATCATCACGAGCAGCACGTTCGGCGCCTCTGCCGGCGCCTTGACCTCAAACCGCGGCGGGGCTGTCGCCTTCCGAGCATCGAATGTGGTGATCGCCGGGCGATTGGGTTCTGGAATCGGCAGAACCGTCCGGTCGAGTTTGTCGGCGGCCAGGGCGGGGATGACGATGGCCGATATAGCCAGTATAGTGATCGCGATGCGTCGTGACGTCATCATCTCCTCCTCCTCTACAATTTCAAACTATCAATGATAGATGCGGGGTGGGGCCGTTTTCGACCGTTCGAGCGATGGCTCCGTCCCCGAACCAACCAAATCGCGGGTCAGGTAATTTCTCGTCAACAGTCGAGATGCACGAACGTGGCAACATTCCTTCTTAAGTCAATCGAATAGGGCTTTACCCTCAACACGGCGATTGTGGCGGTCGCAGAGACTCCTGCATCGGTCAGCACATAAGTGGAGAAGCCCTTCATCAGATCTCCGGTACCGCCGCCACCGGCAGCGCCGACATCTCCCGCCTTGGCCGCCATTTCTGCCTCGACCCCTGCATTCCATTCACCGCCTGCGAGGGCTCGGAGCTTCTTGGGATCCTGGAAGATAAGCACGATTTTCTCGCTCCTTCCTCCCCAGCCCATTCCAAACTGAAGTTCCGGTATCCTCACATGGGTCCGCTTTCCGGTGGCCTTCTCAACCACAACCCCTGCGCCACCACCGGCTCCGACCATAGGACCCTTGACCACTTTCTTCTCTCCCACCGCATAGCCCACCGACTGCGCCAATTCCTGTTCGGTCTTGGGGTGTTCCTTGATCAGCCGCGCCAGGGTCTCCTTCTCCAGACCGTCGAAGTATGCGAGCTTTTCTGTTTTGCTCCCAGCCAGGCCGCCTGCACACCTTGCGACCGTCACAATGACCGCCAGCGCGGTTGTCAATCGCATTTTGCGTGCTTGCCGAACAAACATTTGCTTCTTCTCTCCCTTAGTCGTGACACCACTTTGGCGAGGGTATCTTTCTCATCATCTCCCTCTTGTGGATCTCTAGATACACGCGTAGAGAGGGTCCAACATCGTGCTTAACAAGACAACTGTCAGAATTGCCAGGCATTAGCTCGCTTACTCGCATCTACATTTTGCTACCGGCGGCTGTCAGGAGAGGACAAATCTAGTCCCGGTCAGAAATACCTGGGTGTGGCTTCTTGTGAGGTTATGTCGCAGGAGGTAGTAGGGAGATTCCTAAGCAGGGCAGCGCTCTTCGTACCAACTCGCCCATTTGATTGAAGCCAATCATACATCCCGTTTTTAGAACATCATGCGAGCATATTCACCCAAAATGGAAAAGGCGAGGACGTGGTCAAAGGAGCAAGGGCAACTACTGGAAGAAGATATTTAGCCATGACGTTCGTTAACGTTCTGGTTGGAATGCGCGTGTATTGTGATCGCGATCGCTGACGATAAGTGCAGCATGTCCCCTATCGTCCACACTGAGAACCAACACAGTTCTCCCATCCATGTCGCGCACGGTCACGCCACTTTCCCGAGAGATGCCGATCCACACGCCGCGGGCATCGTTCTCATCGCTAAGGTTGAGGAATGGTTGCGCATCGGCTGAGAAGCCTAACCTGGCCCGCGTCCGCCCTTGCGCGTCCATCAGTTGGAATTGCTGCGCACGTATGACCTGATCCGACTGTTGGGCAATGCTTGGCGTTCCCGTGATGAAAGACGCAATAAAGCCGCCCATCGCGCCGGCGATCAAACCGACCAGCACCATTCCATATGTCTTAATCATCCCTCTACCTCCTTCGATAGTGCCTATATCTCACAGACTGAGGCGAAAGAGAGCCGCTCGGCAATTGGGTACCATTTCGTTTTCGTCGTGCGTACTTGCTCCAGCCTTCGTTGCAATGGAAATAACCCAAAGCGCATTTACCCGTCCATTCGCCCTTCACCCATCTATTGACTGTTCGAACCACTGGCCGTAATGTGATGGGCGGTTCTAAAGTGGCGCAAAGAATTAGGAGCTTCCTTCAGCACAATCGGCGAGCGAACGCTGGCGAAAGACCGACCACTGCAGACACTGACCACTAAAGACCAATCCAAGAAGGCAACCTAACATATCCCCTCCATCGTTCAGTTTATAAACTTAATTGACTACCCTCAGCATTCATCCCCCTCAGATTAAGAACCGGACTTTCTCTGCGGTATCACCGGAATTGGATTGAGTTTGCCGACCAAGACTAAGAAGCGCAGCCTCTTCACTGACGCTTACTCAAATTAATAGGCACACTGTCACGAAGTGCCGCCTATACATTCCCGCTCTTCGCAAGACGCGCCTTCATCGTGCCGATCGTGAACTCGTCCGGGTGAATTCCTCGGTTCAACTCCTGCCAAAGAGTCCGGCGCAGAGACCCCAGCCCTCTCATTGGCTCGCACGCTATAGGCGGCAGCCAGCGTCTTTCCAGGCAAGTTTTGCAAATAGTCGGGGTATACGCGTGTGCCACGTGCGTTGACCGTTCGCTCGACCGTTACCTCCCGAGGGTGCTTCTGGCCACCAACCGCTGCAGCCACAATACTATCAAACAAGCCCTACAACCGTATGGCCGCGATCAGCATGGTCAGAGCCGCGCACCTCAGAGGTGTTGTACTCGACGAACATTCACACCCAATGAGGGCATTCAGGAAGGCCAAAAGAACACCGCAGAAGTCGCTCCATGTGCGCCCCAGAAAGCATTCTCGTGAATTTACGGACTTTGGTGCACAGGCTCGAATACATTCAGCACGAGGACCGACCAAGCACATGAGAACGAGACCGGCGGATGCGGTTGAAATACTCTGTTATTTCTGTCAGTTGAAGATTATTGTTCTCCCCAGCTAATTTAATCGGGCACACTTGTCATGATCATGAAGCTGATGTGATGGAGCGAGGGGGCAAAAGTGGGGAACAGCTGGTGCCCGGCCTGTTTTCTCTCGTTTTGCTCGTGTCCATCTGGAGTGGAAATATATGGGCACAGCAATCTCCTCCGGTGTCGATTATGTCGGAGGGAGTGACGAATCCCGATAGAGAACCATGGCCAAAATCGCTCTGGCATTACGGTGCGTATGTGGATCTCACTTATGCCATCGATTTTAATTATCCCGAGAATCAACTGTGGCGCAGCAAGGTCACGACTCAACGGGTCAATGAGCTTGCGCTCAACATGGCGCTGGCTTATGTCACGAAGGAAGTGAATGAGGCGTCGCGTTGGGGGATGGAATTCGGACTTCAGACTGGACGTGATGTCGATGGACAGGTTCCGAATGCCAGTCAGAGATTCGGCGACCCCTACGGGCGCGCTGATGCGTTCAGCCACTTCTCGCGCGCCAATGTGTCCTACTTGGCCCCTATCGGAACGGGCCTCACCCTTACGGCCGGCCTGTTTAATAGTTTCATTGGCTATGATTCCTTTTACGCCAAGGATAATTCCAACTACACGAGATCCTATCTTGCGGATAACTCTCCCTATTTCATGTTCGGAGTCTCTGGACAATACCGGTTCAATGAGGCTGTCAAAAGCGCGTTCTATGTCATCAATGGATACAATTATCTTTCGTATGCCAACAATCTACCCAGCTATGGAACCCAGATTAGCTGGACCGCCTCGCGACACCTGACGTTAACGCAGAACCTCTACTACGGCCCTGATCAATCCAATACGAATCTTCCGTTTTGGCGCTTTTTCTCAGACAGCATTCTGGAGTGGAAGCAGGATGCGCTCACGGTCGCGCTGGCCTACGATATCGGTACGGAGCGAGCGATCCCGGAAGCAGGAGATCGACGAGTGTTCTGGACCGGCGGGGCGATATGGACCCGCTGGCAACTGGCTTCGCCTTGGGCGGTCGCCGTCCGGCCCGAGCTCTATTACGATCCGGACGGTGCCCTCACAGGTGCTCGGCAATTCATCAAGGCCATCACCACCACACTGGAGTACAAGTTACTTTATGGCTGGACGACGACGCTGTTTCGGCTAGAGTACCGATTCGATCATTCCACGGGACCTCAGGGCGGCTTCTACACAAGGGGCGAGGTAGCCCCTGGAATCATTGGGTTGACTCCGTCACAAAATCTACTCTTCTTCTCCGCACTCTGGAGTTTTGATTCTCCCTGAGCGTAACCCGAGATGGAACTAGTTTGTCTTGTCCTTGTAGAACAATGAGGTGAAGGATGATGAAATCAATCCTTGTTTTGCAGCATTCTGCCCTAAAACTTATTAGTCCGTTTCCTCAATCGTCCGTGTAAAAGGGTGTTGTGTCTGTGCTGACGGATCATTCTGAACCTGGCAGGCAGCGCACCCGCGAGAACACATACAGAAACCCACATGGAGATGCGTACCTGAGTGTGCCTCAGCAGGAAAGTGACGGACCTCACGTTGGTACAGCAACCTGCGTCGAACCCACCAGTCGGTAATCAAGCAAGCCTTGACCGTCAGTGATCTTCTGCTTCGGAAACCTCGGCAGATCCCCCCCTCCTGCGCTCTGGCCGATCGGAAACAGAAATACTACGCTATGATTTGGCCGGGGGTGGATAGTGCTCAAACGCTTCGGTGATAGCTTTATCAGCTAGGGCGATGTTCTCTTGACTCGTATCCTGCATGTTTCCCACTGTCGTCGCGCGCCACATGAGTTCCTTCTTCTTCGGCTCCACCAAATCCACGATCAAGGTCCCTTCCTTGTAATTGTAGGTCCTGACGCCGCCGTATGCGGCACCGCCCCCGCGCCAACCGTAGGCGCCGTACGCCCCACCGGTATCAACGACCTCCTGCTTCTCCCTCACGCCGATCCAATAGTGCACCAACAGATCCGGGTGTTGACCCACTTCGACCTGCTGGAGTCCCTTCTTCGTGAGCTCCCTTGCCACGATCGACTCAATCCGTTTCCGGGTCAGCGAGTTGTCCAGGATGTCGCCCTCTCTATTGATATCAGTCAGCCCGAGGAAGGCAAACGTATGAAACTTGCTGAAATCGGCAGAAGGATCAAAATCCGTCTTGACGTCGGGACCCGTGCAACCATGGAAACAGAGCGCTACCACCACGAGGTTGAAGATAATGCATCGCATCCGCATGGCATCCTCCGTAATGTGACGAGGGTTCTCAGCATTGTTTGCATCTAACAGCACCGACTCTTTGATCATGTTCATGTTCATGTTCGAATCTGCTGTGCGAGGGTTCGGCTTGGGATCACGTCAATTGTTCCAGACAGAACCGATTCCGGCTCGCTTACGACTTATCGCCGCATCGTCATTCATCTGAAACCGCCTATTCTCCTGTCTGAATTGATTTACTCAAACTGTGAAGCTGTCGGAACTGTCAAATCTGACAGGTCTGCTCAGAATATTCACGAGGCGACACGGCCCCATTGCGCCATTGGCGATGTCTACAGACAAGCGCGGTTGAGGCGTCTCTACGATCTAGGAAGAGAAGGAGAGTAGGGAAGGTGGTGAGCAAGCCAGTCAAGAAGTAGCATAGTGAACCCAGGCGATCAGGACGATCCGCATGGACTGCAAGCCTTATTTGTTAGCGCTGCGATTGCTCATTCAATCGCGAAGGTCCGGCTTTTCGGAAACTCGCCGGCTAGATCAGCATTTCGAGGAACTTGACGAGGACTTCTTTCATGGGAAAGAACGTCATCATCAATGGAACAAATGGTAGCGCGGTGATGACGACCAATTGGATCAGCGTCTCTTTTCCACAAGGAATCAACTGCGTCTCTTCTATCCCGCGGATGATTGTAGTCATACCGGATAACGCCTTAAAATCGGCGTTTCCAAGCAGTGGTTCCGCTTCCGGAGCCCCGCCTCGTATCCGCTTCTGATCGAATTCCTCGGCATAGCGACTGGCCAGATTGCCGTACTCATCGAGTCCTTCGCTCTTGGCACGAAACAACTTCCCCGCGAAGAAGGCCAAGGGGCTGAGCACAATGACGGGCAGCAGCAGAATCACGCCGGCCAAAACCCATTCGAAGTTAACCAGTTGCAGCCCTTCATAAAACACGTCGTCGGCAATCGGGGCGGCCAGCCCGACTCCCTCAGCAAGGAGGAAGAGCGCAAAGCCCATGACACTTTCTTCGAGAAATCCGAGGCCGCCTTTCCGGTCCGGATGAGCCGGTATGAGGTGCAGATTCAGCCGAGAAACCTGCCACAGGAGTCGTGCCCAGACAAAGAGACGTACATACCATCTCAAGAACAGGAACTGAAGGAGCGGGGCACTGACGAACGCATACCAATATCCGGGCAGCGTGAGCCGAAGACCCTCCGCACTCGGTGAGGCATACCACGTCGCGATTGGCAGCTCAATCTCTCGTATCCACAACGGATGCCCGATGGCATAGACCACCACGAGAAGCAACAGTTCGACGCGACCCGAGTAGCAGAGGCGCGTCGCAGAGGCGAAGATGCGCTCGTATCTGGGCCGATCTTCCGAGCTGATTAAGCCGCGCTCGACGAACATTCGCTTGATGGGCAAGAGATGACGGTGCACTGGCATCTCCGCCGCAATCAGAAGCGGCAGGCTCAGGAGATACTTGATGTGGACCTCGATGTCGTAGAGGAAGGGGACCCGAACAGGACCGCCTATCAGCGCTCCTGTGATCGCCGAGAGGATGAGCAGCGGCAGCCAAGCGATCAAGGAGACCACGATGAGGCGCCGACCGAGCAACGCCAGCGGCTCTCTTCCCATTTTGGTCGAGAGATAGAATCGATACAGCGGTCCACCGCACATGAGGGAAAATTCCGACTGACCGTCAGAGGGTGGGTTTGCGGGTTTCGGTGACGGCTCCATACTTAAAGATTTCCCGAGCCCGTCGTCTGGCTGCGACGAGTTCGTACCTACGACATATGCGATTGGCAGACCAGCGCGCCAGCGATCTCCGCGATGTCACCGATAGTTGAAGCCAGATGCGGCGCTGAAACTCTCATGAGGCAAGGTTTAGGCGGTTTCACCGGTTATCAGTTTCCACCTGCACACAGGGTCATACAATTAGCACAGCAGTACAACTGTCAGAAATAACAGACTCTACTGATCGCAGATAGGTCATTCTATTAGTTGTGGGTTGAGGCCGCTAGCTAAGTCATCAATGTCATATCGAGAATCTCCAGTCGACATGGAAGCCTTGGATAAGAATCGGCTTCGTCGTCTGTCCACTTCGCAATAGTCAAACGCGAGCGGCTTGCCGAGCCGTGGGAGTTGAAAAACTACGCGAGACAGCATCCTCTGAGGTATGGCGTCTGATTATGCTGGCCTGCAGATCGGGATGCGGGAAAACAAGCCCATCGAAGTTCACGAAGAATGGCTCGTTCAACGCGGGGACAGATGGTGGGTTGTGCCGTTGCCGGGACGGACGAGAATCAAAGGTGTTCCCAACTCGGTTCCACTTAACACCCTTGCGCTCGAATCGCTACGGGGAGACGTACCGCGGATCGGTGGTCGTTTTTTTGGTCAGTGGAAAGATGAGAATTCCTTCAAGCATCGCTGGGACGGGACGTATGAACGAGAAGGGGTCCATGATCTTCATTTCCACGATCTGAGGCACACTTTCGCGTCTTGGCTTATGCAGGGGGGCGGTGACTATATGGTGATCGAGAAGCTACTGGGACACCGATACCGGGAACAGGGGATTTGTATTTACACGACTGGGACGGACGCTTCCGGGATGCCGTATTCTTCTCCATCACTTCTACTACAACTAGTACACTTCTGCTTTTTCTGTCGATAAGTAATTAGGAGGATTCATGGAACGCCATCTCACCACCATCATTCTCATTAGTTGTCCCACATGCCGCCTGATTCGAATGGCCGATAATTACGCTTCCGCTCATGCACGAGGGAACGCGCACATTGGCTTTTCAGGGCATCCGAAAATCGACTACAGCCAAATCGATGCGCCAGACCGGATCAAGGGTGCAGTGGCCGAAGCGAAGGCATCAATGGATAGCATGGCGGTTCAGGCAGGCGTCAAAGATATCTCCATTGAAGCTGGCATCGAACCGGATATCGCGCTACGAAGGTGAAATAATTTCGGTGGAAAATCTGTCAGGCTAGAGGCGTGTCAGCATCACTCGAAAAACCCTATGGCCTCACCATCCTTTCTGTAAGTCTCGAATTTAACTCTTCACGAGCGTCGATCTCCGTGTTGAGGCGACGTAGGAAGTTGTTCTGCTCCTCGGTGACGACACCAGCGTTAAGGATCGCCTGCCGCATGGTGCGAAGCTCGGCTAGGGGTGTCCAGGTTAACCACGTTGGTGTAGCACTGCTCAAATCTAATCTCCTGGGTTATATGTGTAGGCTATACGGATACAACGCAGTAATGCGTATCTTACGTATCATGGGGGGCATATCAGAGATTTGTAAAGATAGAAACCCTCCCTGGCTTAAATTACTTATGAGCAGAAATAACTTGATGAAAATAGTCTCAGGGTAAGCGTGGGTAGCATCGAGCCAAATTCCAACCATGACCATCTACAAGATCTTCATTCGCTTCTCACAGGATCAGAACATAGCTGGCGTATGCAAGCCTGCTCAACTGACATACGGGGTATGCAGCGCAGTCCGTCATATTCAGCTTCGGGAATGAACGGCAGCATAAAACAAACCTCTATAAAGTTCCTAAGAGAAGAGAACATAGGAAAGTCATAGAGGTTTCGTGATGGCGGGGAACCGCCTACTGTCCCATATAAGAGCCTATATATATGAAGGAGGTGCGGTTCAGTCGGGAGGGTCTAACGTGTTGATACGTTGGACTCTCCTGCGCCTCAACCTATCGGCGGTCAACGGTGCAAGGGTGCGTGACGCAAGTAGAGTGCAGGCATAGCCCGCAGAAGGGGCGCACTACCTCTCCATGCTAGGCCCAGTCAACAGCAACACCGGAAGATGGATTGCCTCTGTGGTCTATCGCTATGTCGAGACGTTAGAGGAAGCCATTCTCATCGGGAGTCGCTACACGCTGCTCAAGGATGACCTCCCTCATGGAGTGGAGTTGTTTGAGTGGTGTTCTGGCAAGCCAGTCTTGTTCCATCGAGGGTGACGTTCCCCTGATTTTGTGGACACCGCTTAGGCATAATGCCAGGAGGAGGTGTCCGATGAAGCGAGACCGACGTGCATTTAGCCAGGAGTTCAAAGAGGAA
>Ga0207691_10001383_pt1 | contig 24247 bp, 26 predicted proteins | sample KBSM13metaG_FD_184327 | JGI IMG/M metagenome (GOLD analysis project Ga0207691, IMG submission 184327) | Miscanthus rhizosphere microbial communities from Kellogg Biological Station, Michigan, USA - KBS M1-3 metaG (SPAdes) (version 2) | ecosystem: Host-associated > Plants > Roots > Rhizosphere >...
CAGGCCCTCTACGACTACGCGCAGCGTCGCCTGGTGGAAGCCAACGCACGCAACGATGCCGAGCCGCTGCGCGAAGTCGACCAACTGCTGGGTGAAATCGAAACCGCCTGGAATGCGATCGCATCGGCCAATGCGGGCGCCGCCACGCCTGCGCAGGAGGTGTCGCCATGAATCGCCGCGTCGTCGCCGTTCTGCCGGTGCTGCCTGCGCAGGACATACGCACTGCCGCCAGCGAAGGCGACTGGGTGCGTGCCGCCGAACTGGTCGACGGCCATGATCGTGCCGTGCGCGCCGCCTTCGTCGATCCGGTGGACGAGTCTTCGCGCGCCGCCTGGCATGTGTTGATGCGCGAACAGCAGGTCCTGCTGCTCGAATTGCAGCATGCGCGCGAGCGCAGCAGCGTCGCCCTGCGCCAGCTCGAACACGAGCGACGCAGCGCGCATCTCTACCTGAGCCAGCAGGCGATGGGAGACACCGGGGAGTGAACCGCGCCGATGCCGATGCGCTGCTGTTCGGTGACGTGCTCGCCTGCGACGAGGTGCGCAGCGCGGTCTTCGTGCCCGGCGTGCTCGACGCGGCGACCATGCACGCCGACAGCCTGCAGGCGGAGACGTTCCTGCAGGCGATCGCGGTGGTCGAGGATGGTCGCGGCGAGGATCCCGAGGAACACGGCCCGACCACGCTCGCGCTCAATCGCATCGAATCCAAGCTGGACCTGCTGACCACGCTCGTCGGTGCGCTGCTGCGCAACGGCGATGCCGATCCCGTGCAGACGATCCGCTGGTCGGCGCTGGGCGTGTGCATTCCGAACGCGACCGTATTGCCCGAAGGCACGACCGGCTATTTCCGCATCCAGCCGTCGGACTGGCTACCCCAGACTCTGCGACTGCCGGCGAGCGTGCTCGCATATGACGGGAGCGGAGCGGATTCAGCTTTGTGGCTACGCTTCGAGGCGTTGTCGCCAGGCCTGGAAACAGCACTGGAACGACACTTGTTCCGTGTCCACCGTCGCGAAATCGCGGAGCGACGCCGCCCGCGTTGACCTGCGTCATGGCGCCTGCACCCTCGCCTCGCTAAGGTGGACGGCATGGGTTTCGGCGGGCGAGTCTGGTGCGAGTACTGATCTGCGACGACCACACGCTGGTCCGCGCCGGCCTGCGAAGGTTGCTCGAATCCTTCGATGGCATCGACGTAGTGGCTGACGCCGCCAGTGGCGACGAGGCCGTGATCAAGGCGCGCCAGCACCTGCCCGACGCGATCCTGCTCGACCTGTCCATGCCCGGCCGCAGCGGCTTCGAAACGCTCGACGAGTTGCGCAAAGTCGTGCCCGATTGCCCGGTCGTGATCATGTCGATGCACGACGACCCGATCCAGGTGCGTGCTGCCCTGACGCGTGGCGCGAGCGGCTTCGTGGTCAAGGAAGCCGCGCCAGCCGAGCTCGAGATCGCACTGCGCGCCGCGGTCAATGGCCGCACGTTCCTCAGTCCGCAGGTCTCGGGCCCGCAATTGCACGCGGCGCGCAAGCCCGCCGCCAACGGCGCCGACACCCTGCCCCGCCGCCAGCGCGAAATCCTGGTCGCACTCGGCGCCGGCCGCACGACCAAGCAGATCGCAGCCGACCTGGGCATCAGCGCCAAGACCGTCGAGACGCACCGCGCGCGGATCATGGAAACCATGGGCTGTCGCAATTCGGTGGAACTGCTGCGGATGGCATTGCGCCTGCACGACGGGCACTGACACTCTCCGACGCACCGCGTCAGGTTTCAGTCGCGCTGTCGGGAATCTCCTGACATGCGCGGTGTTTTCCCCGACGTAGCCCCGGGGAACTCCCGATTCGGAAACCGTCGCCGCCTGCGCATCCTGATTTCCACTGCCGGGGAGGCAGTTGGCGAAAGCCGACAGGGGAAATCCAGATGAAGCACACGCTGCGCCCGCAACAGGCACAGACCGTCCACCTGACGCCGCAGCTTCTGCAGACCATCCGGCTGCTGCAGTTGACCGCGCCGCAACTGGAGCAGGAGTTGCGCCTGGCGCTGGAGCGCAATCCGCTACTCGAGCAGGAAGCACCCGAAATCGAATCCACGGACGACGACGCAGCGGCGGCCGACATCGCCGCGAGCGAAAGCGCGTCGTGGGACGAACTCCCCGAACCGATGTTCCTGTCCGGTGGCGGCGCGCTCGGCGACGGCGACGAAGACCGCATGGCGCGCATCCAGGCCGGCGAATCCACCGATCCGCGCCAGCGCCTGCTCGCCCTGCTGCAGGTGCAGCGCTGGTCGGCACGGGACCTTTCGGTTGCCGCGTACTGGCTCGATCACTGCGACGACCGTGGTTATCTCGAAGGCGATGCCGCCGAGCTGTGCAATTCCGGTGCCACGCAATCCGGCATCGCGGCCGAAGAATTCGAATGCGTGCGACAGCGCCTGCTGCACGGCGAGTGGCCGGGCGTCGCCGCCGCGAACGTGGGCGAAAGCCTGGGCGCGCAGCTGGCGCAGCATCCGGAAAGCGCAGCGCGCGCACTCGCACGACGCATCCTCGACGGGCACGTCGAGTTGCTGGCGCGGCACGACGAGACCGCGCTCGCCGCGGCACTGCATGCACAGGCGGACGAGGTTCACGCGGCGATCGCGCTGATCGTGGCGCTCAAGCCGCATCCGATCGAGGCTGCGCCCGCCGACAGCGGTTACATCATTCCCGACGTCGTCGCCTGGCACGGCGGCGGCGCGTGGCGCGTGGCATTGAACACGGCAACGTTGCCGCGCGTGCGCATCGCGCCGCACTGTGAGCAGGCGCTGTCGCACGCCGGCAGCGACCACGCCGCGCTGCGCGGCCTGCTCGACGAGGCGCGCTGGCTGGTGCGCGGCGTCGCGATGCGCAACGACACGCTGCTGCGCACCGCGCAGGTGCTGGTCGAGCGGCAGCGCGGCTTCCTCGAGCGCGGCGACGAAGCGATGGCGCCGCTGACCCTCAAGGAAGTCGCCGAGGCGATCGGCATGCACGAATCCACCGTATCGCGCATCACCACCGGCAAGTATCTGCAGACGCCGCGCGGCACGTTCGAGCTCAAGCGGCTGTTCGCGGTGCGGCTGGAAGGCGCCGCCGTCGGCGCGGTCGCCGTCAAGGCGATGGTCAAGCGCCTGATCGAATCCGAACCGGCGAATGCGCCGCTGGCCGACGACGTCATCGCCGGCCTGCTCGCCCGGCAGGGCGTGCGCATCGCGCGCCGCACCGTCGCCAAGTATCGCGACCAGTTGTCCATCGGGCCGGCGAACCTGCGCCGCGCCGACCGCGTCCGCAAGCAGTCGGCACATACCGTGCCGGCGCGCGCCAGCGCCTGAGGAATCCGGAATGCGTACGCTCAACCTGCTGCTCGTCGACGACCATCCGGGGTTCATCAACGCCGCGATGCGACATCTGCGCCGCGTCGAATGGATCCGGGTGCTCGGCATGGCCGGCAACGGCATCGAGGCGGTCACCCAATGCGAGGTGCTGCGCCCGGACGTGGTGCTGATGGACCTGGCGATGCCGGAAATGGGCGGCCTGCAGGCCACCCGGCTGATCAAGGCGCAGGACAATCCGCCGTTCGTCGTCATCGCCAGCCATTTCGACGACGCCGAACATCGCGAACACGCGATGCGCGCCGGCGCCGACGCCTTCGTCAGCAAGCTGGCCTACATCCACGACGTGATGCCGGTGCTCGAGCAGCTGGCCAGCGAGATGCCGGGGACGCCGGCATGAGCGAATCCCGCATCCTGCTGCTCGACCGCGACGTCGCGCGCGCCGAGAAGGTCGCCGCGCTGCTCGAGTTCATGGACTTCACCCCGCGCATCGTCGACGAGGTCGGCGATATCGACCGCAACCGCGCGCGCGCCAGCGATTGGGTCGCGATCGTGGTCGGCGACGTCGGCGACGATCCGCAGTGGCCGGCGTTCGTCGAGTGGCTCGCAACACAGGCGCTGCATCCGCCGCTGCTGATGCTGCCCGGCCACGCCGCCGATGCCGGATGGCGAGCGAGCGTGCACCCCGATGCGGTGTGGCCGCTGGCGTGGCCGATCCGCCATCCGCAGTTGCAGGACGCCTTGCGTCGCGCCAGCCTCAAGCGCCTGAACGACGACGAGCGTCGCGAGCAGCCGCAATCCGGGCCGACCGGCCGCAGCCAGGCCGTATTGCGGCTGACGCGGATGATCGACCAGGTCGCGGCATTCGAAACGACCGTGCTGATCCTCGGCGAATCCGGCACCGGCAAGGAAGTCGTTGCGCGCTCGGTGCACGAGCGTTCTCCGCGCCGCGACAAGCCGTTCGTCGCGATCAATTGCGGTGCGATCCCGCCGGACCTGCTGGAAAGCGAACTGTTCGGCCACGAGAAAGGCGCCTTCACCGGCGCGCTCACGCAGCGCAAGGGCCGCTTCGAGATGGCCGAGGGCGGAACGCTGCTGCTGGACGAGATCGGCGACATGCCGATGGCGATGCAGGTGAAACTCCTGCGCGTGCTGCAGGAACGCACCTTCGAGCGCGTCGGCGGCAACCAGGTGATCCGCTGCGACGTGCGCGTGATCGCCGCGACCCATCGCAACCTGGAAACGCAGATCGCCGACGGCCGGTTCCGCGAGGACCTGTTCTACCGCCTCAACGTGTTCCCCATCGAGATGCCCGCGCTGCGCGAGCGCAGCGAGGACCTGCCCGACCTGATCACCGCGATCACGCGCCAGCTCGCCGACAGCGGCCGTGGCCGCGTCAGCCTGGCCGACGATGCCGTCGCCACGCTCGCGCACTATGCGTGGCCCGGGAACGTGCGTGAATTGAGCAACCTGCTCGAACGACTGGCCGTGTTGCATCCGGCGGGCCGCGTGCGCACGGCCGACCTGCCGGCGCGTTATCGCGCCGACGTCCCCGCTTGCGTCGAACCGACCCCGGTGCTCGCTGCGGCCGCGGCGCTCGCACCATCGGTGCAGGCCGGGTCGATCGATCCGTCGACGCTGTCGCCCACCGTCTCGCTGCCGGCACAGGGCATCGACCTGCGCGGCCATATCGCCGGCATCGAGCTCGACCTCATCCGGGTCGCCCTGGCCCAGGCCGGCGGCGTGGTCGCCCACGCCGCGCAACTGCTCGGCCTGCGCCGCACCACGCTGGTCGAAAAGCTGCGCAAGTACGGCATCGAGCGCGACGGGCTGGAGCTGACGGCGGAAGTCTGACGGCTGGGTTCGGCAACCGGCTGGTACGCCGCTTGCATGAGCCGGATCGAACCATTGCAACGGCACCATCGCGATGACCGACGCCATCTCCTCGATCCTCTCCCAGATCCGCGCCCACGAGACGCGCATCCGTGACGTCGGCAGCGATGTGGGCGTCGGCAACGCGATCGGCACCGGCATCAACGGCATCGGTGCGGATCCGGTCGGCGGCCCCGCCGCCGGCGCCAAGGTCGGATTCCAGCAGACGCTGTCGAACGCGATCGACAACGTCAGCCGCACCCAGCAATCCGCCAACGACCTGCAGACCGCCTTCGAACTCGGCGATCCGCGTGCCGACCTGGCGCGCGTGATGGTCGCGATGCAGCAGTCGCAGGTCGCGTTCCGCGCCACGGTGGAAGTACGCAACCGCCTCGTCCAGGCGTACCAGGACGTGATGAACATGCCGATCTGAGCATGCCGATCTGAGCTCGAGCGCATACCGAACAAACGCTTGCCCCAAACAGACGATAGCCCGCCCCACCTTCCCTGACTCCGAAGCCCGGCCCTCATGAGCGTCATCGCCCTACCCAAATCCGCAGGCGGCCTCAAGGACATCGGCCGGTTGCAGGACATTCCCGCCGTCCGCCAGCTGGTGCTGCTCGGCGTGGTCGCAGCCGCGATCGCGCTCGGGCTGTGGCTGTTCTTCTGGACGCAGCATCCGGATTACGTGCCGCTGTCGGCCGGCCTGGACGCCAAGTCGACCAGCGAGGCGTCGGACCTGCTGCGCACGCAGCAGATCCCGTTCCGCATCGACGCCGGCACCGGCGCGCTCGCGGTCCCGGCCGACCGGATCGGCGACGCGCGCATGGCACTGGCCAGCGCGGGGCTGTCGGCCGGCAACGGCGACGGCTTCGAAAGCATGGAAGGCGACCAGGGCTTCGGCACCAGCCAGTTCGTCGAGAACGCGCGCTACCAGCACGCACTGGAAACCGAACTGGCCCGCACCATCGCCAACCTGCGCCCGGTGCGCGAGGCGCGCGTGCACCTCGCGCTGCCCAAGCCAAGCGCCTTCACCCGGCAGAAGGACGCCGCCAGCGCGTCGGTCGTATTGCAGCTGCAGAGCGGCGCGGCGCTGGAACAGGGCCAGGTCGATGCGATCGTGCACCTGGTCGCGTCCAGCATTTCGGAGCTGACGCCCGAACGCGTCACCGTCGTCGACCAGTACGGCCGCATGCTGTCCAACGCGGATCCGGACAGCGAAGCGGCGATCGGTGCGCAGCAGCTCGAGCAGCAGCATCGCCAGGAAGCGGTGTACGTCCAGCGCATCGAGCAGCTGCTCGAACCGATGACCGGCCCCGGCCGCGTCAGCGCGCAGGTCAGCGTCGACATGGATTTCAACGAAACCGAAGAAGCGCGCGAACAGTACAACCCGCAGGGCGCGGTCGTACGCAGCGAGCAGATTTCCGAATCCGGCAATCTTTCCGGCAGTTCGAGCGCGTCGCCACCTGCGCAGGGCGTCCCCGGCAGCGCCAGCAACACGCCCGGCGCGGCTGCGGCCCAGGCAACGGGTACGACCGCGACGGCCACTGCGGCACCGCCGTCGGACGCAGGTCCGGGCGCGCGTACCGCGGTGCGCAACTACGAACTCGATCGCACGCTCACCCACACCCGCCAGGCACCGGGCCGCATCCGCCGCATCACCGCGGCGGTCCTGGTCGACAACGTGCCCGGCAATACGGACAAGGACGGCAAGCCGGCCCTGCGCCCCCTCAGCCCGGCCGAGGTCAAGCGCATCGAAACGCTCGTGCAGCAGGCCGTCGGATTCGACTCGACACGCGGCGACGTGGTGTCGGTGGTCAACGCCGCGTTCGCGCGCGATGCCGCCGACATCGACGACGCTGCGCCGCCGATCTGGGACAACCCGCGTGCGCGCGACCTGCTGCGCACGCTGCTCGGCGGGCTGGCGGTGCTGCTGGTGGTGTGGTTCGTGCTTCGCCCCGCGTTCCGCCAATTGCTCACCCCGCGCGGCTACGCCCCGACGGCGGCGCACGTGGACCTGATCGACGACGACGTACCGGTCAGCCTCACCGCATCGACGTCCGGTGCCGGCACGCAGGGCACGTCGAAACAGATGAACTTCGACGAGAAACTCAACATCGCGCGGACGGCGGTCACCACCGATCCCAAGCGCGTCGCACAGGTCGTCCGCGACATGGTGGGCACCGATGGCTGATCGATCCGACCCGAAGCCTGTCCGCGTGATGCACGCAGTGGAGGTGTGCGGTGGCTGACGCGTCCGGAAACCCTGCGGTCGGCGGGCCGCTCAACGGCGTGCAGCGTGCCGCCGTCGTGCTGCTGTCGCTCGGCGAACAGCAGGCGGCGGAGGTGCTCAAGCACATGACCGCCAAGGAAGTGCAGAAGCTCGGCGTGGCGATGACGTCGGTCGGCGGGATCTCGCGCGACACGGTCGTTCGCGTGTTCGACGAATTCGTCGACGTACTCGCCGAGCCCACGGGCCTGGGCGCGAGTGCCGACGACTATGTCCGCGCGGTGCTGGTGCAGGCGCTCGGCGAGGAGCGCGCCAGCGGTCTGATCGACCGCATCCTGCTCGGCCGCAACACCGCCGGCCTGGACACGCTGAAATGGATGGAGCCGCGCGCCATCGCCGATCTCGTGCGGAACGAACATCCCCAGATCATCGCGATCGTGATGGCGCACCTGGATCCGGACCAGGCCGCCGAAGTGCTCAAGTGCCTTCCCGACCGCGCCCGGCCGGACGTGCTGCTGCGCATCGCCACGCTCGACGGCATCCCGCCGCACGCGCTCAATGAACTCAACGACGTCATGGCGCGCCAGTTCGCAGGCAACCAGTCGATGAAGTCCTCGACGGTCGGCGGCATCAAGGTCGCGGCCAACATCCTCAACTTCATGGATTCGGGCCACGACGAAACGATCCTGGGGGCGATCGGCGAAGTCGACGGCGAACTCGGCGTGCGCATCCGCGACCTGATGTTCGTGTTCGACAACCTCGCCGACCTCGACGACCGTGCGATGCAGGCGATCGTGCGCGACGTGCCGGCCGACAAGCTCGCAGTCGCGCTGCGCGGCGCCGACCAGAAGGTCAAGGACAAGTTCACCGGCAACATGTCGCAACGCGCCGCCGAAATCATGCTCGAGGACATGGAAGCGCGCGGACCGGTGCGCCTGGCCGAAGTCGAAGCCGCGCAGAAGGACATCCTCGCCATGGTGCGCAGGATGGCCGACAGCGGTGAGATCACGCTGTCGGCGAAAACGGAGGCATTCGTTTGAGCGCGAGCAGGCTCGAGCCGGTACGCTGGACCGCGCCCGGCCTGTCCGTGCAAGCCCCCGTTGGCATGCCGACGCCACCGAGCGTGGAGGACCTGCAGGCACTGGAGCAGGCCGCGCACGCGGAAGGCTTCCAGCGCGGACATGCTGAAGGATTGGCCGCGGGCCAGGCCGAGGTCCGGCGGATGGTCGCGCAGATGGAAGGCATCCTGGACAGCTTCACGCGCCCGCTCGCGCGGCTGGACGTCGAAGTCGCCGAGGCGTTGACCGACCTGGCCGCGCGCATCGCCGGCAGCCTGCTCGGCCGCGCCTACGACGGCGATCCCGCCTTGCTGGCCGACCTCGTGCACGAAGCACTCGACGCGGTCGGCGCCAGCAACCGCGACGTGGAACTGCGCCTGCATCCGGATGACTTCGGCATGCTCGCGCCGCACCTCGCCGGACTCGACGGTGTGCGCCTGTGTGCCGACGCCACGCTGGGCCGCGGCGAGCTGCGCCTGCATGGCGAGAGCGTCCGCATCGACGGCACGCTCGCCGCGCGACTGCAGTCGGTGCTCGAATCCACGACTGCGCACGCGGACGGCACGCACGCGGACGGCGGGCCTGCGGACGGCATGCGATGACGACGAACGCCACCAGCGTCGCCGCCGCCAACTGGCTCGAGGCGCGCAGCCTGCGCCTGGCCGGACGGCTGCGCGCCACCGATCCGCAACCGCAATCGCTCGGGCTTGCGCGCGAGGGCGTGTTGCGGCGCGCGGTCGGACTGACATTGGAAGCATCGGGCTGCAGCGCGCCGATGGGATCGCGTTGCCGCGTCGAAACCGCGGGCGGGCGCTGGGTCGACGCCGAAGTCGTCGGCTTCGCCGGCGATCGCACCTACCTGATGCCGACCGCCGACCTGGGTGGCCTGCTGCCCAACGCGCGCGTCGTGCGCTCGCGCCATCGCGGCGAAGTCGCCGTCGGCGACGGCCTGCTCGGCCGCGTGATCGACAGCGACGGCGTTCCGCTCGATGGACGCGGACCGATCCGCGCCGAGAACTGGGTCGGCCTGGCCGGCACGGCGATCAATCCACTGATGCGCGAACCGATCAGCCGCTCGCTCGACGTCGGCGTCCGCGCGATCAACGCATTGCTTCCGATCGGCCGCGGACAGCGCATCGGCCTGTTCGCCGGCTCGGGCGTCGGCAAGTCGACGCTGCTCGGGATGATGACCCGCTACACCGCCGCCGACGTGATCGTCGTGGGCCTGATCGGCGAACGCGGCCGCGAGGTGCGCGATTTCGTCGAGAGCACATTGGGCGTCGAAGGCCTGCGGCGTTCGGTCGTGGTCGCCACGCCGGCCGACCGTCCGCCGCTGGCGCGCCTGCACGGCGCATTGCGCGCCACGGCAATCGCCGAATGGTTCCGCGACCAGGGCCTGCACGTGCTGCTGCTGATGGATTCGCTGACGCGCTTCGCGCATGCGCAGCGCGAAATCGGATTGTCGGTCGGCGAGCCCCCGACGACGCGCGGTTATCCGCCGTCGGTGTTCGCGCGACTGCCGCAGCTCGTGGAGCGTGCCGGCAATGGAGCGGACGGGCGCGGGTCGATCACGGCGTTCTACACCGTGCTCACCGAAGGCGACGACCAGCAGGAACCCATCGCCGACGCCGCCCGCGCGATCCTCGACGGCCACATCGTGCTGTCTCGGCATATCGCCGACGCCGGCCGCTATCCGGCCATCGACGTCGAAGTCTCGGTCAGCCGCGTGATGCAGGACATCACCGACGCGCCGTGGCGCGACCGCATCCGCAAGCTCAAGCGACTGATGGCCGCGCATAGCGCGCAGCGCGACCTCATCGCCATCGGCGCCTACCAGCGCGGCAGCGATCCCGCCGTCGACGAGGCGCTCGCACGCTGGCCCGCGATCCTGCAGTTCCTCGGCCAGGACGTCAGCGAAGCGGCCGACGTCGACGCCAGCCGCGCCGCGCTGGAACGATTGCTTGCGAACAACGTGTCACCCGCACTTCCGGAGCTTCCATGACGCGATCCCAACGCCTCGATCCCCTGTTGCGCGTGGTGCAGCAGCGCCAGGACGACGCCGCGCGCGTGGTGGGCGAACGCGAGCGCGCGCAGGCCGAACAAGAGGCCCGCCTGGACGCGCTGCGCCGTTACGCCGAGGAATATTCGGCCGCACCGGCCTCGGCTGGCAACACGATCGCGCCGGCGCTGCTGGCCAATCGCATCGCATTCCGCGCCAAGCTCGACGCGGCCGTCGCACAGCAGTCCAGCGTGGTCGACAACGCGCGCCAGCACGCCGAGATCGAGCGGGCACGCCTGATGATCGCCAGCCGCGAAACCAAGGTCCTGGAAAAACTGGCGGCGAGCTACCGCACCGAGGAATCGCGTGCGGCCGAACAACGCACCCAACGCGAACTGGACGATCTCGGCGCACGGCGCGCACGCACGCAGGCGGCAGGCGCCGACGAGGAGCCCGCGCCATGATCGGCGGCACCACGATGGCCGCGGTAATTCCCGCGGGCACGGCGCCCCCGGATACGGGTTCTTCCACACCATCCGCATCGACCGCTCCAGCGGAGCCGTCATCGCAACCAACGAATACCGCCTCGACGGACCAGGCGTCGGCCAAGCCGGCGAAGGCCACGGGGCACGACCACGCTGCCACCCGAACGCCAGCCTCCGGCGACGACACGAGCGATTTCGAGCGGCTGCTGGAACCCGATGTCGCCCTTGCAGCGGCGACCGCGGCCGGTGGATCTGCAAAGCACGCCGCTGCGGATGAAACCAAAGCGCCCGCAACAGCGTCCGCGCCGCAGAATCCCTCGCTAGCCGATCAGCTGCTGGGACTGTTGGGCATGCTCGGCACGCCCTCGGCCGCGCCGCCACCGGCGACGGGCAATGGCGCGGACACTCCGGTTCTGGCGGCTCCCGCACCCGCCACGCCCCCCGCGGCACCGGCGATGCCGACGCTCGCACTCGCGCAACCGTCGTCCGGTTCAGGTGCGCCGGTCACCACGGCCACGCCGGCAAGCGACATCGCGCATGCACTGCCCGGCGCGGGGATCGCGACGGAATTCATCGTCGACCGCGCAACGCGCGATGCCTCGGCGTCGATCGGCGGCGACCTAGCGACGATTCCAACGCACGACCCCGCGAGCATGGCGGCGCCGACACCGTTACCGGTTGCCGTCGACAGGCTTCCTTCGGTTCCGCAGCCGGCGCTGATGCAACCGGCCAATCCAGACGCAGGCTATGGCGACGACCTCGGATCGAGCGTCGTGTGGATGGCCGAGCATCGCATCGGCCACGCCGCGTTGCAGGTGTCGCCCGACCACTTGGGCCCGATCGAAGTGCGCCTGCAACTCGATGGCGCACGCGTGCATGCCGAGTTCTACAGCGCGCAGCCGGAAGTGCGCCACGCGCTGGAGGCCAGCCTCCCGCGTCTGCGCGAACTACTGGGGCAACAGGGGCTGCAACTGGGCCAGGCCGACGTCGGGCAGCGCCATCGCGACGACACGCGGCGTGCGCCGATGCCAGCCAGTGGCCAGGGCGACTGCTTCCCCGACGACCCGCGGCCGCTCCCCACGACACTGCGGCGCGCGCGTGGCCTGGTCGACGAATACGCGTAGCTCGAAGGACTGGCGGCCGTCCGGCTGACGCCTGCTGCTGGCGCCAGCTTCCTGACACCGGCGCGTTCAGTTCGCCGTCAAATCCCCGGCACGCCCGCCGCCTGATCGCGGCACGGCCCTTGCACGGAAGGGACATCGCCACATAAGAGCGCCGTCCGTGCCCCCTGCCGCGTCCCCCTCCGCTCCCGCCGAATCCTCGCCCAGGAAAAAGAAGGCGGGCCGCTCCGGCAAGTTGAAGTGGATCGTCATCGCCAGCGTGGTGTTGCTGGGCGGCGGCGGTGCCGGCTGGTGGTTCTGGCAGGCGCACGCCTCGGCCAAGCCGGCGCCGAAGCCCGCGGCGGCGCACCCGGTCAAGGCGCCCGCGCAGTACTACGCGCTCGAACCCGCATTCGTCGTCAACCTCGCCGACACCGACAGCGTGCGTTACCTGCAGGCCGACGTGCAGCTGATGACGCGCGACGCCGGCACCCGCGCGGCGCTCGAGCAGCACGCCCCGGCGATCCGCAATCGCCTGCTGCTGCTGTTCGGCCAGCAATCGGCGGCGGACCTGTCACAGCGCAGCGGCAAGGAAGGCCTGGAGCGCCAGGCGCTGGCCGAAGTGCGTTCGGTGCTCGATGGCGAAGGCGCGCCGAACAAGGTCGAAGCCGTCTACTTCACAAGCCTGGTCACGCAGTGAGGCCATCGCGATGAGTTCCGACCTGCTCTCCCAGGATGAGATCGACGCGCTGCTGCATGGCGTGGACAGTGGCGCCGTGGAAACCGAGCCGCCGCCGGAACCGGGCGAGGCGCGCAACTACGACTTCGCCAGCCAGGACCGCATCGTCCGCGGCAAGTTGCCGACGCTGGAGATGATCAACGAGCGTTTTGCACGCACGCTGCGCATCGGCATCTACAACCTGCTGCACCGCTCCGCCGAACTGTCGGTGCGTGGCATCGACCTGCTGCGCTTCGGCGAATACATGCACTCGCTGCAGGTGCCGACCAACCTCAACCTGGTGAAGATGAAGCCGCTGCGCGGCACCGCGCTGGTGGTGTACGAACCACGGCTGGTGTTCACCCTGGTGGACAACTTCTTCGGCGGCGGCGGCAAGTATCCGGCACGCATCGAAGGCCGCGAATTCACCCCGACCGAGATGCGCGTGATCCAGCTGCTGCTCAAGCAGACCTTCGCCGATCTCGTCGAATCGTGGGCGCCGGTCATGCCGGTGGAGTTCGAGTACCTCAACTCCGAGGTCAATCCACACTTCGCCAACATCATCAGCCCGCGCGAATACATCGTCGTCAGCCGCTTCAACATCGAACTCGATGGCGGCGGCGGCGAAATGCACGTGGCCTTCCCCTACGCCATGCTCGAGCCGATCCGCGAGCAGCTCGACGCCGGCGTGCAGAGCGACCGCATCGAGCGCGACGAAGGCTGGATGCGCGCGATGCGCGCCCAGCTGCAGGACGCGGAAGTCGAACTGAGCAGCGCGATCGCGCAACGCCAGATCAGCCTGCGCGAACTGAGCAGGCTCAAGGTCGGCGACGTGATCCCGATCGAGCTGCCGCGCACGGTCACCCTCCAGGTGGAACAGATGCCGCTGTTTTCCGGCGAATTCGGCGTCCACAACGGCCGCAATGCCGTCAAGGTCACCGCCGTCCACCTGCCCCGCGCCACCACGTCTCTCGAACTGACGACGAGCACACCATGAACGCTTCCGACGCCGCGGCCCGCGCCGCCTTCGACCCGCTGACTGCCGATCCGGGCGCCTCGGCCGACCTCAACCTGGATGTGATCCTGGACGTATCGGTGTCCTTGTCGCTCGAGGTCGGGCGCACGCGCATCCCGATCCGCAACCTGCTGCAGCTCAACCAGGGTTCGGTGGTCGAACTCGAGCGCGGCGCCGGCGAACCGCTCGACGTGTTCGTCAACGGCACGCTGATCGCACAAGGCGAAGTCGTCGTCGTCAACGACCGCTTCGGCGTGCGCCTGACCGACGTCGTCAGTCCGGCCGAACGGATCAAGCGGCTGCGATGAGCGCCGTTGCTAACCTGGGAGCGATGCCGCTTGGCGTCGTGAGCGTGGCGTTGCCGGGCGTTGCAGGCGCTTCGTCCGCCGCTGCGCCGACCGTGCCGCATGTGGACACCGTCCCCGCACGCGTCGTTCCGACGCATGCGGCCACGCTGCAGCATCCGCAGCCGCACGTGTCCGGCAAGTCGCCGAGCGCCGCCGGCGCGATCGGCGGCACCGTGTTCGCGCTGCTGTTCGTGCTCGGCCTCGTGCTGGCGCTGGCGTGGCTGGCCAAGCGCATGCCGGGAATCGCCGGCAACAGCAATCCGGCACTGCGCGTGGTCGCGTCGCTGCCGCTGGGTCCGCGCGAACGCGTGGTCGTCGTCGATGTCGGTGGCCAGCAGTTGCTGCTCGGCGTCGGCGTCGGCGGCACGCGCGCACTGCATACGCTCGAGACGCCGCTGCCAGTGGTCGAGCGCGGACAACGCCTCGCCGCACCACCGTTCGCGCAACTGTTGGCACAGCATTTCGGGAAGAAGTCGTGAACTGGTTGCCGCCTTCGCCATCCCGCGGCACGAGCGGCCGCGGGCTGCACGCGCTGATGTTCCTTTTCGTCTTCGCCCTCGTCATCTTTGCCGGCGACGCATGCGCGCAAGCCTCGCCTGCGACCGTCACCGCACCCGTAGCCTTGCCCGCGGTGAACGTCGGCCAGATCGGCAACCAGCCGGTGAGCATGCCGCTGCAGGTGCTGCTGCTGATGACCGGCATCACGCTGCTACCGGCGGCGCTGCTCGGCATCACGGCGTTCACGCGCATCACGATCGTGCTCGGCCTGTTGCGCCAGGCGCTCGGCACCGGGCAGACGCCGTCCAACCAGGTGCTGCTCGCGTTGTCGCTGTTCCTGACCGCGATGGTGATGATGCCGGTGTTCGACCAGGCGTGGAGCTCCGGCATCGCGCCGTATCTCAACCATACGATGGACTTCAAGGCGGCGTGGGCCGCGGCCTCGACGCCGTTCCGCGGCTTCATGCTGGCGCAGGTGCGCGAGAGCGACCTGATGACGTTCGCCGGGCTCTCCAACAGCGGCCCGTACGCGACGCCGCAGGACGTGCCGTTCGGCGTGCTCGCCGCGTCGTTCCTCACCAGCGAGCTGAAGACCGCGTTCGAGATCGCGTTCCTGATCTACATCCCGTTCGTGATCATCGACCTGGTCGTGGCCAGCGTGCTGATGTCGATGGGCATGATGATGCTGTCGCCGATGCTGATCTCGGCGCCATTCAAGATCCTGTTGTTCGTGCTGGTCGACGGCTGGGTCCTCGTCGTCGGATCGCTGGCCGGCAGCTTCAACCCGATATGACCGTCACGTCATCGAACTGCATGCCGTCGAACCGCATGCCATCGACCTGCACGCTATTGAACCGGAGCTGGCGATGACGCCCGAAGTCGCGCTGACCGAAATTTCCCGCGGGCTGGAGCTGGCCATGCTGCTCGGCGCGCCGCCGTTGCTGGCGGTGCTGGCGATGGGCGTGGTGATCGGCGTGCTGCAGGCGGCCACGCAGATCAACGAGCCGACGATCGCGTTCGTCGTGAAGGCGATCACGTTGGCGGCGACGCTGGCGTTGACAGGCCACTTCCTGTTGGGGCGGCTGGTGTCGTTCACGGTGGATCTGTTCCAGCGGATCCCGCAGTTGACCGGATAGCGCCCAAGCGCTCGCTTGCCGATGGATGCCGTCACCCTCACCACTGCCAGCGGCGTGGATCTGTTCGCGATGCTCGGCACGGTGCTGTGGCACGTGTTGCGCATCGGCGCCGCGTTGCAGGCGTTGCCGATGATCGGAGGCAAGGCGGTGCCGGCGCGGGCGCGGTTGTTGATCGCGCTGGCGATCGCGGCGTCGTTGTCCAGCCTGCTGCCGGCGCCGCCGGCCGCGGCGATCGATGCGGCGACGGTGCTGAACGTGGTGCGCGAATTCGCGATCGGCATCGCGATCGGGTTGATGCTGCGCATCGCGTTCGAGGCCGGGCAACTGGCGGGTGAGCTGGTCTCGCAGGGAATGGGCCTGTCGTTCGCGACGTTGGCCAATCCGCTCAGCGACGCGGCCTCGCCGGTGCTGTCGCAATGGTTCTACCTGGCCTTCGGCATGGTGTTCTTCGCGCTCGACGCGCACCTGGCGCTGGTGCGCCTGCTGCTCGACAGCTACCACGCCCTGCCGGTCGGGGCGCCGATCGCCGATGTGCCGGCGTTCCTGGCGACGGTGCCGGAGTTCTTCGGCACCGCGCTGCGCGCGGGGCTGCTGCTGGCGCTGCCGGTGATGATGGCGCTGCTGGCGGTGAACCTCGCCTTCGGCGTGCTGTCGCGCGCGGCGGCGCAGCTCAATCCGATGTCTCTCGGCCTGCCGGTGTCGCTGCTGGTCGGGCTTGCGCTTTTGATGCTGCTGGCACGCGAGTTGCTGGGGCCGGTGCAGGCGTTGTTCGAGCAGGCCTTCGCCGCCGCCCGCGCCGTGACCGGATGAGACGATGAGCGAAGCCGCCGACCGCGACGAACGCACCGAACAGCCATCCGAAAAACGGTTGCGCGAAGCCCGCGAGCGCGGCGACGTGCCGCGTTCGCGCGAACTCGGCAACGTGGCGGTGCTCGGCTGCGGCACGCTGGCCCTGTTCGCCACCGGCCCGCGCATCGGGGCCGCCGCGCAGGCCTGGTTGCGCGACGCGCTCACCCTCGACCCGGCGATGCTCGACCAGCAGGATCGCCTGGTCGCGCACGCCGGCCAGCTGCTGGTCGGCTTGCTGCTGCCGGTGCTGCCGCTGTTCGGAATCGCGCTGGCCGCCTGCCTGATCGCACCGGCGGCGATGGGCAGCCTCGGCTTTTCCGGCAAGGCCTTCCAGCCGGATTTCTCGCGCCTCAATCCGATGTCGGGACTGTCGCGGCTGTATGGCCGCGACGGCCTGGTCGAACTGCTGCGCTCGCTGCTGCGCGTGGTGCTGGTCGGTGGCAGCGGCGCGTGGGTCGTGCATGGCGCGTTCTCGCGTTTGCTGGCGATGCCGCACATGGACGTGGCGACGGCCGTGTCGATTGGCGTGCATTCGGTGCTGGTCGCGCTGATGACGATGGTCGGGGCGCTCGGCCTGCTGGCCGCGATCGACGTGCCGTGGCAGCGCTTCCAGCATCGCAGCCGGCTGAAGATGACGCGCCAGGAAGTGCGCGACGAACACAAGGAAAGCGAAGGCAATCCCGAGATCAAGGCGCGCGTACGCCAGGTCGCGCGGCAGATGTCGCAGCGCCGGATGATGGAAGCGGTGCCGACCGCGGACGTCGTCATCACCAACCCGACCCATTACGCGGTCGCGCTGAAATACGAAGCCGGCCGCATGCGCGCGCCGAAAGTCGTCGCCAAGGGCGTCGACGAGATGGCGCTGTCGATCCGCGACGTCGCCGGCAAGCACCGCATCAGCGTCGTCGAGGCGCCACCGCTGGCACGCGCCTTGTATCGGCATGCGCAGATCGATCGCGAGATCCCCGTGAACCTCTACGCCGCCGTCGCCCAGGTGCTGTCCTACGTCTACCAGCTCAAGCGCTGGCATCCGGCGCACGGACCGATGCCGGTGCTCTCCGAGGTGCCGGTCGACCCGAAGCTCTCCGACGTTGACGGGACGGAGTCACCGTGAGCGCACCCAGCCGCCTGTCGGTCGTCACCAGCGCCATGCGCAACGGCGCCGCCGCGCCACTGGTGGTGATGGCGATGCTGGCGATGGTCGTCGTGCCGCTGGCGCCGCTGGTGCTCGATGCGATGTTCACGCTCAACATCGCGCTGTCGCTGGTGGTGCTGCTTGCGGTGGTCTACGTCAAGCGGCCGCTGGAATTCTCGGTGTTCCCGAGCGTGCTGCTGATGGTAACGCTGCTGCGCCTGGCCCTCAACGTGGCATCCACGCGCGTGGTCCTGCTGCACGGACACGAAGGCGCGGGCGCCGCCGGCAACGTCATCGAATCGTTCGGCCATTTCGTGATCGGCGGCAATTACGCCGTGGGCCTGGTGGTGTTCGCGATCCTGACGATCGTCAACTTCGTCGTCGTCACCAAGGGCTCGGGCCGCATCTCGGAAGTGTCCGCGCGCTTCATCCTCGATGCCCTGCCCGGCAAGCAGATGGCGATCGACGCCGACCTCAACGCCGGCCTGCTGACGCGCGAGGATGCGAAGGCGCGACGCGAGGAAGTACGCGAGGAGGCCGACTTCTACGGCTCGATGGACGGCGCCAGCAAGTTCGTGCGCGGCGACGCGATCGCCGGCCTGCTGATCCTGGCCATCAACCTCGTCGGCGGCCTTCTGATCGGCGTAATGCAGCACGACATGGGATTCGGCGATGCGGCGCGCACCTATTCGCTGCTCGCGATCGGCGACGGCCTGGTGGCGCAGCTGCCGGCGCTGCTGATCTCCACCGCGGTGGCGATGCTGGTCACGCGCGCCACGCGCGAGCAGGAGATGGGTGCGGCGGTCAACAAACAGGTCTTCGGACAGGAGCGCGCGCTCACCGTGGCGGCGGTGCTGCTCGGGATCATCGGGCTGGTGCCGGGCATGCCGAACCTGCCGTTCCTCGCCCTGGCGGGTCTGCTCGGCTACGCCGCGTGGCGCCTGCACCAGCGCAATGCCGCGGTCGAACAGACCGCCGAAACCAATACAACGGCGCCAGCGCCGTCGGCCACCGCCGAACTGGGGTGGGACGAGTTGCGTCCTGTCGAACCGCTGGGCCTGGAAGTCGGCTATCGCCTGATCGCGCTGGTCGACAAGAACCAGAACGGCGACCTGCTGGCACGGCTGAAAGGCGTACGGCGGAAGCTCACGCACGATCTGGGCTTCCTGATCCCCGCCGTGCATGTGCGCGACAACCTCGAACTTCCGCCAGGCCAGTACCGCGTGCTGCTGCACGGCGTGCCGATCGCGACCGGCGACCTGCATCCGGATCGCGAACTGGCGCTGGACCCGGGCCGCGTGTTCGGCCCGCTCGACGGATTGCCGGGCAAGGACCCGGCGGTCGGGCTGGATGCGGTCTGGATCCTGCCGAGCCAGCGCGCGCACGCCGAATCGCTGGGCTACACCGTGGTCGATGCGGCGACGGTGGTGGCTACGCACCTGTCGCACCTGGTGCGCGAACGCGCATCCGAACTGCTCGGCCACGACGAAGTCCAGCAGCTGCTGGCCAGCGTCGGCAAGCAGACACCCAAGCTCGTCGAGGATTTGACGCCCAAGCTGCTGCCGCTGTCGGTCGTGGTGCGGGTGCTGCAATCGCTCTTGGCCGAACGGGTGCCGCTGCGGCAGATGCGGCAGATCGTCGAAGCCCTGCTCGACCATGCCGCGCACACACAGGATCCGGCCACGCTCACCGCGGCGGTGCGCACCGCGCTGGGCCGCTTCATCGTCCAGGAACTCAACGGCATGAACGTCGAGCTGCCGGTCTACACGCTGGCGCCGGCGCTGGAACGCGTCTTGCAGGATTCGGTCAGCGGCCAGGGCGCCGCTCTGGAACCCGGGCTCGCCGAGCGGTTGCACCACAACCTCAGCGAGTGCGTCACCCGCCAGGAAGGCCGCGGCGAACCCGCGGTGCTCCTGGTACCGGGCCAGATCCGCGCCTCGATCGCACGGCTGGTCCGGCACAGCGTCCCGCAACTGGCGGTGCTGGCCTACGGCGAGGTGCCGGAGGACAAGCGGTTGCGACTGGTCGGGGCAGTGGGCTGAGTGACGGATGCGCGGCGCCGATAGTCGGCGCGGCAGGAGAAGGCAGTGAGAATCAAACGTTTCGTGGCACCGGACATGCGCACCGCATTGCGCATGGTGCGCGAGGAACAGGGTCCCGACGCGGTGATCCTGTCCAATCGACCGGCCGAAGGCGGCATCGAGATCGTCGCCGCGACCGATTACGACGAATCGCTGGTGCAGCAGGCGTTGCGCGCCGCCGCGCCGACGCTGGAACCGCATTCGGCGCCTGTCGTCGAGTTGCATGCGCCGCGTGGCATGGCACGCGACCGCATCGCGCACATCGAACCGATCCACGCTGCGGCGCTCGTCACCGAGGCGGCCCCCAATTCGCCACGGCTTCCGGCCAGTCGCGCCGAGTCGATGATCGCGGCGCTGTCGTCGCCCGCGCCCCAGAGGACCCGCGACGGCATTGCCGCCCGCGCACGCGCGGTGTTCCGCATCGGCGAGGCACCGGCGCAGCAAGCCAAATCCGAAACCGCGGCGCCGACGCTGGCGGAGCTGGTCAGCACGATGCCGGCGGACACCCGCCCAGCACCCGAAGCACCGCGTCTCCCGGCTGGCGACGACTTCCGCGCGCTGCTCGCGCGCCTGGCCGAATCCGAAGCATCGAACGAGCGCGAGGTGGCCATCGAGGCGCCAGTGGTCGAAGACGTGGGCATCGCCACCGCGAACGACGATGCCCCGATCGTTGAAACCCTTGCGGTCGACGTTGGCGCCGCGGCAGTCGAAACGACCGCTGCCACGAATGCAGCGCCTGTCGAGACGCCTATCGAAGCGCCGGCGGCCGTGCCGACGCTGCACGCGGTTCCGGCCGAGGATCCTGCGCTCGCCGCGATGCGTGGCGAGCTGGCGGCGATGCGCGCCCTGATGGAACGGCAGATGGGCGAATTCGCGCTCGAGCGCCTGCGCGGCTCGCCATTGCGCGCGATGGTGTACGACACGCTGATCTCCTACGGCTGCGATGACGCGTTCGCGCAATCGGTGGCCTCGCGCATCGATCCGAATCTCGACGCCGCCCAGGCGCGCGCGCAGATGCTCGACGAACTGGCGCGCTCGATCACGGTCAATCGCGCCGAACCGATCGACGACGGCGGCGTCATCGCGCTGGTCGGACCGACCGGCGCAGGCAAGACCACCACCGCAGCCAAGCTCGCCGCGCGTTTCGCCGCGCGCCACCGCACCCGCGACGTGGCGCTGGTCACCACCGACACCGAACGTCTCGGCGCGCGCGAGCAACTGCATGCGCACGGTCGGCGCCTGGGCATCACCGTGTGCGAGGCGCAGGGTCCCGAAGCGCTGAACGCAACGCTCGACCAGCTCGTCGACTACCCGCTGGTGCTGGTCGATACCGCCGGTTATGCCGTACGCGATCGCGCGCTGCTGGGCCAGATCCTGTGGCTGCGCACCGCGCGCCGCGTGCGCAGCCTGCTGGTGTTGCCGGCCAACGCGCACCCGGACGACCTGTGCGAAGTCGCGCGCCGTTATCGCGCCGCATCGCCCGAAGGCGTGGTGCTGACCAAGGTCGACGAAACCGGCCGCGCCGGCGCGGCGTTGTCCGTCCTGCACCGGCAGAACCTGAGCCTGGCCTACACGTCTTCCGGGCAGCAGGTGCCTGACGACATCGCTCCGGCCGATCCCATCCGGATCGTGGCCACGCTCGAAAAATTGCGGCGCGCCGCCGACAACCCCCTGGCCACCGAGGACCGACATGCCGTCGCCTGATCCCAAAGCTCCCGTGTCCAGCGACGCTGCGTCCGCTCCGGCGGCGACCCTCCCCGCCTCCACGCGCACCGCGCCTGTCCGCGTCATCGCGGTCGCCAGTGGCAAGGGTGGCGTCGGCAAGACTTCGGTGTCGGTGAATCTCGCGCTGTCGCTGGTCCATGCCGGGCATCGCACGTTGCTGCTGGATACCGATCTGGGCCTGGCCAACGTCGACGTGATGCTCGGCCTGTCGCCGCGATTCACGCTGGCCGACGTCATCGCCGGCCGCTGCGAACTGGCCGACACCGTGGTCGAAGGGCCGGGCGGGCTGTACGTCGTGCCCGCCGCGTCCGGCAAGCGCCACATGACCGAGTTGCTGCCGCAGCAGCACGTCGGACTGGTGCATGCGTTCTCGCAACTCGAATTGCAGATCGACACGATGGTCGTCGACAACGCGGCGGGCATCGCCGACGGCGTGTTGACCTTCTGTCAGGCCGCTCAGGACGTGATCGTCGTGGTCTGCGACGAGCCGGCTTCGGTCACCGATGCGTATGCGCTGATCAAGGTGCTCAGCCGCGAGCGCGGCGTCAACCGCGTGCAGGTGCTCGCCAACCAGGTCACGCATACCGGCGAGGGCCGCGAGCTGTTCGCAAAGCTCGAACGCGTCACCGCTCGATTCCTCGACGTGACGCTGTCCTACCTCGGCGCGATCCCGCGCGACGAATGGCTGCGCCGCGCCGTGCAGCGCCAGGAAGCGGTGGTCGAAGCCTTCCCGTCGAGCCCATCTGCGCTCGCGTTCCGCGACATCGCCCGGCGCGCGGCGCAGTGGCAGGCGCCGCAGGGCTCGCGCGGCCACGTCGAATTCTTCCTCGAACGCCTGGTCGCCGCGCCGACGCGCAGCGCCGCTGCATGAACGCCACGGCGGCCGCCCAGTACCGCGCGCAGCATCGTGGCGATGCGGCGCAGGTCGTCGAACGCCATTCCGAGCTCGTGCGCCGCATCGCGCACCACCTCGCAGCGCGCCTGCCGGCGAGCGTCGAGGTCGACGACCTCATCCAGGCCGGCATGCTCGGCCTGATCGAAGCCGCGCGCAATTTCCAGGCCGACCAGGGCGCGGCGTTCGAGACGTACGCATCGATCCGCATCCGCGGCGCGATGATCGACGAGATCCGTCGTGGCGACTGGGTGCCGCGCTCGGTGCATCGCCGCTACCGCGACATCGTCGCCGCCACGCGCAGCATCGAGCAGGCGCACGGCCGTGCCGCGACCGCGCAGGAAGTCGCCGCGGCGCTGGGCGTGGGCATCAACGAATACCAGCAGATGCTCGAGGAAGCCTCGCGCGGGCAACTGCTCAGCCTGGACGAGCACGCCGAGATGCACGACGGCGAGCCGCGGCTGGCGCGCCACGAGGGCCTGACGCCAGCGCGCATGTTCGAGGACAGCGCCTTCCGTGGCGCGCTGGCCGAAGCCATCGCCGGCCTGCCCGAACGCGAGCAGCTGGTGCTGTCGCTGTACTACGAGCAGGAACTCAACCTGCGCGAAATCGGCGCCGTGCTGTCGGTGAGCGAATCGCGCGTCTGCCAGATCCACGGCCAGGCCACGCTGCGCCTGCGCGCCCGGTTGGGCGACTGGCGCGGGACCGGCATGGACGACGACGACTGACCACCCGCCCGTACGCATCCGCACCGGCGCCGGTCCGATGGCGCCGCTCAAGTTTTTCCCCCGCCCGCCGATAGCCGGGCCGAAGACCCAACGAAGTTCCCCATGGACAAGAACATCCGCATCCTGATCGTCGATGACTTCTCGACCATGCGCCGCATCGTCAAGAACCTGCTCAACGACCTCGGCTTCTTCAACACCGCCGAGGCCGACGACGGCCACAGCGCGCTCGCCGAATTGCGCAAGGCGCCCTTCGACCTGATCGTCACCGACTGGAACATGCCCGGCATGCCCGGGATCGAACTGCTCAAGCAGGTTCGCGCCGATGCGACGCTGGCGAAGATCCCGGTCCTGATGGTCACCGCCGAAGCCAAGCGCGAACAGATCATCGAGGCCGCGCAGGCCGGCGTGAACGGTTACGTCATCAAGCCGTTCACCGCGACCACGCTCAGCGACAAGCTCGGCAAGATCTTCGAACGGCTGGAGAACGCGGCGTGAGCGATGCGGCAGCTCCTGCCGACATCGCCCGCGACGACCGGCAGCAGGTCACCCGGCGCATCCGCTCCGCGTTGTGGGCGATCGAACATGGCGACGAAGCCGGCTGGCGCACGCAGGTCGATGCGCTGATCGCGTGGCGCAACCAGCCCCTGCTGCAGGGCCTGGTGCGTCTGGCGCGCGAACTGGCGCAGACATTGGGCGACGCGCCTTCGCACGGCGGCGCCCTGCCCGACGCATGCGCCCACCTGGAACATGTCGTGCGGATGAGCGAGGACGCCAGCCATCGCGCGCTCGACCGGATCGAGCAGTGCGGCGTGCTGTTGTCGCAGCTGCACGCCGGAACCAGCGTGCAGGCGCATGCCGAAGCCACCGCCGCGCTGCGTGCGCACCTGTCGGAAATGACCGCCGCGCAGGGCATCCAGGACCTGACCGGACAGGTGATCCGCCGCGTCGTGGAGATCCTTCGCTGCGTGCACGCGGGACTGGACGCGACCTCGATGCAGTCGCCGCCCTTGCAGTTGCCGGGTTCGCTGGCGGCAGTGAATC
>Ga0207691_10001387_pt1 | contig 24236 bp, 26 predicted proteins | sample KBSM13metaG_FD_184327 | JGI IMG/M metagenome (GOLD analysis project Ga0207691, IMG submission 184327) | Miscanthus rhizosphere microbial communities from Kellogg Biological Station, Michigan, USA - KBS M1-3 metaG (SPAdes) (version 2) | ecosystem: Host-associated > Plants > Roots > Rhizosphere >...
CAGGCGGCGATCAATGGCGGCATCGGCTATCCTTGCGTGATAAAGCCGGTGATGTCGTCGTCCGGCAAGGGGCAGTCGCTGGTGAAATCCAAGGCCGACGTCGCCGCTGCGTGGCAATACGCGGAGTCCGCCGGTCGCGTGCGCGGCTCGCGCGTGATCGTCGAAGGATTCGTCGACTTCGACTATGAAATCACGCTGTTGACTGTGCGCGCCCCTGGCGCGAGCGGCGACAGCGAGACCCATTTCTGCGAGCCGATCGGCCACCTGCAGATCAATGGCGACTATGTGGAATCGTGGCAACCCCAATCGATGACCGCCGTCGCATTGGGCACCGCGCACGATATAGCCGCCAAAGTCACGGCGGAACTGGGAGGATCCGGCCTGTTCGGAGTCGAGTTCTTCGTCAAGGGCGACATGGTCTGGTTTTCCGAAGTCAGTCCCCGGCCCCACGACACCGGGATGGTGACTCTATGCACGCAGCGGCAGAGCGAGTTCGATCTGCATGCACGCGCGATACTGGGACTGCCCGTCGATACGCGGCTTGCTTCTCCCGGCGCATCCGCGGTGATCTACGGCGGCGTGGATGCTCGCGGCATTCGCTTCGAAGGGGTGGCCGAAGCGCTGCGTGTTCCCGATTCCGACTTGCGCCTGTTCGGCAAGCCGGAGGCTTACAAGAGGCGACGGATGGGCGTGGCGCTGGCGCGCGGCCGCGACATCGACGAGGCGCGCGCCCGCGCCCAGGAATGCGCGAGGCACGTCCTGCCTCGGGCATGACCGACACCGCATTGGAGCCTTAGCGTGACATCCACGGACTTCATTGTGCAGGCGCGGGTGGTCGCGCCGGTCACGCTTGCCATGCTCGCAGCGCGCACGCGCGCCGGTGCGATCATCCCATTCGGCGCGGGAACGCCACCCGCGTATCGCTTTCCCGGCACAGCGGGCGACGACGCATTGCTGGCGGTCGCCATGGAAGCCGGTTGCGACGCGGCATTCGTGCCCGACAGGCGCCGGCTCGCCGACGTGCGGCTGGTGGCGATGGACATGGATTCCACGCTGATCACGATCGAGTGCATCGACGAGATCGCAGACATGCAAGGAATCAAGCCCGAAGTCGCAGCGATCACCGAAAGCGCAATGCGCGGCGACATCGAGTTCGCGGAGAGCCTGCGCCGCCGCGTGGCCCTGCTTGCGGGCCTGCCGGTCGCGGCGCTTCAACGCGTCTACGACGAACGCCTCCTGCTCTCCGAAGGCGCCGAGCGGATGCTGAAGGGATTCGCCGCAATCGGGGCAAAGACGGCGCTGCTCTCCGGTGGATTCACGTTTTTCACCGACCGCCTCAAAGCGCGACTCAAGCTCGACTACGGAATCTCCAACACGCTCGACATCGTCGATGGCAAGCTGACGGGAAAGATTGCCGGGCCCATTGTCGACGCCGCGGTGAAGGCGGCGACGCTGCGACGCCTCAAGAGCGAAGTGGCGGGTGCTGGGGGAACCGTGGTGGCCATCGGGGACGGCGCCAATGACCTGCCGATGTTTGCCGAGGCGGACGTCTCCGTCGCCTATCGCGCCAAGCCGCTCGTCCGCGCCCGCGCCACGCACGCGATCGACCATTGCGGGCTGGATGGCGTGCTCAACCTGTTTCGCTGACTACGGCCTGTTCACGCTATGGGCGCGAACGGACCCTAGAGGAAGAACGCCGCGATATCGGCCGCGGCAAGCGTGACGATCACGCCTACGGTACCGATGGTACCCAGCATGCGCTGCCACGACGCGCCCGCCGACCGCGAGAGTCCCGACGCATGCAGCACCCTTGCCACGACGAGAACAATGCCGCATCCGTGCAAAAGCGCCGGGCGCGCATGATTGAGTTCGGCCACCAGCAACAACAGCAGCGCGATCGGCACGTGCTCGGCGGCGTTGCCGTGAATGCGGATGGCGCGCGTCATTGCCTTTTCGCCGCCGTCGCCCAGGCCGACGCGAAACTTCCAGCGCAGGCGTATCACGCCCAATGCCAGCATGACCATCAGCAGCGCAAGCACGCCGGCATAGAGCGCAGTGATAGGCACTGGAAGCGTCGCGGAGTTCATGGCATCAGACCTCGTCGATCCAGGCCATCTGGATGGCCTCAAGAATCTTCTCGCCGCTGCGCGCGGGATCGTCGGCGAACCCGGGCAGCGCGCAAACCCACGCGTGCAGGTCGGTAAATCGGACCAGCTGCGGGTCAACGTCGGGATGCGCGTCGGCCAGTGCGATGGCGATCTCGTTCACATCAGTCCACTTCATTTCCCCTCCTTGACCTGGTTGATCGTGTACTTTGGAATCTCGATCACCAGCTTCTTGTCTTCGACGATCGCCTGGCAGGACAGCCGCGACAGCGGGGTCAGCCCCCACGCACGGTCGAGCAGATCGTCCTCATCCTCCGACGACGGTGGCAGTGTCGCAAAGCCTTCACGCACGATCACGTGACAGGTCGTGCACGCGCAGGACTTCTCGCAGGCGTGTTCGACGTCGATATCGTTCTCGAGCAGGTTGTCGAGAATCGATACGCCGGATTGAGCCTCGAACGTCTTGCCCTCCGGGCAGATTTCGGGGTGGGGGAGAACGACCATTTCCGGCATCGCGATTCAGTCCGAAAGAGCGTCGACGCGCTTGCCGGTCAGCGCGCGTGCGACGCTGCGGTCCATCCGCCGCGCGGCAAGCTCGGCGGTCGCGTGGTTGAGCGATTCCACCGCTGCGCGCAACGCGAGGTGATCCGCGCCGTCGTGAAGCCGCCGCAGCGTCGCGAGCGCCGCGTCGATCGCGGCGCGTTCGTCGCGGTCTATCAGGTCGCCATCCTGGGTCAGCGCGGACTCGGTGGCCGCGGCAATCTGCTCGGCATCGACCCGGGCTTCTGCCAGCGCGCGCGCCTGCATGTCGTCGGCTGCATGGGCGAAGGAATCGGCGAGCATTTTCGCGATTTCGCCGTCGCTCAACCCATACGAGGGTTTGACGGTGATAGTGGATTCGACGCCGGTCCCCTGCTCCCGCGCGGCGACATCAAGCAGGCCGTCCGCGTCCACCTGGAACGTCACCTGGATTCGCGCGGCGCCTGCGACCATCGGCGGAATGCCCCGCAACTCGAACCGCGCGAGGGAGCGGCAATCGGCGACCTTTTCGCGCTCGCCCTGCACGACGTGGATCGCCATCGCGGTTTGGCCATCCTTGTACGTCGTGAATTCCTGCGCCCGCGAAACCGGGATGGTCGAATTGCGCGGAATGATTTTTTCCGTAAGCCCGCCCATAGTCTCGAGCCCGAGAGAAAGAGGGATGACGTCGAGGAGCAACCAGTCATCGTCTCGCTCGCGATTGCCGGCGAGCTTGTTCGCCTGGACCGCGGCGCCGAGCGCCACGACCTCGTCGGGATTGAGATTGGTCAATGGCGGCTGGCCGAAGAATTCGGCGACGGCCCGGCGAATCTGCGGCATGCGCGTCGCTCCTCCGACGAGCACGACGCCCTTGATGTCCGCGGCCTGCAGATGTGCGTCGCGCAGCGCGCGCCTCACGGGCAGAAGCGTCTTCGCCACCAGGTTGGCGGTGATTTCCGTGAAGATTGCTTTGGTCAACGTGAGGTTGACCGCCTGCCCACCGGACAACGTGGCGAGGATGGACGCAGTTTCGTGTTCGGACAGGTTTTCCTTCGCCTCGCGTGCCCTGACCAGCAGCAGGCGCGCGTCCGAAGGCGATAGCGGCGGCAGCTTGGCGGCCTCGATGATCCAGCAGAACACACGATGATCGAAATCGTCGCCCCCCAGCGCCGAGTCGCCATGCGTCGCGAGCACTTCGAAGACGCCGCGGGACAGCCGCAGAATCGAAATGTCGAACGTGCCGCCGCCCAGGTCATACACGGCGTAGACCCCTTCGGAAGCGTTGTCGAGGCCATAGGCAATGGCCGCGGCGGTTGGCTCGTTCAGCAGGCGCAGGATGGGTAGACCCGCAAGTTGCGCCGCATCTTTCGTCGCCTGCCGCTGTGCGTCGTCGAAATAGGCGGGCACGGTAACCACCGCGCCATCGATGGGCCCAGCCAGCGACGTCTCCGCCCGCTCGCGCAAGCCGCGCAGCAGGTCCGCGGAAACTTCCACCGGGCTCTTCACGCCTGCGCGCGTCGCGAGCTTGACCATGCCCGGCGTATCGACGAAGCGATACGGAAAACGCCGCGCATCCGTCAAGTCGGCCAGGCCGCGGCCCATCATTCGCTTGACGGAGACGATCGTGTTCTGCGGATCATCGGTCTGGCGCGCCATTGCGGCGTAGCCCGTCTCGACGCCCCGCTCTCCGTAACTCACGATCGACGGCACCAAAGGGCGCCCTTCGCTGTCCGGCAACACCACCGCGAGGCCGTTGCGGACCGTGGCCACAAGCGAGTTGGTCGTGCCGAGGTCGATGCCGATCGCGCGCTTGCGCTGGTGCGGCGCCGGCGCCTCTCCCGGTTCGGAAATCTGGAACAGGGCCATCAGGTTTCGATCGACGCCAGCATCGCGTCGATGTCCTCGGCAAGCTTGGCCAGGAACGTCAGTTCACGCACCTGCGTGCGCGCCGTCGCGAAGGCGCGATCGCCGTCGAGCAACTGCGCCAGCCGGTCTTCGAGAGCGCGGCTCTCCGCGCGCGCGTCCGCCAGCAGCGTGGCCAGCGTCGCGACGTCGCCGGCCGCCTGCGCATCCGCGGCCTGCTCACGCCGTTCGAGTTGCCGCTCCAGGAATTCCAGCGGCAGGGCCGTATCCGTTTCGCCGACGGCGTCGATGTCGTGCAGCCGCAGAATGTACTGGGCGCGCCGGACCGGATCTTTCAGCGCACGATAGGCTTCGTTGACGCGAGCGGAGGACTGCAGCGCGAGGCGCTTCTGTGCGTCGCTGCCGCCGGCAAAGCGGTCGGGGTGCACTTCGGTCTGCAATTCGCGGAAGGCGCGGTCGAGCACCGCGTTGTCGAAGCGAAACGCCGGAGCCAAGCCGAACAGGTCGAAATAGTTGCGGGAGAAGTCGATCATGATTCCGGCCCCGCAGGCTCGAAAATCGCGCGAGGCAAGGCGCGGGCGCGCAGACAGTACATCGTTAGTACGGCAAGCGCGAGCAATCCAGCATCGCGCGATTTGTCGAGTCTGCTAGACGTTGAAGGACTCGCCGCAGCCGCACTCGTCCTTCACGTTCGGGTTATTGAACTTGAAGCCTTCGTTCAGACCTTCGCGTGCGAAATCGAGTTCGGTGCCGTCGAGATAGGGCAGGCTCTTCGGGTCGACGACGACCGTCACGCCATGGCTCTCGAACTTGACGTCCTCGGGCAGGGCGTCGTCCGCGTATTCGATCTTGTAAGCCAGTCCGGAGCAGCCCGTCGTGCGCACGCCGAGTCGCAAGCCGACGCCTTTGCCACGCTTGGCCAGGTAAGCCGACACATGCTGCGCGGCCGAAGGGGTAAGGGTAACTGCCATGCTCGATCTCCGTCGTTGGCTATGTCAGTCGGCCGCGAGCTTCGTCGATTCACCCGCGGTGGCGACACTGGCTTGCACGTTCTCCTGCACCGTGCCGTGCTTCTGCTTGTAATCCGTAACAGCGGCCTTGATGGCGTCCTCGGCCAGGATCGAACAATGGATCTTCACGGGCGGCAGCGCCAATTCCTCGGCGATCTGCGTATTGCGGATCGTCATGGCCTGGTCGAGCGTCTTGCCCTTGACCCACTCCGTGACCAACGACGACGATGCGATGGCAGAACCGCAGCCGTAGGTCTTGAACTTGGCATCCTCGATAATGCCGTCCGCACCCACCCGAATCTGCAGCTTCATCACGTCGCCGCAGGCCGGCGCGCCGACCATGCCGGTGCCGACATCGTCCGCATCCTTCGCGAACGAGCCGACGTTCCGCGGATTCTCGTAGTGATCCAGAACTTTTTCGCTGTATGCCATGTTCGTGCTCCTAGTGCGCAGCCCAGACAATCTTGCTCAGGTCCACGCCGTCCTGATGCATTTCCCAAAGTGGGGACAACTCCCGCAATTTTCCAACCTTGCGCTTGAGCAGCGCGACGGTGTAGTCGACGTCCGCCTCGGTCGTGAAGCGGCCGATCGAAAAGCGGATCGAGCTATGCGCAAGCTCGTCGCTGCGGCCGAGTGCGCGCAGCACATAAGACGGTTCCAGCGACGCCGATGTGCACGCCGACCCGGAGGACACGGCGATATCCTTGATCGCCATGATCAGCGACTCGCCCTCGACGAAATTGAAGCTCGCGTTGAGGTTGTGCGGCACCCGATGCTCCATGTTGCCGTTGACGTAGACCTCCTCCATTTCGGAGAGACCCTTCCACAGCCGATCGCGCAGCATGCGGATGCGTTCGTTCTCGGTCGCCATTTCGGCCTTGGCGATGCGGAACGCCTCGCCCATGCCGACGATCTGGTGCGTGGGCAGCGTGCCCGAGCGCATGCCGCGCTCATGGCCGCCGCCGTGCATCTGCGCTTCGATGCGCACGCGCGGCTTGCGCCGGACGAACAGCGCGCCCATACCCTTCGGGCCATAGGTCTTGTGCGCCGAAAACGACATCAGGTCGACCTTGAGTTTGCCCAGGTCGATCGGAACCTTGCCGGACGCCTGCGCGGAATCGACGTGGAAGATGATGCCCTTGGCGCGGCAAATCTCGCCGATCGCCGCGATGTCCTGGATGACGCCGATCTCGTTGTTCACGAACATCACCGAGACCACGATCGTGTCCGGCCGCAACGCGTCTTTGAATGCATCGAGGTCGAGCAGGCCATCGTCCCTGACCTCGAGATACGTCACTTCGAAACCTTCGCGCTCGAGCTCCCGCATCGTGTCGAGGGTGGCCTTATGCTCGGTGCGTACGGTGACAAGGTGCTTGCCCTTGTCCTTGTAGAAGTGCGCCGCGCCCTTCAAAGCCAGGTTGATCGACTCGGTCGCTCCGGACGTCCACACCAATTCCTTCGGGTCGCACCCAACCAGCGCGGCGACGTGTCCCCGGGCCTCCTCGACCGCGGCCTCGGCGGTCCAGCCGAACGAGTGCGAACGCGACGCGGGATTGCCGAATTCCTCGGTCAGGTACGTGACCATCTTTTGCGCGACTCGAGGGTCCACCGGCGTGGTGGCCGAATAGTCCAGGTAGATAGGGAGCTTCGCGGGCGTGGACATCGGCGGCCGTCCTTCAGGCGGTGGCAATGACGGTTGATTTGCTTGGCGCCGCGACATTCTGCGTCTGGCGATGGTCCTGCAGCACGGCAACATCCGCCGGCTTTTGCTGCGCGACCATTTCCGCGAGCGTCACGCCATGCAGGTAGGAAAAGATATGGTCATTCAGGCCGGCCCACAGATTGTGGGTCATGCAGCGGCGATCGTCGCGACAATTCTCGCGGCCGCCGCATTGCGTCGCGTCGATGGGCTCGTCCACGGCAAGGATGACATCGGCAACCGAAACCGTGTCAGCTGCCCGGGCCAGCGTGTACCCGCCACCAGGTCCGCGCACGCTTTCAACCAAGCCGTGCCGCCGCAGCTTGCCGAACAACTGCTCCAGGTAGGACAACGAAATGCGCTGGCGCTCGGAAACCGCAGCCAAGGTTACCGGCCGCTTGGTGCCGTGCATCGCAACGTCGATCATCGCCGTCACGGCGAAGCGTCCTTTGGTGGTCAGGCGCATGGTCGGATCCTTTGCATCGCTTGTTCGGTACAGCCCCGTTGGGCCATCGCGAGGAGATTGTCCAGGACAACTGGCATTATCCTATTCCCGAACAAATTAGTCAACTAAAAGCCCCGCAAGTTCACTCAAGCATTTTATTGATCTGAGTGGGGTCGAATCGCTCGGCCGTCGCCTTGGCGTCGCCACAATCGACGCCGTCGCGCTGCAAAAGGGCGACCAGCCTGTTGAAGCGCTCCTCCGTGGATGCCGCATGGTCGAGAAGCCGGTGGATGGCCTGGACCACCGGGTCGTTCATGTCCGCGACGATCGCGTATTGCGAAAAGCCGATCTTGGCTGCCTGGGCCTCGCGCCGGTCCTGGTCGTCCGCGGTCACCAGCCGTGCCGGAATTCCGACGGCGGTGGCTTCAGCAGGAACGTCGCGCACGACAACGGCGTTGGAGCCGATCTTCGCACCGTCTCCGACCAGCAGCGGCCCAAGAACCTTGGCCCCGGCTCCGATCACCACGTTCCGCCCCAACGTCGGATGGCGCTTCCCCTTGTTCCAGGACGTCCCACCCAGGGTGACGCCGTGATAGAGGGTGCAGTCATCCCCGATGACGGCCGTTTCGCCGACTACCACACCCATGCCATGATCGATGAAGACGCGCCGACCGATCGTTGCTCCCGGATGGATTTCGATGCCGGTCGTCCAACGGCTCCAGTGCGCCAGCCAGCGTGCCAGCCAGCGGAAACCCATCCCCCATAGCGGATGGGTGATGTTGCGATGCCACACGAGCGCGTGCAGCCCCGGGTAGCAGGTAAGCACTTCCCAACGCGTCCGGGCCGCAGGATCGCGGTCGAAAACCACGGCCATGTCTTCGCGTAGTCGGGCAAACATCATTGAATTGTCCCATTTCCGATTAAATTGCTCAAGTATTGCCTGTGGCGCGATAGCCCTTGGAGCGCTTTTGCTAGACTGGTCGGTGCGGTGTCGGCCCCCGGCATCTCAACGGCGGGCCGCGCCAACCTCTGGAGATCGTCGATGCCGTCCATTTTCCCCATCGTTGCCCTGCTGTTTCTGGCGGCCAGCACGCCACAGGCGGCGGCACAATCCGCGGCGCCGGCGCCCGGCGCCGCGGGCGCGGAACCGACAAAGCAGTGCCTGACGGCGCGCAAGAAAGAGGACAAGGAGCAACGATCGCTTACGGCGGCCATCGATTCCATCGCCCGGGACAAGAAAGCGCGTGAAAGCTGCTCGTCGAAGAGCATGTGCGCACGCTACGACTCGGCGATCAGCGCAATGGAAAAGCGCCAGGCGCGCCACGAGACTCGCCTGACCCGCTTCAAGGAAGACGTCGACAAGGCCTGCAAGACCTAGGAAACGCTAGCGCACCAGGACCGCGACCATCAGCAGTCCGACGATGACGAGCGCGAACAGCGTGATGTAAGCCACGCCGACGACATAGCCGCGCAGCAGCAGTCCGCTCCATCGACCGCGGTATACCTTCTTCGTGGCCCACAGTCCGTAGAGGACGCACCAGGCCGCCAGTGCTACGCGCACCGGAGTGACCGGGATCGATATCGCCAGCGCGCCAGCCAGAAACAGAAACGCGTGCGTGTGCGCCGCGAAAACGAGATGTTCCGCGTAGCGCCTCGGACGATCCGGATAACGGCGTCCGCGCCCGAAATACGCGAGCAGTTGTAACAGCGCAAATGCCGGCATCAGCACGAACATCGCGTAAGGCCCGTAGCGAACCACCCCCAGGAAGACTTGCTCGGATTTTTCCTGCCGGTTGAGGCTGTTGAAGTGTTCGAGTCGCCTCTTCAATTCCTTCGTCCAGGGCAGGTTGGCATCCTGGAGGTCGAGATTGAAATCGCGATCGACATGCATCGTGAAGCCCGGAACATTGAATAGGTTGCCGCCGTTCTCGCCCTCGTCGAATTTCACTACAGGCTGCGCCGGGGATTTGGCAATTTCCTTGGATATGTCCTTCGCGAGGTCCTTGGCGATGTCCGAGGCAGCCGAATCCGCGTTCGAAACGACATCGTCGGTCACGAGGATCGGCACGCTGGCAAAGATGCGGATTGCCGCAAACAGCGCCAGCGACAGCACCAGGAACAAGCGCGCCGGCCGGATGTAGCGCCGGCGGCGGCCCAGCAAGTATTCCCGGGTGAGGAAGCCTGGCCGGAACAACAGTGCGGCCAGCGTGCGCCACATCCGTCCATCGAGGGAAAAGTAGCGGCCGGTCGCCTCGCGCATGAACACCCGCGCGGACGGAAGCTGCAACCGCGTCTCCTGGCCGCATGCAGCGCAGTAATCCCCTGGCGCGGGCGCACCGCAGTTTCGGCATGGGCGCGCGGGCGCGATACCGTTGACGTAAGCGGGTTCGGCGGACATTGCGAGCGTGGCGGGATCAGAAGATTGCGAAGCGCGCCGAATGATAGCCGAGGGGCCAGCGGCCACGGACGAACAGCGCGTACTTGCGGACGAAGTGGTGGTCCGGTCCCTCGCCCGCCAATAGAGCGAGCGCGCTCTGATGCGCGGACAACAGGGCCATTCCACTCGCCTCGGTAGCGAGGGCGGCGTCGACGGCGCCGCCCATCGCCGCAAGCGCTGCCACGCGCATTTCGGCGTTCAGGCCGAAGACGCCCGCGTCGAGCTGGCGCAGGACCTCGTCTTCGGTGTGTCGTTCCGTGGCGCGCGCCCACAGCGCCTCGCGTTCCTCTTCTTCCTGGTCCCACGTCATCGAATCGCGCTCGGCCGCGCGCATGAACTCGGCCGCCTGCTGCCACGACCGAAGCGTGGCGACAGCAACAGCCGGGTGCGGCGCCAGAACGCGCATCAGGCCGAACACGGCCGCCTCCTCGTCGGAATCCAGCGGCAATCCGACGCGTGCGAACCAGGGGGTCATTGCTTGTCGGCCTTGGCGACGAATTCGTCCACTCGGGCCAGTATTCCACGCAGTATGTTCACCTCTTCGCGCTCCAGAGACGCACGCCCGAACAGCCGGCGCAGGCGAGGCAACAGGCGCCGCGGGTTTTCCGGCTTCAGGAAGCGCAAGGCCGTGAGCGTGCGCCGCGCATGCGCGTGCAGCGCCTCGATTTCATCGTGCGTGGCCGGCGAGAATCGCGGCGCCGACCACACCTGCGACAGGCCCGCTGCCACGCGTAATTCGTAGGCCGCCACCTGCACCGCCGCGGCGACGTTCAGCGACGAGAATGCATCGTTCGCGGGAATGGTGGCCGCGATGCCGCAACGGGCGAGTTCGTCATTGGACAGGCCTGACATTTCCGTCCCGAACACCAATGCCACATCACCCGCATTGGCGTGGGCAATCGCCTCCATCGCCGCATCGCGCAGCGGCAGCACGCGTCCGGCGTACTCTCGCGGCCGCGCCGAAAGCCCGATCGCGACGGCGCAGCCCGCAAGCGCCTCGCCGAGCGTGGCGACGACGCGCGTGGCATCCAATACCGCCGTCGCGCCGGCCGCAAGCGCCACCGCCTCCGGATCGGGAAAACGTGCCGGTGCGACCAGCACCAAACGGGACAAGCCCATCGTAAGCATCGCCCGCGCGGCCGCGCCGATGTTGCCGGGGTGGCGGGTGCGAACCAGTACGATGCGTATGCGCGCGAGGACGGCGTTCGAGGTAGGCACGGTCGTAAATGGGGAAACCTGAGGGAAGCAGGTAAAATAGCCGCATTCCGCTCTTTTGACACGCGTCGCGACAGCGCCGCGGCCTCGTCGCCGAAACCTCATTGTCGTAACTTCAAGCCATGCATCCGATGCTCACCACGGCGGTGAAAGCCGCACGCCGCGCAGGAAACGTCATCAATCGCGGCGCGCGCGACCTGGACCAGCTCACGGTCACCGCGAAAGGCCCCAAGGACTTTGTCAGCGAAATCGACCGCGGCGCCGAAGCCGCGATCGTCGACACGATCCTCAAATCCTATCCCGACCACGCGATCCTCGCGGAAGAAGGCACGAACAAGGGCAACAATCCCGATTCCGAATACGTCTGGATCATCGATCCGCTCGACGGCACGACAAACTTCCTGCACGGCTTCCCGCAGTACTGCGTGTCGATTGCCCTGGCCCACAAGGATGTCGTGCAGCAGGGCGTCATCTTCGATCCCGTGCGCAACGATCTGTTCACCGCCACCCGCGGCAGGGGCGCGTTCCTGAACGACCGGCGCATCCGGGTCTCGAAACGCCAGCATCTGCGCGACTGCCTGATCGGAACCGGCTTCCCGTTTCGTGACGGCAGCTATCTCGACACATACCTGCAGATGATGAAGGCGATGATCACGCAGACCGCCGGATTGCGCAGGCCGGGCGCGGCAGCGCTGGACTTGGCTTATGTCGCCGCAGGATTCTATGATGGCTTCTGGGAAGTGGGACTCAATCCCTGGGACGTGGCAGCCGGAAGCCTGCTCGTGCTCGAGGCCGGCGGGCTGATAGGCGATCTGGCCGGCGAAGGCAACTACCTGTTTGGCGGGCAGGTCATCGCTGCCAGTCCCAAGATCTTCGCGCAGATGGTTACCACGCTCGGACCCTACCGCCAGCACATGGAGCGCGACCGCGCCGCGGCGACCGCTGGCGCCAAAGGCTGATTCAGGAAGGCTCCGTTCGTCGCGGACGCCGGGTCCGGCCTAGCCATTTCCCAAGGCTCCGGCGTATCCTGTTGTCATTAGAATGTCTAATACGCGGTCGTTGGCATCGGACTTGCTCGTATCATTCGTTCCGGTAAACCGCCACGCGCCGTCCTGGGAGCCCTGAGCATGCATTTTCGCGCCTCGAAACTGGCCCGCCTCACCGGCGTGCTGGCCCTGATCTTCGCCTTCGCCATGCCGGTGTCGGCGCAGTCCATTTCGACCATTCGCGTCAGGTTGCACCCTGATTCCGCCGCTGCCGGTACGCTGCCGCCGCTTGCGCTGGCCAAGCTCCAGGCACTGGTGGGCACCGGGCTTTCCCTGGTCGGCACCACACGGACGGGCGCGCTGGACCTGGCTCTCGCAGAACCCCAGGACAGCAAGACCATTGCCGCCTCCCTCAAGGCGCTGCGCAACGACCGCAGCGTGCTATGGGCGGAAACCCCGCGCGTCACAGCGAGCGCCAAGGCCGCGAAGGCGGCGCCGGCCGCCGATACCGAGCCGGGCCAACGCTTGCTGGTTCGCCTCAAGGATGACGCGACACCGGATTGGTCGCTCCTTCTGCCCCGCCTGGGTACCAGGCTTGGGACGGTGCTTACCGTGGAACGGCAGATCGGCAACGTTTGGGTGCTGAGCGTCGCGCTGCCGCAGACGCCGGCGCAACTGGCGCGCATGGCCGAGGATCTGCAGCTGGATGGCGCCGTGCAGTATGCCGATCCGGTCAAGCGAGTGGTCACGTTCGCGGCGCCGAACGACCCTTTTTATAGCGAGCAATGGTCCCTCAACGATCCGCTTTCCGGCGTCAACGCCGAAGCCGCGTGGTCGTTGCAGCCGAATTCGTCCGGCGTTGTGGTTGCCGTGGTGGATACGGGCATCCTGCCGCACCCCGACCTCGAAGGCCGCGTGCTGCCGGGTTACGACTTCATCACCGACCCGCTGCGTGCGCGCGACGGAGATGCGCGTGATCCCGATCCGCGCGATGAAGGCGACTGGTCGAACGAAGGCGAATGCGGCCCCGCGCAGAACAGTTTCTTCCACGGGCTGTTCGTCGCGGGCCAGATCGCCGCGAATACGAATAACGGCATCGGCATTGCCGGCCTCACCACCGGCGCGATGATTCTCCCGGTGCGTGTGCTCGGGAGGTGCGGCGGCACGTTCGAGGACGTTCTGGCCGGCGTGCTGTGGTCCTCCGGAGTTCCGCTCGCCGGCGTCCCGGCAAATCCCAATCCGGCCAAGGTCATCAACCTGAGCCTCGGTGGATTGGGGGCATGCGACCAGTCGATCCAGGAGTCCATCGACGACGCGCTCGCCCAAGGCGCTGTCGTCGTCGCCGCCGCCGGCAACCAATCCGCCAACGTGGCCGATTTCTCGCCCGCGAATTGCAGCGGTGTCATTACCGTCGGCGCCATCATGCAGGATGCATCATTGACCAGCTATTCCAACTTCGGCCCGCGCATCGACGTGTCTGCGCCGGGCGGTGACCTGCCGCTGTCGGGCCTCATTGTCTCGACATCCAACGACGGCACGACGATTCCCGGGCAGCCGGACTACGAAGCCGCGGCGGGTACCAGTTTCGCCGCGCCACTGGTTTCCGGCACGGCGGCGTTGATGCTGGCCCGTAATCCGATGCTCACCGGCGGCCGCATTCTGGGCCTGGTAACCGGTACGTCGCGCGAATTTCCGCTCGGCTCGGTCTGCGCGGGGGTCGCCTTCTGCGGTTCGGGTCTTCTCGATGCCGGCGCGGCGCTTGCCAGCACGTTGCCAGGCGGCAGCACGCCGCCACCAGGCGCGTTCGAAGTCGTCGAGTACTACAACGCCTACCTCGACCATTACTTCATCACGGCGCAACCCGCTGAGATCGCCTATATCGATACCGTGTTGTCGGGCTCATTCCAGCGGACAGGGCTGTATTTCTACGCTTACCTGTCGCCGGTCTTCGCGCCATTCAACTCGCGGCCGGTATGCAGATTTTTTGCCGCCGGCCTCATCAATTCGCATTTCTTCTCGGCGAGCGCATCGGAATGCTCGTTCGTGATCGCGAACTGGCCGGGTATCTGGACTCTGGAAACGTCGGCGTCCTTCTATATCCAGGTTCCGGACTTCAACGGCAATTGTCCCGCCGACACGTTGCCGGTCTATCGCTTCTTCAACAACCGCAACGACGCAAATCACCGCTACACGGTGGATCGTTCGGTGCGCCGCGCGATGCTGAACCGCGGCTGGGTTCCCGAAGGCAACGGCAAGGAAGCCGTCGCGTTCTGTTCCGTGTTCTAGCGGAGATGGCGGGTTCGCGGACTGTCAGGGCCCGGCGCGCGCCGACGGCGCCTTGGCAGCCGCGGAGGGCGAGGTTCCAGCCCATTCCTTGATCAGCGCGAAGCCGAGTGCCAGCAGCACGGGGCCCAAGAACACGCCGATGAAGCCGAAGGCGACCACGCCGCCGAACACGCCCAGCAGCACAAGGATGAACGGCAGGTTGGTGCCGTAGCTGATGATCATCGGCCTGATGAAGTTGTCGACGGTCGACACCACCAGAAATCCCCACAGGAAGAGAAACGCGCCCCACGCATGGTCGCCGCGCATGATGAGGATTAGGCTCGTGGGAATCCAGACTAGCGGCGGGCCGACGGGCACCGGCGAGAGAAAGAACGTGAGCAGTCCCAGAAGGGGCGCCGCCTTGAAGCCGGCAATCCACAGACCGATGGCCATCAGCACCCCTTGGGCCAGCGCCGTGCCGAGGATGCCGTAGACCACCGCGCGCGTGGTATCGAGCGCGACCTGCAGCATATGCAGTCCCCGCTCAGGTGCGATGCGGCCGACTGCGCCACGCAGTCGCGCGACGATGGCGTCGCCATCGCGGAATAGGAAGAATGCGATCAGCACCGAGAGGGTTAGCTGGAGAAGACCCTCCGCCACGCTGGCGCCGCCCTTCAGCGCATACGCCCTGGCCGGCTCGAACCATTTCTTCATTTCGGCAAACGTCGCGGCGCTGTCGTGCGCAAGCGCGGACCAGTACGTCACGACGCGGGGGCCGACAAAGGGCAAATCGTTCGCCCACGCCGGCGGATCGGGTGGACCGTTTTCGATAAAGCCGCGCAGGAACGCGGAAACGCGATCGTAGTTTTCGGCCAGCGTGAGCCCGACAACCAGGAATGGCGTCACGACAACGAGGAGAATGAGCAGCGTCGCCAGCGTTGCGGCGAGCCCCGACCGGCCCGCAAGACGGCGGCGCAGCCACGCGAACACGGGCCAGGTGGTCGCGGCGAGAACCGCAGCCAACACGATCGCCGAGATGAATGGCTGGAGGACGAGAAAGACGCCGACGACCAGCACCGCCAGAACGACCAGCGTGATCGCCTGATCCGTCGTAGAGGGTCGTAGCTTCATGGGCGGCGAGAGCCGGAGTGGCGCGGCTAGTGTATTGCTTCAGGACGTCGCGCGCGACGGTTTCGGCTCAAGGCGCTCGCGAACATGCCACGAGTCTACCTTCGCGACTGCTGGCGGCCCAGCGAGTGTGGGCGCCGACGGAAGCACGCCGGCACGAATGTGCGCCGCGTCCTACAGGCGCCACTCAATGGGAACCGAGGCCTTTCGGAACTACTTGGCGGTCATGCGGCGGCCGAAGCCCAATCTCCATTTCTTCACTGACACTTTCCGGGATTCAGGAAGCAGGTAGAGGGAACGTTTTTCATCGCTTTCGCTTCCGCAGTAGCGAAATCGGGAGCCGTGACGGTGATGGTCTTGTCCGGTCCAAAACCCGGGCAACTCTGGCAGAAAAAAAACGTCTGGTCACCCGAGGGAGGTTGAACGGCGTCTTTCTTCGTCGTGAACTGGAACATGGCGGACCACGCCGAAGGAACTGCGTTGCCAGTGTGATACGCCCGAACCTGCCAGAAGTACGTCGTATCAGACTTGAGTATCCCGGGCGGGACCCCGACACTCGTAACAGAAACGGGGAGATTGGGGGCAAACACCAGATCGGCCGGCGCCATGACTTTAGTCTTGCCCACACGAATATCAAACTTGTCGGCTTGGCTGCATGGCGGGCCGCCCGTATCGGACCAGATCAGCGCGGGTGTGAGCAAAGTGTTCGTCGAGTGATCCGTGGGAGCGGAAAGTTTGGGGGGTAGCGGCGCCGCCGCCTGCACAATAGTTGTCGCTGCGGGGCTCCAGTCAGCGTGACCTCCGCAAAGATTCTGGCGCACCTCGATCTGCGCGCCTGGCGCCAACACCGGCGCGCCCGGCTGATCCAGCGAAAATGGAAACGGATGCTGCGGCGCCGGAGCTCCGAAGAGCAGTGCTACGGGATTGCCCGGCGTGTTTACGAAAATTTCCACCAACGCGTTCAACTCCAGGTTACCGAGGATGATCTCCGGCGTGTTCGAGCAGATCGTATTCAGAATCACGGGGGGACCGGTGGGGCCCGGGTCGACAGTCAGCTTGACTTTATCGCCGACCGGCTTCCCGCACGCCTTGAGATTGGTTTCGACGACAAGCACTTCATTGCCCTCGAACCGCTTAAAGCCCCACATCGTAAAAGGCGCAACCGGAATGCAGCCCAGACCCAACACAGAAGACGGCCCGCCCACAGGCGTGCGCGTCAACGTCAATGTCGCGCCGTCCATCACCTTTTCAAAGTAGATGGCGGTGGAGCACCTCTTTACAGGATGGACCTGGGTTGGCGGCAAGGTAATTCCGTCGAGCGGCACGGGACGACCACCGAGGATGGGCGACGCGGATGTGACTGGCCCTCCAACGGTGGCGCAGGCCGTCTGCGTTGCGCTCAGGTCGTCGCCAACTTTCATTGGACGCTTCAGGCGCACTTCGGCCTGTCCGTCGGGGCGAACGATATCCTGGCCGATCGGTTCTGTTCCATGGCTGAGGATAGTGACGTCGGCACCGGCAAAAAGACCGGACAACCAGACGCACTCGCCGCATTCATACAGAGGTTTGGCGAACGAGCCATTGGCCAAGTCGGCAGGCGTTGGATGTCCGTCCACGTGGACGACGGGAGAACGCAGGCCGTCCTCCAATGAAGTGAACTGGACAGCTTCGACGTCCATGCCGGCTTTCAGGTGAATACCGGGATGGAAATCGAAGGCTTCTTCGGCATTGGTGACGAGCCAATGGTCGATCATCACACCCTGTTTGGTCTGGAGTTTCACAGTGACGGTGCGGAAGAGCAGTTTGAGCTGCACCCCGCGCGAACATTCCGAAAGGAGTCCCACGATCTGCGGCGCACCAAACATGATTGCCTCCAGTTTCCACTCTAACGGCTGCCACCAGAATAGTCCTTTGCTTCGCCAATTGCACTCAATCAACTCCGCCCGCGAATCAGATCCGCCATCACAACGCGCCGCCACAGCGATGGTGGATAATGTTGACGATTGGCATGCCCACGTACAGCGGGGTTCGAGAGCGGTTTGCGGCTGACGTTGGCCAGCCCGAAGATCGCCCATGGACCATGCGCGATTTCAAACTCGTCGATCCAAGTAGAATTCTGTGGCGCATTGCGCAGACGTTTTCGCCGCCGTCGGGCAGATGAGCCAAGCAAGGCCCAATCTTGCGGTCAACCTGACGCCGGCCGGCGTGGGAACTCCTCGCGGGCGTCGCGCCGGCGCCGGTTACCTATTCGTTAGGCGGCACAAATCGAATCCCTCAAACAGAGCACGTGATGACTATCCGCATCGAGAGTTCCAATCAGCGCGACGGTACGAGCGATTTTGATTTCCAGCGCGGAGAATGGCAGGTTCGGCATCGTGTGAAACGATCCGGCCAGGTCGCATGGATCGAGTTTAACGGGACGTGCCGCAATCGCTCGTTGATCGATGGTTCGGCCAATGTGGAAGAGCACACCTTCGTACAGTCCGCCGGAGTGACGCATGGCATAGCGTTGCGCGCCTATGACTCCAAAGCCGGAACGTGGGCGATCTGGTGGGTCGATAGCCGTGATCCTCATGGTGCGCTCGATCCGCCGGTGAAGGGCCGATTTGAAAACGGCGTCGGGACCTTCTATTCCGATTACATTGCGGATGGCAAGCCGACGCGTGTGCGCTTTGTCTGGTCCCACATCTCCGCCAATTCGGCCCGGTGGGAACAAGCGAATTCGACAGACGAAGGAAAGACGTGGGACACCAACTGGACGATGGAGTTTGAGCGCAGCGCGTCATAGACGACGGCCAGCGCCAGCGCTCCGCCCCATGCCGGTAGGTCCCACTGCACATCGGTGCCGACGTTTGAGCGTGGGCGGCAGCTCGCAGCCTGCGCGGCCTCTGCCGTCGAGGTATTGTTTCTAGCGTGCCGCCTCGAATCGGGTGTTGGCTGTCATGTCGGTGCCATTCCCTTTTCCGTAAGCTCTTTGATAGCTGTCGCGTTCTTGGACAGGTGCGTCAGTCCCATACCGCGCAACACATTCGGCGATTTGGTGAACTGAATGTTGTCGTATCCGACAACCTCGATGCGGTTGCCCCAAGGGTCGAGAAAGTCGAGAAACGGTCCAGGCAGCACACGAACGCCCGCGGCAATCAGCGCGTCGCGAGCGCTCTCCTTGCTATCGACGACGAGACCGAAATGACGTCCGTCGTCAGTCGCCTGCGTACGGCCTTTCTGGAGCGCGAGAAACTGGTCTCCCAGGTCGATGAAGGCCATGGAATCGCTCTTGCTGCGAAGCTTGAAGTCGAACACTCGCCCGTAGAAAGCAAGCGCCTCCTCAACGTCGCCGACTTCGAGGGCGATGTGATTGAAACCGACCATGCGCGCTTTCTTTGCTTCAGGCATGATTCCTGAGGCTCCTTGCTGTCTCCGCGGCAGGATGTCCTCCCGCTAAGAGTCCCGATGCGCACCGAGGCGTTGGCAGGCGCCTCCGGGCGCCCGCCTGACCGCGGAAAGTCAGCGAGCCTTGTAGTTGAACTTCTGGCCGGCGACGGCAGCTTCATACATTAGGCCGCCCTTGACTATCGTGAAAGTCGCCATGCCCTTGTGATACTCGCCCGCGGTACTCGCGTCATGCTTGGTGGCGCTAGCCCCGGCGGATGCGCCCGTCGAGCCGGCCTTGGCCTCCGCGGCGAGGGTAATCGCCACGGCCGAGGCATCCGCCCCAAACTCGAAGTTGCCGCTCGTGAATTCCCTGTAGGAACGCTCGTCCTGGAAGAAGATGATCTCGCTGTAGCCCTGCCCGCCGAGCTGGAAGCCGATCGACAATTGCGTCATCGACGTGTCGCCGACGTGTTTACCTTTGGCGTAGACGCATCCCTTGCCGTACGCGCCACCGATACCGACGCCTCCCTTGCCGATGGTGGGAAAGACGGCGTATCCATACGCGGTCTTGAAGAACTGACCGCTCTGCCCGGCCTTTCTGAAGAGGTTGGCCGTATCGCTGCACGGGTCGGCCCAAGCCGATGACACGGGTAACGCGAACAGCGCGAATGCAAGAATCCCTATCAGGCGTTTAAGCACGTTTTTCTCCTCGATCAATCGATGCTTGATCCAAAAAACTCCCACGAGAGCGGTTCCCGCGGGCTTTGAGCCAGACCAGGATGCCCCCTGCGCCCGTCAGCGCCCACAACGTCTGAGCCTATTTAATTATGCGCCCAGTGGCAAGCTCCGCGTATGACCGCTGTCAACGACATTTGGAGAAGAACGCACTGCCTTGACCGCGAGATTACGCGGCAGACCGATGAGAGCAGCGCCACCGCCGCGGAGGCAATCTTGCCCCTGGGTATCCTCCGGTCTCGACGGATTCCTGCGTGGCGCCTAAGAGTCGGGTATCGGCCGACAGCGGCCTGTCGGACGCGACCGCTAATGACCCAGAGCAGGCGGTCTAGTCGCCCGATTGCGGACCTCCACCAAATTTTCAATATTGCGCGGCTCATTTTCGTGGTGTACAAACCCACTATCCACAAACCTCACGACAGGCAAGGACGCAGGGCGAGCAGCCACCATTACGAAGGTGAAGTATCTGGTGCTGTCGGCATCCGAGCGACGAGGAGGAAGGCATGCTGAAGGCATTTCTTGGCAGGGGTTCCTTGCTTTGGGCCGGTGCTCTCGCATGCTTGGCATTGCTCCCACCAGTTATCGCCCAGTCGGTCTGGGATGGTCCAGACCCCGTAGTGGGCGTCGCCTCGACCGGCCCACCGGGGGTCGCTGGAGTAAGGCCGCACGGCGTTGATCTAGTATTGACGGGTCCGAATGGTCATCTATATTGGCAATGGCCGTCGGCCCCGGGCGCGTGTACGGCCCCCAAGGATTTGAATGATGTGAGTGCAACCTCGGGGCCGGCCCTTGTTGCGGGCGGTCGGAACAAGCTCGATGCGTTCTATCGCGGCAAGAACGGAAACCTTTGGACCAGCTGGTGGGATGGCCAATGGTGGAGCGCTCCAACTTCGAAACACGGGGCTTGGGTCTCACAGTGCAGTGAAGCGGAAGTAGGCGAGAAGATCGCTGCCGTGACCGTAGATGAGGTCTTCGCTATGGGATTCGGAACGCCCAATGGTTGGTCAAGCACTGGGACGGTTCGCATTTGGCGAACAGCAAAGTGAACGATCAATTAGGCTTAATTGACCACTGTGATCTCCGTTGACCGTCATACGCTCGCCCACATCTACGTAGTCGTCGAGTGAGCAATAAGGTCATCCGATAGACCAATCCTGAAAGCTGCGGTTCACGACCACCGGACTGCGGTGTCACCAAATGGTGGTCACCTGGAGAGGAAGCGACTATGCCTAAAGTACCTCTAAATATCGCTACGAAATTGGTAGTGAAGCAGCACCGGCATCCACTGCCAACCTGCACAAGTGCTAAGCATGACCCAAGTTGCAAGGCATTTGGAAGGGAGGCCGTCTGCACAAGAGTGATTAAGAAGATAGACCCGGTAACCAACAGGATCCAATTCGAGGCGCTCTGCACCCATTTCTATTTCTAACGATTGTTGCGGGAGGGCGTTGGCCCCTAAACGCCTAGTCTCACTGTCGCGCGGCGGCCGCGGGCAAGCCAAACTTGCCCGCGGCCGCCGCGCGACTGGTCAAAACTTCGGATGTTGAGGATTATTGACATCCCACAGGCTACGAACTGAAGAGGCCATTGCCGACGAAGGGATAGGGAAGGAACAGCGGGACCGGGCGACCCGTTGACTACTTCGAACTCTCCTACAATTTCATTGAGGTCAAGTACACGACCCGCAACCCGGACGGCACAGTCGGCGATGTCGTTCGGAGCTCCTGGGTAACAAACCGGGTAACAGCCATAAGTCAGCCGCATTTCTGCAAACTGATTTCTAAACGATAACAGGTATTTAATGCGGATTGAATTGGCGGAGAGATAGGGATTCGAACCCTAGATACGGTTGCCCGTATGCTTGATTTCGAGTCAAGTGCCTTCGACCACTCGGCCATCTCTCCGGCAAGCCGAGCATTATATCGTGAACGGGGAGACTGATCAAAGTGCGGCAATCGCTGAGCCACGCGAGCGCGAGACCTTGTTTGCCGCGAGCAAAAAAACAGGGGCGAGCGCCCCCGTTCAACTCCTTCGCAACCTGACGCCGCCTATTTCTTCGCGGGCGCCGCCGCTTTCGCCGGTGCCGCGGGGGCCGCCGCAGCCGCCGCCACTTGCGGCGGAGGCACGGACTTGCCCTGGGCCTTCATGTTCGCGAAATATTGCGCGGCAACGCGATCCTCGGCCTTGGTCTGTTGTTGTTTTGCCAGATCGGCCGCAGCATCGGCTTTGGCTTTCGCCTCGGCCTTTTGCGCATCCGTCAACGGCGGCCCCGGCGGCAGCTTCGCCATCGCGACACCGAATGACGCGACCACGATGGTGGCCGCGAGGATTGCACGGATCGTCTTCATCGTTGCGCTTCCTCCCCCCAATTGCTTCTGATTCGTGGCACTGCTACCAAACCCAGGCGTCACGACGCAAGTTGCCCGGCAGAGCCTGGCAGGTCCGTGTCCGGAAATGTGCCCCGCTTGACCTCGTTGTACCAGTATTCGTGGTGTTCCCGGGCCCATGTTTCATCGACGTAACCGGTGCGCATTGCGTCGTAAGCACCCTTCATTCCAATCGTGCCGAGATAGGCGTGACCGAGCAGCAGGCAGGTCGCGAACACGCCGGCGATCATGTGCACGGTGTTCGAGATCTGCATTGTCTGTCGCGTCTGGTTGAAATTCGGGAAGTCGAGGATGAGTCCCGTGATGCACAGCGTGATCCCGAAGAGAACCGGGAGGAGCCAGAACAGGATCTTCTGGCCCGCATTCGCCTTGCCTGCCGGCACGTGTTCGCCGGTCAGCATGCCGCCGCCTTTCTTGAGCCAGTACCAATCGTATTTGCGAAAAACGTTTTCGTGCAGGAACAGCACGATCATGATCGGCAGAGTCACCACGAGGATTGGGCCGACGAAGTTGTGCATTGACTTGGCGAACATGGCCAGCCAGGAGAACAGCGTGTAGCCGATCAGCGGCAACAGGATCGTCTTGCCGAACGTAATGATGAGCCCGCTAATGGCGAGGAGTGCGAAAACTATCGCGACCGTCCAATGCACCCCGCGCTCGACGACAGTGAAGCGCTCTATGAGGCGCCCCGTCGGCTTGCCGCGCACGACGATCGGTCCGCGCCACAGGTAGTACGCGGACAGAACGGCCAGCGCGAATACCACCAGGAACCCTCCGAGGGTCGCTACGGGCACACGAAGCGCGCGCCACGTCTGCCCCTGCGGCTGGACGAGCACGTTGGTTTCGCGCCCGGGAATGCTGGTGAACTGCGGCTGACCGGTGCGAACTTCACTCCACAACGGCTGGTTGTTGAGCGGCTGCGCCAGTTGCTGCGCCGCCTGCTGCTTTGCCTGATCGGCCTCCTTCGGCGACACCGCTGGCGACTGGGCCAGCGCGGCGCTGGCGACGGCAATCCCCAATGCGGCGACAAACATGCGCGCCGCGAACATAAGTTTGTCGTGGGCCATGGGAATCGTCAGGTGCCGATGCGCCGATATTCGTTCTGGTTCTGCGTGCGGTTGCGGATGTCGCGCTCCCATTGATCCTTGTTGCCGTTGAACGGCGCGGCCGCATACGGCGGTTCGTCGGGCTTGCCCTGATACTTGCCCTGCTTGTAATCGATCACTTGCGGGCGTTCGCCGCACCCGGCGAGCATGACCGCGGCCATTGCCCCGGATACCACCGCCATCAACCGCATCAACCTGGTCATCACGATTTGCCTCCCGGCGCGGCGGCGGGTGCGGGCGCCTTCGGCGCTTCCGGACGACCATAAGCGGTCGACCAGCCCCAGACTTCGCTGCCTTTGCCGCGGGAGGTGGCACGCTGCCGATAGATTTCGGCGATCGTGTCGCCATCGCCGCCCAGCAACGCCTTGGTCGAGCACATTTCCGCGCAGGCCGGCAGCTTGCCTTCGGCCAGGCGGTTGCGTCCGTATTTCCTGTACTCCGCCTCGGAGTTGTCCTTTTCCGGACCACCGGCGCAGAAGGTGCATTTGTCCATCTTGCCGCGCACGCCGAACGCGCCTGCCTGCGGGAACTGCGGCGCACCGAACGGGCATGCATAAAAGCAGTAGCCGCAACCGATGCACAGGTCCTTGTCGTGCAGCACGACACCTTCCTCGCTGCGGTAGAAGCAGTCGACCGGGCAAACTGCCATGCACGGCGCGTCCGAGCAGTGCATGCAGGCCACGGAGATCGAACGCTCGCCGGGAACGCCGTCGTTGATGGTCACAACGCGGCGGCGGTTGACACCCCACGGAACGTCGTTCTCCTGCTTGCAGGCCGTCACACAGCCGTTGCACTCGATGCAGCGCTCGGCGTCACACAGAAATTTCATTCGTGCCATGGTGAGGGCCTCCTAAGCCTTCTTTGCTACTTGGCAGAGCGTGGTCTTGGTTTCCTGCATCATCGTCACGGAGTCGTAACCGTATGTCGTCGCGGTATTCACTGCCTCGGCGCGCACGATGGGCGC
>Ga0207691_10001388_pt1 | contig 24225 bp, 14 predicted proteins | sample KBSM13metaG_FD_184327 | JGI IMG/M metagenome (GOLD analysis project Ga0207691, IMG submission 184327) | Miscanthus rhizosphere microbial communities from Kellogg Biological Station, Michigan, USA - KBS M1-3 metaG (SPAdes) (version 2) | ecosystem: Host-associated > Plants > Roots > Rhizosphere >...
CCGCCGGTGCCACCGCGCCCCGCCGTCCCGGTCGTGCCGCCGCGCCCCGCGGTCCCCGTCGTCCCACCGCGGCCCGCCGTCCCGGTCGTGCCGCCGCGCCCCGCCGTCCCGGTCGTGCCGCCGCGACCCGCGGTCCCCGTCGTGCCGCCGCGACCCGCCGAGCCCGTCGTGCCGCCACGGTCGCCGATGCTGCCGCCGCTCCCGCCGATGCTCCCGCCGGCGCCGCCGCGCGCGCTGCTACCGCCGTGGCCGGCGCCGCCGTCCTCGACGGGGATGTCGCCGCCCGCGCCGCTGTGGTGGCGCGTGCTGAAAAGGTCGCTGCGCCCACAGGCCCCCACCCCGATCACCAGGGCGGTCAGCGCGGGCAATGAAGCAAAGCGAAGCGAACGACGCATGGGCCGAGAGTCTACATTAAGGTGCCTTCAGTAGTAGAAACGCGGGTCATGGAAACGCTTCGCGTGATGAACCCCGCGACCGGCCAGCTGATCCAGGAGGTCCCCGCCGCCGATGCCGCGATGGCGGCGGCTGCGATAGCGCGGGCCCGGGCTGCCCAGCCGGCCTGGGGCGGCCTGCCATTCCGGGAACGGGCGCGCATCCTGCGCCGGCTGGCCCGCGCCCTGCGCGACGACGCAACGTTCCTCGACACGCTGTGCGCGGAGAGCGGCAAGCCGCGCTACGAGGCCGAGAGCATCGAGCTTTTCTACACCCTCGAGCTGACGCGCTATTACACGGGCCGCGCCGGTCGCCGCGCGCTGGCCGACGACGTTCGCCGCCCGTTCGTGTTCGCCAACAAACGCGCGCGTGTCGTGCATCACGCTCGCGGCGTCGTGGCTGTCATCGGCCCGTGGAACTGGCCGCTGCTCAACAACTACGCCGATTGCGTCGCGCCGCTGACCGCCGGCAACGCGGTCGTGCTGAAACCGTCGGAGCACACGCCCCTGACGTCGCTGCGCATCGAAGCGCTGGCCCGTGACGCGGGCGTGCCCGAGGGCGTGTTCCAGGTGCTGCCCGGCCGGGGCGACGTGGGCGCGGCGCTCAGCGCGGCCGCCGACATGATCTTCTTCACCGGTAGCGCCGCCACCGGCAAGCAGGTAGCGCAGGCCGCCGCCGCGCGCCTGGTCCCGGCCGTGCTCGAGCTGGGCGGCAAGTCGCCCATGATCGTGCTCGCCGACGCCGATCTGGCGGCCGCCGCGCACGCCGCCGTGTTCAGCGGATTCGCGAACAGCGGCCAGGTCTGCATCCGGACCGAGCGCGTGCTCGTCGAGACCGCCGTCGCCGACCGCTTCATCGAGCTGGCCGCGGCGGAGATCGCGCGCCTGCGCCAGGCGCCGCCGCCGCTCGGCAAGCCGGACGCCACCGATGTCGACGTCGGGGCGGTCATCTTCGCGCCCCAGATCGACCGCGCCGAGAAACACATCGCGGACGCCGTCGCCCGCGGCGGGCGCGTCGTCACGGGCGGCGCGCGCCGCACCGATCTCCCGGGCCAGTTCTTCGCGCCGACGCTGATCGCCGACGCGACGCCCGAAATGGAGGTGATGCGCGAGGAAACCTTTGGGCCGGTGCTGCCGGTGATGCGCGTGCCCGACGCGGAGGCGGCGTTGCGCGTCGCGAACGACTCGCCCATGGGCCTCTCCGGCAGCGTCTGGTCAGGCGACGCCGCGCGCGCGTCCGCGCTCGCCCGGCGCCTGCAAGCGGGCAGTGTCTGCGTCAACGACGTGCTTGTGAATTACATGTGCGTCGAGGCGCCGCTGGGCGGCGTGAAGGCCAGCGGGAGCGGCTTCCGCCACGGACCGGAAGGCCTGCGCCAGTTCTGCCGGCTCGAGACGATCGTCGAGGATCAGCCGCTGCTCGGCTGGGTATCCCGGTGGGTCGCGCGCAACCTGACGTTCCCTTACAACCCGCGCGGCCAGCGCCTGCTGCGCTGGTTCATGAAGGTGATGTACTGACCTCGAAGCGCTGAATGCAGGCGAGCAGTTCGTCCAGATCGATCGGTTTCTTGATCGCGCCGTCGGTCTCCAGCGCGCGCGCTTTCTCCTCCATGCGGGCGTCGGCGCTGAGCAGCACCACCGGGACACCGCACAGCTGCGGATCGACTTTCTGGACCATGCGGAACTCCGAGCCGGTCATGCGCGGCATCATCAGGTCCAGCAGGATCAGCCCGGGCCGGTGGCCTGTGCGCAGGTAGTCGAGCGCCTGTTCGCCGTCGACGGCGCATTCGACCGTGTAGCCTTCGTCGCGAAGAGCCTCGGCCAGGGCTTCCCGGACGTCGAAGTCGTCCTCGACGAGCAGGATCGTGAAACAACCCACGTAAGGATTTTACCCGACGGGGACAGGCCCTGCTCCGTCGGAGACGCGGTGTTTCAGGGAACCAGCTCGACGTGGCTGAGCACGCCGAAGTGGTCCGACGGCCAAAGCCCATCCTGCGTGCGGCCCGTGCCGGGGTCGGTCCCCAGGACGGTCACGTCGTTGACGCGGAACCTTCCACGGTAGAGCACCAGATCGATGCGCTCGTTGGCGTTCGACGCGGGGTTCTTGAGGTCATCGGCCTGGCAGCAGGTGAAGCCCTCGCCGCTCCCCGCGTCGTTGAACGCATCGCGGTAGGAACCGCTGAGCAGCTGATACGAGGTCTTGCCCGGCGGGCTGTTGAAGTCGCCGAGAAGCAGCACGGGATCGGGCGTACCGGCCAGGTCCGCTACCAGCTCGGTGGCCTGCGTAGTCCCGATGAGCGGAATCGACTGGATCTCGAGGTGGCTGTTGGCGAAGGTGAAGTGCGCGTCGCCGACCGCCACGTCGGCGCGGCAGAACCCGCGCGTGAGCGTGATCGGCACGCCGGCCGAGCCGCCCGAATTGAACGACGCCTTGTTGTTGAAGTTCGCGGCGACGAAGTTCGACGTCTCGACCGTGTCGCGCGCGAGGATCACGTCGCGATCGGTGAGGCGCAGATCGAAGAGGCCGCCGGCGCCGTCGTTCACCGGCACCTCGGCATCCACGTTGGGCGATTCGCCCACGACGCGGTACCCGCCGCCCTGCCCTTCGATCTCCGCCGTGAGCGTCGCCAGGAAATCGAGCACCACCTCGGTCGCGTTGGCCGTGCCGTCGCCGGGCTGGTGGTCGCTCGGGACCTGGCGGCGGTACAGCGTCACCTCCTGGAGAGCGACGAGATCCGGCGCCGCCGCGACGATCTGGGCCGCCAGCACCTTCGCGCGCTCCGGAAAGTTCGAGGCCTGGACGTTCGCCCACAGGGTGGCGGTCGCGTCAGGAATAGCTTCCGGCGTGGTGAGCAGCGCGAGCGGCGTGATGTCGCTGCCCAGATAGAGGTTGTGCGTGAACACGCTGATGGGGGTGCCCGGACCGACGAGACCGCCGTCGTCGTCTTTCTTGCAGGCGGCCGTCGCGGTCGCGAGCAGCACGATTCCGAGCACCAGGCTCTTTCGCGAAGTCATGGCGAAGAGTGTACAGCGGGCGGCGCCGGATTGAGGCAAGCTGGCACCGGGACTCAGGGCCGTGATCGATCTTTGCTATTCCAACCGCACCGAGCCGCTGCTGGACGCGCTGGCGGACAACGTGGCGGCCACGCAGGCGACGCTTTACGACCCGGTCAACTTGCTGGTCCCGAACACGTTCGTCGCCAGCTATGTCGCGCAAGGCCTGGCGCGGCGGCGCGGGATCGCCGCCCACGTCAAGACGAACTTCCTGCGCGCGTTCCTGCGGGACATCGCGGCGGCCAGCGAGCCCGGCCTGCGGATCATCGATCGCGACGTGATCGAGGGCGAGCTGCTGGCCTTGTTCCACGACGACGCGCGCCTGGTACCGGCGGACCTCGGGCCGGTGCGCGGCTACCTGGAACCCGGCGACGGCGATCGCACGGCGCTGGATCGACGGCGCGCGCAGCTGGCGGCGCAGCTGGCCGAGCTGTTCGACGAATACGCGTACTCACGCCCCGACATGCTGGCGGTGTGGCGGAAGGGCGGCCTCGTCGCGGGGTGGAACGAGCCGTTGCAGCGATGGCAGCGCGCCGTGTGGCTGTCGCTGTTCGGGCGGACCGGGCGTTTCTCCGAGAAAGACGCCGCCACCCTGCCCGACTTCTTTGCGCGCACGCCGCACACGGCCCTGCGCGTGGCCGGCCCCGCGCACGTCTTCGGCATCTCGTTCGTCGCCCGGCTGTATCGATCGATCTTCGCCGCGCTGGCGCGGGCGACGTCGCTGTTCGTCTACACGCTGAATCCCTGCCGCGAGCTTTGGGAGGACCTTCAGCCGGTGCGGCGCTCGGGGCCGAAGCGGCGCGTGTCGGCGCGCCAGCTGGCGCTGGTGCTGGGCGACGAACCGGCCGCGGCGACGACGACGCCGCCGGCCGACGAGAACCCGCTGCTCGCGCTGTGGGGGCGACCCGGACGGGACAGCATCCGGCTGTACAACGACCTGTCCGACTGCAATTTCCGCGAGCGCTTCGACGATCCGTGCGCGGGCATAGCCGCGCCGACGTTGCTCGCCACCTTGCAACGCGAGGTTCTGGATCGCGCGCCGCGCGGGAGCAGCCCGGCGTCGCGCGACGACAGCCTGGTGCTGTTCGGGGCGCCCGACCCACGACGCGAGCTGGAGACCGTCGCCGCCGAGATCTGGTCGCTGCTGCGGCGTGACGCGACGCTGGACTTCGACGACTTCGCCGTCGTCGTGCCGGCCTCGTCGGCGGAGACGTATCTGCCGCTGGCGCGAGAGATCTTCACGGCCGCGTCCGAGCTGCCCCACACCGTGCTCGATTTGCCCTCGCCGGCCGAGGGCCACATCGTCGAGGCGATCGAGCTGCTGCTGGCGCTGCCGACCGGGCCGCTGGGCCGCCGCGATCTGCTGCCGCTGCTGATGCATCCGACGGTGGCGCGCCGCTTTCCGGACGTCGATCCGGAGGTGTTCCTCACGCTGTGCGAGGAGCTGGGCATCGTGCGCGGCGCCGACGGCGCCGATCTCGCCGACAGCTACGCCGACGACGATCGCGTCAGCTGGGATCAGGGTCTGCGGCGGCTGGCGCTGGGCGCGTTCCTCTCGGGCCCGCGCAGCGGCGAACAACGTCCGTTCTCTTACGCGGGCGGACGCGCGATCGCCGCCGAGCTGCCGGCCGGGGTCGAGCCGGCCGCCCGCGCGCTGGGCATCATCGCGCGCGAGCTGATCGATTTCGCGCGCACGGCGCGGACGACGATCGCGCCGGTCGCCGCGCACATGGACCTGTTGCGGCGCGCGCTGGCGTCGGCGATCCGTCCCGAGGGCGACGAGGAGCAGGCCGTGCTGCGCGATTGCTTCGTGGTGCTGGAACGGATCGCCGAGATCGCGCCTGCCGATCTCCAGGTCGGGTTCGCCGTCGCGGCGGAGCTGGTGCGCGCACGGCTGGGCGCCGCGCGGCGCCACGCGCGGTCTCCCCACGGCGTCATGATCGGCAGCCTCGCCCCGCTGCGCGCGCTGACGTTCCGGACCGTGTTCGTGGTCGGCCTCGACGAGCGGGTGTTCCCATCGGCGGAGGGATTCCGCGCGCTCGACCTGCGCGCGGCGGCGCGCCAGCCGGGTGACGTCACGCCGCGCGAGCAGGACGAATATTTGTTCCTGGAGACGCTGCTGTCCGCGCGGGAGCGGCTGCGGCTTTCGTACGTCGCCCGCGACGCCGTGACCGGCGAGCACAAGGACCCGTCGTCGACGGTGCTCGCGCTGTGCGACGTGCTCGCGTCCGGCCCCGACGGCGACGAGCTGGTCCGCGCGATCACGCGCCCGAACCCGCCGCTGGCGCGGCACGAGGACGATGCGGTGTGCGCGGTGATCCCGGCGGCAGCGCGCGAGCGACAGGCGGTCGCGCTCGGGCGATCGTTGCGTGATACGGCGCGCGTCATCCAGCTGCCGGGCACGGACGCGCTGGGCGCGTCGCTGGCGCCGGAGGCGTGGACCGCGCTGGCGGCTCCGCTCGGCCGACTCCCGCTGTCAAAGACGACCGAGGCGTCCCGGCGCGCGGTCACGACGCTGACGCTCGCCCAGCTGCGCCGCTTCCTGGAATGCCCGCTGCAGGCATCCGTGCGCGTGCTGCTACCGATGCGGGACGATGACGACGCGGACGACGACGCCGAGGCCGCCATGCGCGAGCGCGAGAACCTCGGCGACGTGCGCGTCCAGACGTTGCCCCTGCTGCGAGAGTTGCTCGGGCGCGCGCTCGACGTCGGGGCGACCGACGATGTCGCGCTCGCGGCGCGCTACGACGACTCGGTCGCGCGCCTTCGCCTCGATGGGACGCTGCCCTCCGGTCTCTTCGGCACGGTGGTCCGGGACCAGCATCTGATGTTCCTGCGATCCTGGCGCGAGGGGCTGCGCGAGGCGCTGGGCGGCCGCTTGCCGACGGGCCTCGCGCCGATCTGGTACGGCGACGCGCCGGAGCACCGGCGCGACATCAAACCCGCGCCGTCCATCCCGCTGGCTGTTCCGCTGGCGGACGGTGTTCGCAACATCTCGCTGTTCGGACAGACCGAACCGCTGACGCGGATCGACGGCGACGCGATGGCGCTGACTCTGGTCACGGAGCGAACACGCGACGACGACAGCGAGCGCGACCGCCTGCGCTCGTGGCTGACGCACCTGGCGCTCGCGGCGTCGGGCGTGGGCGCCGACCGCAAGCTGGTATCGCTCGCGCTCGGGGCCAACCGCGAAGGCGCGGCCCAGGTGAAGCGAACGACCTTCGCGCCTATGACGCAGGTGCAGGCTCTGGCAGTGCTGACCACGCTGGCAGGTGATCTGCTGGCTGGTGTCCACGCCTACCTGCTGCCCTGCGAGGGTGTCTTCACCTGGAAGCGGCGGCAACAGCGCGAGCAGGCGATGACGGTGCCCGAAGCGATCATGCTGGTGCGCGACGATGGGTTCACGCGCCTCAGCTCCGATCGGGGCCCCGTCGCCGACGCCCGCCGCTACGCCGTTCCCGACGAGCGCACGGCCGACGCGCATGTCGCGCGCCGCTTCGGACCGTATTTCGATTCGTTCCAGGAGCCGGCGTGACCAGCTCCTACGTCTATCCCTTTCCGGCCGAGCTCGCGGAGCTACCGCGTGACCGGCCCGCCGTCATCGAGGCATCGGCCGGCACCGGCAAGACCTACCTGATCGAGCATCTGGTCGTCGATAGGCTGGTGCGCGGCGAGGCCCGCATCGATGAGATGCTGGTCGTGACGTTCAGCGAACGCGCCGCGGGGGAGCTGGTCCGCCGGATCCGCGGACTGATCCGGCGGGTGCTCCGCGGCGCTCCGGCGACCGACGAACCCACCAGCGCGCACGTGTGGACGATCGACGCGGGCGCGCGTGACCGGCTGGAGGCGGCGACCCGCGGTCTGGACGTCGCCCCGATCTCGACCATCCACGCCTTCTGCCAGCGCATCCTGACGGAGCACGCGTTCGCGAGCGGCCGGCTGCTCGCCCAGAACGCTGTCGAGAGCCGCACCGCCTTCACCGCCGCGTTCGACGATGTCATCCGCGGCCGGCTCGCCGACGAAATGAACGCGCTGCTCGCGGCGTGGCTGGCGAACAGTGACATCCGCGCGATGGAGGACCTCCTCTATCGTGCCCGCGGCATCCGCTGCGACTGGGCGACGCCCTACGATCCCGCGCACATCGCGGTCGCGGCGCGCGCATTCGCCGCCAGTAACCTGGACGAAGCGCGAACGGTCACGATGCGTTCCATCAAGAACGCCGGCCGCGCAAAGGCGGTCGTGGCGCGGATCGATGCCTTGCACGCCGCGTGCACGCGGTTCGCTGACGACGGCGAGCCCGCCTGGTTGCTCGCCGCGGTGGACCGTCAGGTCCGCGAAAAGAACGTCTTCGAGTTCATATTCGACGCCGAGCGGCTGGGTGGCGCGCGCGACAAGCCCGGCGTCGCGCCGCTGCTCGACCACATCCAGGCGCTCGCCGACACGGCGGTGCCGCTGGCGACCGCGCTGGCCCAGCGCCTGGGCCCGCTGGTCGAGGAACGCCTGCGCGCGCGCAAGCGCGCCGCCGGCCTGTTCGACTTCGACGACATGTTGCTCCTCGTCGACGAGGCGCTGCGCGGGCCGCGTGGGGCCGAGCTGGTGGCAACGCTGCGCGCGCGCTTCCGCCTGGCCGTCATCGACGAGTTCCAGGACACAGACCCCGTGCAGTGGCAGATCTTCCGCGCGATCTTTCTGGACGGCAACGATCCGCGGCCGCTGTATCTGGTCGGCGATCCGAAGCAGTCGATCTACGGCTTCCGGGGCGCCGACGTGAGCACGTACGCCGGCGCGCGCGAGGCCGTCGACGCGCTGGGCGGCGTCCACCAGCTGGAGCGGAACTTCCGTTCCACGCCTGCGGTCATCGACACTTACAACGCGATCTTCGACCAGAACGCGAAGCGCCCCTTCTTCTCACCCGGTATGCGCTACGACCATCCCGTCAGGTACGGCGGCCACGAGAGCGAGCCCGTCGACCGCATGCGGCCGCTGACGCTCCTGCGCGTGCAGGCGGACGACGAGAGGAAGCTGCCGATGCGCGTGGTGCGGTCGCGCCTGGCGCGCGCGATCGCAGACGAGATCGCCGGCCTGCTCGCGGCAGCCGACGTCAAGAGTGCGCGCGAGATCTTCGTCCTGACGCGCACGCGCAAGGAATCCCAGGCCGTCGCCGACAAGCTGGCCGGACGCGGGATCCCCGCGGTGCTGGCCGCGCAGGAGGGTCTCTACGAAACCGAGGAGGCGCGCCATGTGCGCGACTTGCTGCGCGCGATCGCGGATCCGCACGATCCGGCCAAGCGCCTGCGCGCCTGGCTGACCCCGTTCTTCGGGCTTTCGCTGGCGGATCTGCCGGTCGCGGCCGCCGGCGCCGACCAACCGCTGATCGATCGCGTGATCGCGTGGCACGCCGCAGCCCAGAGCGGCGATCTCGCGGATCTGTTCGGCTGCATCCTCGACGAGAGCGGCCTGGCCCGACGCGAGCTGTTCGCGGGCGATGCCCTGCGCCGGCTCACCAACTATCGCCAGCTGTTCGAACTGCTGGCGCTCGACGCCGCGCGCGCCCGGCGCCCGCTGGGCGACGTCGCCCGCCGTCTCGCCGCCCTGGTCGCGAGGCTGGCCGTTCCGCAGCCCGAAGAAGGCAACACGTTACGCGCGGAGGGTGATCGCGATGCGGTGCAGATCATGACGATGCACCGGGCGAAGGGCCTGGAGGCCGACGTCGTGTTCGTGTACGGCGGCTTCAACCTCGCGGCGCGCGATGTGGTGCGCAGCTTCGTCGACCAAGACGGGCAGCGGCGCCGGATGGCGGGAACGCCGCGCCTCCCCGGAGTTCTCGACCTCATCAAGCGCGAGCGCGACGGCGAGGATCAACGCCTCTACTACGTCGCGCTGACACGCGCGCGCAAGCGCCTCTACCTCCCCTATTCCGGCGACGTCCCCGAGGGTGATCCGTCGCCGTTCGACAAGCCGCCGCGCGAGGACCTTTGGAAATTGAACGGCGGCTACCGGCACGTCAACCGGCGGTTGCACGAGCTGATCAGCGAACCGGACACGCGCCGCTTGCTGGACCCGCATCAGATCGTGATCGATGCGCATGCAGGCGACGACCCGGCGCCGATCGGAGCGGCCGCGGCGCTGGCGGCCTGGCGGCCCGCGCCCGGCGCCATCGCGTCGATCGACGCCGACCCGGCGCTGGCGGCGCTGCGCCGCGCGCGCGCCGGCGCGACGACGACGTCGTACAGCCGCATCAAGCAGGCCCACGGTGGGTATCGCCCGCCCACAGAGGTCCTGGACGAGGTCGCGGCGCCCGCCGACGCCCATGACGGCGAGGGCGAACTGCGGGGCGGGGCCAGCACTGGCATCTTCCTGCACGCGTTGCTGGAGGTGCTGCCGCTGCCGACGCTGCTCGAGACGCCCGCGCTGGACGCCTGGGCCGCGCGCGACGACGTTCGCGCGATCGCCGAGCCGTTGCTGCGCCGGCACGGCCGCGCCCCCGACGAGATCCGGCCCGCGCTGCGTCTCGCCCACACCTCGCTGACCGCGGCGCTCCCCGTCGTCGGCGGCGAGCTGCCGGGGCTCGCGCACGCGGCGCGCACGGCGCGCGAGATGGAGTTCCTTTTCCCCTTCCCCGCCGAGGCCGGCGGCGCCGACCGCGGGTACGTGAAGGGGTTCGTCGATCTCATCTTCGAGCACGAGGGCCGATCGTATTTCGGCGACTGGAAGACCGACCGCCTTCCGGCCTGGGACGCCGCCACGGTCGGCGCCCACGTCGAAGCGAACTACGCGCTGCAAGAGCGCCTGTACGCGCTGGCGCTGCTGCGCATGCTCGACATCACCGACGCGGCCGCATACGAGGCCCGCTTCGGCGGCACGCTTTACGTCTTCGTGCGCGGCCTCGGCCGTTCGCCCGAGGCGATCCGCAGCCGGCGCCCCACCTTCGACGAGATCACCCGCTGGCAGAGCGAGCTCGCCGCCGCGCTCGAGACAGGAGACGCGTCATGAGCGCGGTAGACGACGCCTCCGCCTGGCCGCCCGAATGGGCGCGCGATCTGATTCCGGCCGGCGCCGACATCGACGAAGCGTCGCGCTACCTGGCCCTCGAAGCGGGCCGGTGGCCTGAGCTGCCCCGTGACAATCGGCGCGCCTTCACGCTGGTCGTGCTCGCGTCCCTCGATTCGCGCGGCGGCGGAGCGACGCGCCTGGATCTGTCCACGCTCGGCGCGCGACTGGCCCGGCTGGGCGTGAGCGACGACGATCGCGGCGCCGCCCTGCACCTGGCGGAGAGGCGGCTCGCGCTGCCCGCGCTGGCGGACTTCGTCGGGCGGCCGGGCGACTACCGGCCGTTCATCATCGACGGCGGCTTCCTCTACCACGAGCGCGATCTGCGGCTGGAGCAGCGCCTGGCCGACGGGCTGACCGCCCGCCTGTCCGCGCCCGAGGGCCCGCCCGCGACCGGCGCCGTCGCGTGGGGAGCCGGCGAGCTTCGCTCGCCGCGTACCATCGCGGGAGGGTTTGGGAACCCTCCCAGGGTTCCCATCTCGATAGCCGGCAAGTGGACCAAGCAGCAGGCGGCCGCGATCGACGCCGCGAACCGCCGCTCGCTGACTGTCGTGACCGGCGGCCCGGGCACCGGCAAGACGGCGCTCATCGGCGGCATCGTCCGCGCCTGGATGGCGGCCGGCATCGCCAGCGAGCGAATCGCCATCGCCGCGCCCACGGGAAAAGCGGCCAACCGCATCGCCGAGCTCCTCTCCTCCGATTCCGATGCGCCTCAGCCGGGCACGCTGCACCGGCTGCTCGGCCTGTCCGGCGGCGCCGTTCGGCTTCGCGGCGGCGAGTTCCGCCATCACGAGAACCGCCCCCTCCCCCACCGCGCGGTCATCGTAGACGAGGCGTCGATGGTCGGCCTCGCGTTGATGGACCAGCTGTCGCGCGCGCTGGCGCCCGACGCCCGCCTGGTTCTGATCGGCGACGGCGATCAGCTGCCCGCGGTCGACGTGGGCAGCGTGTTCCGCGATCTGGTCGCTGCGGTCCCGGCATCGACGTTCCGCCTCACCGAGAGCCACCGCATGGACCCGGCCGACCCCGCCGGCGCGGCCGTGCTCGACGCCGCCCAGGCGATCGCCGCCGGCAATCTGGGCGCGCGCGGCACACCCGCCATTCGCCACCCGGATGACCTGGCCTTCAGCGGCTTCGCGTGCCTGGAATCCGAGGCGGCGACGCCGCAAGGTGCGCGGCGCGCGCTCTCGGCCTTCATCGACCGCTGGTACACGACGTGGATCCGTCCCGGCGCCGACGCCGCCCGCCAGAGCTTCGCGCTGTCGCCCGGCCGCGACGACGAGATCGACCCGGCAGCCGCGACCGCGGTGATGGCCGCGCTCGAGCGCCAGCAACGGTCGCGCTTGCTGACCATCACCCGCGCCGGCTTCGCAGGCGCCGATCGGATCAACGTCGACCTCGCGCAGCGCGCGGCGACCGACGCCGGCCTGCCCGCGCCTGCCGGCGGTGAGATCCTGCCCGGCACCCCGGTGATGATCACGCGCAACGACTACGATCGGGGTCTCTACAACGGCGACCAGGGGGTGGTCTTGTCGGTCGTCCATGGCCCAGGAGATCGGCCCGCGCCCGCCGCGGTCTTCCCGCGCGGTGGAACGCTGGTGCCGTTTCCGCTCGCCGCCCTGCACGGCGCGCTGGCGGTCGCGTATGCGTCGACCGTGCACAAAGCACAAGGGTCCGAGCTGGATCACGCGGCGCTGATCCTGCCCGACGCGGACATGCCGCTGCTGTCGCGCGAGCTGGTCTACACGGCGGTGACACGCGTCCGCCGGTCGATCACCGTCGTCGGCCGGCGCGCGCTGCTCGACCAAGCGGTGGCCCGCCCGCTGGAACGTTCGTCCGGCCTCGGCGAGCGTCTCGCGCCTCGCTGAAGCGCGTCGAAGGTAACTCGGATAAGGGCCGCAAATTACGCGGCGGTAACGGCCCCTTAGGGGCGCAGCCTTCAGGGGCTACTACGTCGGTCATCCGCCGCTACGCCGCAGCGGCACCGTGCTTGCAATCTGGTCCGACCGGGCTTCGAACTTCCACAGGTGGGGATGACATGAGCGGGGTCGTCGAGGCGGTGGAACACGAGGAACGTTTCGTTCTCACGCGGGCGCAGGTGACGCGATTCTTCGCGGCCGTCGGCGCGCGCGCGGCGGTCGAAACTTACGATCAGGCCAGGCCGATCGCGTATACGCGCACGACCTATTTCGATACGGACGATTCGCGTTACCTGCGATCGTGCCAGGGATCGATCGCGCGCCGGCTGCGCCTGCGCGAGTACGCAATGGCGGCATCGCTGGAGGACGTTCCGGTGCTGTCCGCGACCGCATGTCTCGAGCTGAAGCAGAACACGGGCACCGCGCGATCGAAGGTGCGCATCCAGGCGTCCCCCACTTTGCTGCGGCAGTTGATCGAACGGCGCGGCATTCGGGATCCGGCGTTCACATCGCTGGACCAGCTCACGGCGCTGGCGACGCTCGAGGCAGAGCTTGCGACGCCAAGCATCGCGCCGCGCCTGACCACCTGGTACCGGCGCGCGTCGCTGACGGCCGAGTCGGGCCGCCTGCGCATCACGCTGGACGAGCGGCTGACCTTCTGCCGCCCACAGATCGTGGGCGTCGTCGGCGCCGAAGTGGCGCCCAGCGCGGCGGACGTGGTCGCGCCCGGCCCGGCGCGGATCCTGGAGATCAAGTACTGGGGCGACCGACCCGCGTGGCTGGCGCGCGCGCTCGAGGGGCTGGAACCGGCCCACGACTTCTCGAAGTTCAAGATGGGAATGGCGGCCATCACGCGAAAGCTGGAGTCGCTGGTCCGCCCGATCATAGATGACGCCGCGGTTGAAGCCGAGGCGGAAGCCGACGACGCCGACGGCGACGCGGCAGCAGGCGAAACGGGCTACTTCGCCCCCAACCCGAGCACGGCGTGAACGGACACGAGATGGGACAAGGAATGTTCATTGCGTTCGAAGGTATCGACGGCAGCGGCAAGACCACCGTTTCGAATCGGGTCGCGGCGGCCTTGCGCGAGCACGGTCTCACCGTCGAGCATGCCCGCGAGAACGGCTGGTTCGCGTCGCGCGTGACGCAGTCGATTCGCGACCTCTGTCGCGACGCGCGCAATCTCGCGCTGGTGCCGCGCGCCGAGCTGTTGCTCTACGTGGCGCGCGAGGTCCAGCTCGCCGAGGAAGTCGTCGTGCCCGCCCTGTCGCGCGCCGACGTCGTCATCGCCGATCGATACCTTTACACGGCGGAGGTCCTGGCCCGACAGGTCCGCCGGCTGCCCGAATCGGCCATCCGCGGCGTCATCGACGACGCGGCGGCCGGCGTGTGGCCCGAGATGGTCGTGCTGGTCGACGTCGACCCGTCGGTGGCGCGCGGGCGGCGCAAGGTCGCGAAGCTGCTGGCGCGCGAGCAGCGTCCGGCGTCGCGCAAGGGGCTGGCCGGCAGCGGGCTGGGGCAACGGTTGCGGGACGGATACCTGGCGCTGGCCGCTGCCGATCCGTCACGCTGGATCGTCGTCGACAACACCGACGCCGATCTGGACGAGGTCGTCCGCGCCATCTGCGACACCATCCTCAAGGCGCGCAACCAGGGCGTGAAGACGGCGGTCGCGGGAGCGCACGCGGCGCGCGGCAACGGCGTTTCGCCGCTGGCGGGCGGCGCTCCCGTCATCGACAACCCGGACGCGGCCCTGGCGGCGTTTCTGCGCTGGGTGGACGACCGCACGCAACGCGAACCGACCCTGGCGGCCTACGTGCTGGCGGGGCTTTCGGGCGCCGGCATCGACGACCGCCGGCAATTGCTGGCCGCCCGTGTCCCGCGCGTGATCGCGCGCGGCCTGCGCGGTCTGTCGGACGGCGTGTCGTGGCGGCTGCGGCGAACCCTCGTCGAGACCGCGCCCAACGAGGTCGCGATCTCGCTGACCGATCAGGCCGCGGAGGCGTCGCCGGCGTGGTCGCTGCGCGAGCTGCTGGCGGAGATCGCGCCCGCCGAGGTCGCCGCCAGCCTGCAGGGGCTGGACGACGAAACGGCGTGGGCGCTGCGCGAGCTGCTTTACGACCGCGTTCCCGATGCGGTCATGGCGTCGCTCGCCTTGCTGGACGGGGTGCGCGCCTGGCGCTGGCGCGAGCGGTGGATTCGCGACCGCGGAACGCTGGAGAGCGCGGTCGGCGGCTACGTGACCGCGCGGGCGGCGGCGCGTTCCGTCACCGGGCTGGACGCGGATCGCGCGTGGGAGATCCGGAAGGCCGCGCGCACCGCCGCGCCCGTGCCGGTCATCGCCTCGCTGCTCGGTCTGTCGAGCGATCGCGCCTGGCGCTGGCGCGAGCGCATGCTGGGACGCGCGCCCAAGACCGTCCTGTCGACGATCGCGGGCCTGGATGAAGGCCGGGCCTGGGCGATGCGGGTGGCGATGGCGTCGAATTGCCGCGAGGCCATCGACTCGCTGTTCGGCCTCGATCATCCGACGGCCTGGGAGCTGCGCGACACGTGCCTGGAGTTATGGCCGGCCTGCGTGGCGAAGAGCCTGGGCGTGCTGGTGTGCGGCGCGCGCGGCAGGGAGCTGTTGAACCGCGCCCTGACGCTGTTCCCGGGCAACATCTCGCTGCTCAAGCAGGCGGCGGGCGTCGCCGCGGGCACCAACCTCCACTCGACTGTGATGGCGGCTTGACCATGCCACCCCTCGACGGAGCCCTGGGCATCGAGAGCATGGACCTGGGACGGTTCGAAGTGATCCTGCTGCGCATGATCACGGCCGCCCTGCTGGGCGCATTCCTCGGCTATCGGCTGTGGCGGCGCCTGCTGCCGAGCACGCTGCCACCGGCGCGCGAGACCGCGCAAGCGCAGACGTTGATCGCCATCGCGGGCGCGCTGATGGTCGTGGTCATCGGGCAGAGCACGGCGCGCGCGTTCGGGCTGGTCGGGCTCGGGGGCTTCATCCGTTTTCGGTCGGGCATCAAGGACACCCGCGACGCGGCGGTGATGTTCGTGATGATCGGTATCGGTATGGCGTGCGGGCTGGGCGCCATCCCGATGGCCGTCGTCGCGACGTTGTTCGCCAGCGTCGTGCTGGCGATCTTCGACGCCGGGCGACGCGCGCGTCTGCGGCTGACCCGCATCGCGATCCACGCGTCCGAACCGAGCACGGCGTGGGAGCGGATCCGCCTCGCGTTTCCCGGCGCCCGCGTCATCGAGTTGCCCGGAACGGCGGCGGTCCAGCCCGGCAAGCTGGTGATGGAGGCGGCGCTGGCCGACGACATGGACGCGGCCGGCATCATGCGTTTGCTCGAGGCCAAGCAGGTTCCGGGCGTGAACAGTGTCTCGATCGAGGAAAACGGTAAGGGAGGGACGACGACATGAATATCGAAACGCGCGTTCGCGCGACCATCGCGGGTTTTGCAACGGCGGTCGCCCTGCTCGCAATGCTCGCGATCGGCGGCAGCGGGTGCGGTGGCGGCTCCAGCATGACGACGGACAATGAAGACGCGGACGCCGGTCCGCCGCAGGTCACGACCGGTCCCTACCAGCCGCTCACCGTCGGCACGACGTGGAACTATCATGTCGACGATCAGGGCACCGTCTACGAGAAGCAGAGCACGGTCCAGGCGTTCGAGGACATGGGCGGCATGGCCGCCGGGACGATGGGTTACAAGGTGCAAGAGACGGTCAAGGCGTCGATTCAGCTGACCTGGTACGAGCAGACAGCGACTGATGTGCGCCGCCATCACGACACGCTGAGCGACAACACGGGCCGCATGCTGTCCGACGAGTGGTACTCGCCGTACCTGCTGCGCGTCGACGAGGCGCCGGAGCACCTGCAGCCGGGCGCGACCTGGTCCATCGACTATTCGAAGACCAAGACCACCAGCAGCAAGCCGACGACGATGAGCAATCAGGCCGAGACCTGGACCGTCGAAGGGGTCGACGTGGTGACCAAGGTGCCGGCGGGTACCTTCAACGCGCTGAAGATAACGCGCACCGACACTGCCGACGGCTCGACCAAGACGCAGTGGTTCACGCGCGGCGTCGGCAAGATCCGCGAGCTGACCAGCCAGGGCCACAAGGAGGAGCTGACCTCCTACAACATCGCGCAGTAGCGCGCTCGCCCTACTGGTTTTCGATCTCGCGCTTCATGAAGATCGCGCCTTCGGTGACGATCTTCTCGCCCGGCGATAGGCCGCCGAGGACGCGGATGCGGCCGTCGACGTCGGGGCCGACGTCGATGCGACGGATGCGGAAGACGTTGCCCTCCGTCGCGACGATGACGTAGGTCTTGTCGCCGTCGGCCAGCACCGCCTTTGACGCGATCGACATGACCTTGCGCCGGCCGTTGTCGCTGATGTCGATCTTGGCGAACATCTCGGGCTTCAGGCGGTGGTCCTTGCTCGGGACGATGCAGCGGATCTTCACCGTGCGCGTGGCGGGATCGACCACCTCGCCGATGTGACCGACCCGGCCCGCGAACTTCTCGCCGGGATACGCCGGCACCTGGATGCTGACAGGATCGCCTTCCGCGATCAGCCCCAGGTCCTGCTCGTACGCGTCGGCCAGCACCCAGACCGTGTCCAGGCTGGAGATGGTCAACAGCGGCGTCGCCTGATCGGCGCGCACCTCCTGCCCTACCAGGACGTTGCGTTCGATGACCACGCCCGCGATCTGCGCGCGCAGCGCCGCGTTCACCGTCGGGTCTGAAGGCGACACGCCCAGCGCCTTCAACTGCGCCGTCGCGCGGGCGTAGTCCGAGCGCGCCTTGCGCAGCTCGCCCTCCGATTGCGCGACCTCCTTCTCCGCCACCGCGCCTTCAGCCTGCAGCTTGTGCACGCGTTCGGCCGACTTCTCCGAGACGTTGAGGTCCGACAGCGCCTTCTGCGCGTCCGCCTGGATCTGCCCGACGCTGGGCGACGACAGCTGGACCAGCGGCTGCCCGCTGCGGACGCGATCGCCCGCCTTGACCAGGATCGCGACCGCCCGCCCGTCGATGGGCGACGCGACCCGCTGCGTGTGGTCCTCGTCGAAGCTCACCCGTCCGGGCAGTGAGATCGACGACGCCCCCGATGCCTCCGCCACGGTCTCGATCTTGATGAAGTCGTGCGGCGCGTGGTTCGGGTCGTAGCGGATGAAGTCGCGCGGCCTCTCCCCCTGCGCCCCGCTCTCGGTCTCGCCGTGTCCCTTCGAGCACCCGATCGCCGGCGCGAACAACGCCGCGACCCCCGCGGCGAACAGGAAAGTTCTCGTACTGGCGGTCATGGCTCTCCTACGGCGTGTGTGACGTCGACGGTTGCCTGGCGGAAGTCGTAAAGCGCGCGCAGGTACTGCGCCTGGGTGTCGAGATACGTCCGCTGCGCCTCCAGCAGCTCGATCAGCGAGATGGCGCCGGCGCGGTACGACTTCTCCGCCACGCGCAGCGCGGTCTCGGCCCGCGACAGCATCCCGCCCTTGTCGGACGTGCCGGTCGGCGTCCCCGGCACCTCCGCGCCCGCCGGCCGTTCGAACACCGACAGCAGCGTCCCCGCGCGGGTCCCCTTGCGCACTGCCTCCGATACGTCGCGCGCGACCGCGATGCGCAGGCGCTCACCGTCGTTGTCGGCGCGGCGCTGATCGAGGCGCGCGCGCCCGATGTTGGCCTGGTTGCGGTCGAACAGGGGCAACGGCAGTGACAGCGTCAGCGCCAGGGTGTTCGGGTTGTCGCCCGAGACCGTGAAGTCGCTGTGCGTGTAGGCCCCGCCCAGCGTGATGTCGGGCAGCGCGTCCCGCTCCGCCGACGCCAGCTGGGCGTCGGCGCGGACGCGCGCCGCGCCCGCAGCCCGCAGATCCGGTCGCCGTTCCAGCGCCCGCGTCGTGAGGCCGGTCAGGTCGAAGCCGGGGCGCGACGCCGCGTCGGACGGATCGGGATGCAGCGCCGGCAGCTGCGCGACCGACGGCAGGCCCAGCAGCGCGGCCAGCCGGCCGCGCGCGACGTCCAGCTGCATCTCGGCGTCGATGACCGCGTTCTGGTAGCGAAGGCCCTCGAGCTCGATCTTCCGCAGATCCGCCTCCGAGATGTCGCCCGCCTTGAAGCGCGCCTGGGAGATCTTGATCGTCTGCGCGTAGCGGTCCGCGAAATCGTGGGCCAGCTGCCGCTCTTCCTGCTCGCGCACCGTATCGGCGAAACCGGACCGGACCGCGTAGACGATCTCGCGCAGGGCGTCCTCGGTGAGAAGCCGCCGCTGCTCGACCCCGCGCTCGGCGGCGCGGATGCGCGCGCTCCGCTTCATCCAGACGTCGACGATCTCCGTGACACCGAACGTCTGCACGGGCTGATCGAAGAAGCTGCTTGTCGCCGGGTTGTTGGTGACAGTGTTCGCCTTGCCCAGCAGGAGGTTGCCGATCGCGTACTCGAACGTCGGGTTCGGATAGAGGCGCGCGGCCACGACGTCCAGCTCGCCCGCCTCGATCTCCAGCCGCGCCGCGATGACGTCCCGGTTTCGTTGCAACGCGACCGCGACCGCCTGATCGGACGACAGCTCGGCGGCCTGCGCCCTCACCGCCGCCGCCGAGATCGCGGCCATCAGGACCGCTGCTGTAAGGGTTTTCATGGTTCCTCCCGCTCCTCGGGATGCCGCGCCCGCCAGCGCCCGAACCAGCGCTCGGCCAGCTGGTACGTCGTGGGCAGCAGGAACATGGTGAGCAGCGTCGCGGGCAGCAACCCCCCGACGATGACGATCGCGAACGGGCGCTGCGTATCCGAGCCGATGCTGTGCGACAGCGCCGCCGGCAAGAGGCCGATCGACGCCGGAAGCGCGGTCATCAGGATCGGCCGCAGCCGCCCGGACACGGAACGCATCACGCTCTCCGGCGTCGAGTTCGGGTTCGCGCGCGCCCGCCGCATGTAGTTCACGATCAGCACGCCGTTCATCACGGACACGCCGAACAGCGTGATGAACCCGACCGCCGACGACACCGACAGCTCCGTCCCCGTCAGGTACAGCGCGAACACGCCGCCCACCGTGGCGAACGGAACATCCAGCAGCACCACCAGCGCCGGCAGCGTCGCGCGAAAAGTCATGTACAGCAGGAAGAAGATCACCAGCACCGAGATCGGGACGATGACGCTCAGACGCTTCATCGCGCGCCGCTGGTTCTCGAACTCGCCGCCCCAGGTGATGTGGTAGCCCTCGGGCAGCTTCACGGCCTGCTCGACGTGCGTTTGGGCCTCGGCGACGAAGCTGCCCATGTCGCGGCCCTCGATGTTGCACTTCAGCGCGAGGAAGCGCTGCCCCTGCTCGCGGTTGATCTGCGTGCGCCCGCTGTCGAGGTGCAGCTTCGCCAGCGCCGCCAGCTGCAGGCGCGCCTTCTCGGTCGGGATCTCCAGCCGACCGACGGACGCGGGATCGCCCTCGTGCGCGATCGGCGTCTTGATGCGCACGCCCACCCGGCGCTCGCCCTCCCACATCTGCGTGGCGAGCTTGCCGCCGTACGCGCTCTCGATCGCGTCCTCGACGTCGCGCACCGACACGCCGTAGCGCGAGGCCGCTTCCCGGTCGACGTCCGCGACGATGTGCTGGGCGCTGCCCGCGCGGTAGATGTCGACGTCGCGCGATCCACGCGTGCCGACGATGATCGTCTTCACCTCGTCCAGCTTCTGGTGCATCAGGCCCAGGTCGTCGCCGTAGATCTTCACGACGATCTGGCCGCGGATGCCCGAGATCGACTCCTCGACGCGATCCTTGATCGGCTGGCTGAAGTTGTAGTCCACGCCCGGCCGGTCCAGCGCCTTGCGCATCGCCTCGACGATCTCGTCCTTGGTCCTCTTCTTCCCGTCGACCTTGGGCCAGTCGGCCTCTGGCTTCATGATCACGAACGTCTCGGACTGATTGGGCGCCTCGTCGTCGGTGCCGTCCTCCGGGTGCCCCTGCTCGCTGAGCACGTCCTTCACCTCGGGGAACTTGACCAGCTGCATGCGCATCTCGCGCAGCACCTCGGCGCCCCGCTCCAGCGAAACCGCGCTAGGCATCGTCACCGTGATGTGGATGTCGCCCTCGTTCATCGGCGGCAGAAACTCGGACCCCAGGCGCGGCACCAGCATCGCCGCGCCGCCGATCACCACCACCGCGACGACCACCATCAGGAACGGCTGCCGCATCGTCACCCGCAGCCCGTCGAGATAGCGCGTCTGCAACCAGTCCAGGAACGGCGGGTGCTTCTCCGTCACCGGCCGGTGCTTCAGCAGCGCCGCGGTCAGCGCGGGCACGGCGGTCAGCGTGAACAGCAGCGCGCCCGCCAGCGCGAACGCGTACGTCAGCGCGACGGGTCGGAAGATGCGGCCTTCGACACGCTCGAGCGTGAAGATCGGCAGCATCGCGGCGCCGATGATCGCCATCGAGAACAGCGTCGGGCGGACCACCTCCTTGGACGCTTCCGCGACCACGTGCGGGACGCTCTCCGGGGGCGGCTTCTCGATCGCCAGGTGGCGGTAGGCGTTCTCGACGAGAATCACCGCCCCTTCCAGCAAGATGCCGAAGTCGATCGCCCCCATCGACAGCAGGTTGGCCGGCACGCCCGCGTAGTAGAGGCCCACGAACGCGCCCAGCAGCGCCAGCGGCATCACCATCGACACCGCGAGCGATCCCGTCAGCGCGCGGAGGAAAATCCAGACGACGATGCTGACCAGCAGGATGCCCTCGAGCATGTTGTGGGACACCGTCTTCAGCGTCGTGTCGACAAGGCGGGTACGGTCGTAGAACGGCACGATGCGCATGCCGGTCGGCAGGATCTCGTGGTTGATGCGCGCGACCACCTGGTGCACCTCGCGCAGCACGTCCTTCGGGTTCTCCCCGCGGCGCAGCAGGATGGTCCCTTCGATGGAGTCGATCGCGCCCGCGCGCGCGACCGCGCCGCGCCGGGGCGTGTACGCCTCGGTGACCTGCGCGACGTTGCGCACCAGCACCGGCGTGCCGCCCGTCGCCTTGACGACCGTGTTGCCGATGTCGGCGGGCGTTTTCAGGTAGCCGCGGCCGCGCACGACCAGCTCGGACTCGCCCAGCTGCAGATAGCCGCCCGAGGTCGCGCCGTTCGACGCCGCGACCGCGTCGATGACGTCCTTCAGCGTGATGCCGGCGTTGCGCAGCCGGCTCGGGTCGGCCAGCACGTGCCATTCCTTCTGGAAGCCGCCGAAGCTGACGACGTCGGCGACGCCGGGCGCGCGCATCAGGTGCTTCGACACGACCCAGTCCTGCCAGCTGCGCAGCTCGCTGGGCGAATGCCGGTCGCTCTCCAGCGTGTACTGGTAGACCTGTCCGACCGGCGTGTCGTTCGGACCCAGGTGCGGCGTGATGCCCTCGGGCACCTCGGCGTCGCTCAACCGCTCGGACACCTGCTGGCGCGCCCAGTAGATGTCGACGTCGTCCTCGAACGTCAGGATGACCTGCGACAGCCCGAACGACGTGATCGATCGCTGGATGAGCACGCGCGGCGTTCCGGTCAGCGCGCGTTCGACCGGAATGGTCACCTGCTTCTCGATCTCCTCCGCCGCCTGGCCGGGGTAGAGGGTGATCACCATGACCTGGACGTTCGTGACGTCCGGGAACGCCTCGATCTTCAGCTTGGTGAACGTGACGATGCCGAAGACCGCCAGCAGGAAGGTCGTCGTCAGCGTGATGGCGCGACGATGGACGGCGAAATCGATGAGCTTGTCGAGCACGGCGGCGGCCAGCGGCGCGGACTGCGCCGGCCGGATCGCTTGCACCCCCTGTGCCGGGAAGCCCGGCGATAAATCGCGTACTTACCCGCGCTTACGGGTCAGTACTGAAAGGAACTTGTAGCCCCGGCTGAAAGAATCTTCTAGCCGGAGTCACCCCGGTCAATCAGGGCCCCGTGTTCATGTACTCGAACAGGCGGTTCGCCGGGTAGTTGGTGGTCGCCGTCGAGCTGTACGGACGCATGGTCGACGCGGCCGGATCCCATGGCGCCGTGCCATTGAGGTGGGCCCCCAGCATCGACTGTCGGATGACCGCTTGCCCGTTGGGGTAGTTGGTCGCGCCCGCCGTGGCCGGCCACATGGCGGCGCCGCTCGATCCGCCCTCGTCCCAGGCACGCCCGAGCTTGACCGTGCCCGCGTTCGTCGCGCTGTCCGCCGTGAACATGCTGTTGATGATCAGCGTTCCGTACAGGTTGCGCGCATCGGTGCTCGGCGAGATCACGTTGCCGCCGTTCGTGGGCCCGCGCCGCGCGCTGGTGTAGTTGATCGTGCAACCGTCCAGCACCATCACGCCGCGCCCGAAGATGAAGTCGACGTCGCCCTCGACGTAGCAGCCCTTGAAGTACGCGCGATAGACATTGTCGACGTTGTTGCTCTTGACGTAGAGCGTGTCCTGGTTGCCGAGCACGCGGACGTTCTCGAACACCAGCTTGTCGGCCTGGGTCATCAGCGCGACCGCCTGCAGGTTGTTGCTCATGCCCGTCTCGTCGAAGTCGTTCTGGAACGTGAGGTTCTTCGCCTGGAAGTCCTTCACGTAGATCGCGACCGCGGCGCTGCCCGAGGTGCCGTAATTGGCGGCCGCCGCGGGCGGGTTGGTCGCGGCGCACGTGTTCCATTGCGGGGTCGTCGTCGCGTCGACGTACATCCTGCCGGCGTTGGCGTTATTGACGATGACGGTCTGAGACGCATCCGTCGACGTGCTGTAGAGCGTGATCGGCGGCCCCGCCTTGATGCAGATCATTTCGCGGTACGTCCCGGGCATCACGCGGATGTAGACGCGCGCCGTCCCGCCCGCCGTGGTCGCCGCAGCCAGCGCGGCACCAACGGTGGTGTGCGTGCCGGCGCCGCCCGTGGCGGCGACGGTGTACGTGGGCGTGAAAGTCGACACGTCGCCGACGCCGGCCGTCGGATCCCAGTTGTCCGTGGTGAGCGCAGCCAGCGCGCCACCCTTCTCGAGATACTTGAGAATCGTGTAGTCGGGCGCCGCTGACGCCGCCAGCTGCGGGCGCGTCGCGGTCCCGGTCGTCGCCGGGAGAGGTGCTACCGGGAGCGCCACGCCGGTGCCGCCAGTACCGGCCGTGCCGCCACCCGTGCCCGCCGTGCCGCCGCCGGTCCCCGCCGTGCCGCCGCCGGTCCCCGCTGCGCCGCCCGTACCGGCCGCGCCACCGCCCGTGCCAGCCGTGCCACCGCCGGTGCCCGCAGTCGCGCCGCCCGTGCCGGCCGCGCCGCCGCCCGTCCCGGCGGTCGCGCCGCCGGTTCCGCCGCCACCGCCACGGCCGCCGGTCCCTGCCGCGCCACCACCTGTCCCCGCCGCGCCGCCGGTCCCCGCGGTACCGGTCGTTCCGGCCGTCCCCGTCGTCCCGGCCGTGCCCGTCGTTCCGGCGGTCCCCGTCGTACCCGCGGTGCTGCCGCCGGTGCCCGTCGTGCCCGCGCTGCCGGTCGTACCGCCGCGGCCCGCGGCCCCGGTCGTACCGCCCTTCCCGCCTCCACCGTCACCGCCGCCGCATCCAACGGCACCCAGGACCAGAACGAACGAAGCCACCAGCGAAAGGGAATTTTTCATGGTCAGGTGAGTGTCACGAGCCCGCCAAAACGGTACGGGAATCGACTACGAAAACGTTTGCAGGGGCCGGGGAAGCAGCTCAGCCGAGGCCGTAGTCCGTGATCTTCTTTGCGATGGTCGGATAGGACACGCCCAGCAGGCGCGCGACCTGCGTGCGGTTACCCCCGGCGAACTCGAGCAGGCGCGCGATGTACG